>JAABUJ010002650.1_pt1 | contig 21563 bp, 18 predicted proteins | sample 5559131 | NCBI WGS metagenome assembly JAABUJ01 (sample SAMN10711875, study PRJNA513366) | rock metagenome | isolation source: Antarctica rocks | place: Antarctica: Victoria Land, Mt New Zealand nord | collected 2016-01-07
CGATGCCGGCCACGTTCCAACTCAAGGCCGACGGCGTGTTCGTTTCCATCAGGAGCCGCGACTTATTCGACATAACACAGGCGCTCGATGCGCTCCCGGTCCAGCTCGCGCGCCTGGACACGCGCCGGGAGGAACGCCGGCTCGTCTATAGTGAGGGTAGCTGGCGCATCGACCCGTGACGGGAGGACGCGGTGGAACACGACATAACAGCAAGCGCGATTGCGCCCGTTATAACGGCCGTCCCCGCATTCTGCGCGGTAGGGGATGAGCGAAGGAGGCGGCCAGATTCAGCCGCGGCGACTACTCCGACCCGGCGTCCCTGCACGGCGGCGACAGTCGGGCTGGCCGCGTTGGAGGCCAGCGCGACGCGTATCACGGCGAGCGACGCCAACCGCGCCGATGACGCCCGCATCATGTACACTACGACCGACCCGGTGGTGGTTGCTGCCCTGTATCAATGGTGCGCCGCGCAGGCCATGGAGCATGGCCTGCCACGCCAGGCACCTGTCGCGGACACGCCACGCGTTGCTCTCCACACCGGCCGCATCTGCCGCGCGCGGATCGGCGTCGCGACACGGCGTTGTAGTGAAAGTGAAAGGTGGTACGCATGATGTTCCCACGCCGATCGGCATATGCGCGCCTCGTTGGACTTGTCCTGGCAGGAGTCCTCGCCGTGACGGCGGGGGAGGTGGCCGCCACGCGTGGCCTGCCGCGCGCCGTGACGCGCGCGGCCATCCCGGCGCGGGCGACCTCCGCGGCCAGCGGCATCCACGCGATCAAGCACGTCGTCATCATCATGCAGGAGAATCGCTCCTTTGACTCGTACTTCGGCACCTACCCCGGCGCGGACGGCATCCCCATGAAGAACGGTGTCCCCACCGTCTGCGCCCCCGACCCCCGGACGGGGCGCTGTGTCCGGCCCTACCACGACCGCCAGGATCTCAACGGCGGCGGCCCGCACTACAGCGTCAACAGCTCCGCCGACATCGCCGGCGGTCGGATGACCGGGTTTATCGCCCAGGCCGAGTTGGGTCGGCGCGGCTGCCTGACCGCCCAGAATCCGGCCTGCACCAACACCACCGTGCCCGACGTGATGGGCTACCACGAGGGGCGCGACATCCCCAACTATTGGACCTACGCCAGGAACTTCGTGCTCCAGGACCATATGTTCGCCCCATCGAGCTCGTGGAGCCTCCCGACCCACCTGTATATGGTCTCGGCCTGGTCGGCGCGGTGCGGCCAGCGCAACGCCCCGATGAGCTGCCGCACGAACCGGGATTATCCGGCCCTCCCCCTCGGCTTCCTGGGCACCACGCAGCGCCCGGACTACGCCTGGACCGACATCACCTACCTGCTGGACCGACATCACGTCAGTTGGGGCTACTACGCATTCGCGAATGGCAATCCGCGCTGCACGCGCTACGTCTTCAGCTGCCCGCTGCGCGCGCCCAAGAGCGCGACGCCGGGGATCTGGAACCCGCTGCCCTACTTCGACACCGTGCGCCAGGATCACCAATACGGCAATATCCGCGACATCTCCCGCTTCTACGCCGCGGCCAAAGCTGGCACGCTCCCGCAGGTCTCCTGGGTCATCCCCAGCGGCGCGGTGAGCGAGCACCCGCCCGCGCTTGTCAGCGCCGGCCAGAGCTACGTCACCGGCGTCATCAACAGCATTATGCAGAGCCCCGACTGGGGCAGCACGGCCATTTTCCTGAGTTGGGATGACTGGGGCGGTTTCTACGACCACGTCACGCCACCGCGCGTCGATCAGAACGGCTACGGGCTGCGTGTGCCGGGGCTCGTGATCAGCCCCTACGCCCGCCGGGGCTACATCGACCACCAGACCTTGAGTTTCGACGCGTACCTCAAGTTCATCGAGGATGATTTCCTGGGCGGCCAGCGGCTCGACCCCACGACCGATGGGCGGCCCGACCCACGCCCCGACGTGCGCGAGGACGCCACGATCCTGGGTGATCTGACGAAAGACTTCACCTTCACCCAGGCACCGCGGGCCGCGTTCCGGCTCACGACCCACCCGACCACCGACCTGATCGCGGCGCGCGGCGGCGCGCTGTCGGATCGGGCGCGTCCGTCGTCCCGGTTGCGGTAGGAGAGGGCGCTGTCCGCGCCCTCTATCGCTCGGTCGCGCCCCTCTCTCTCTATCGCCCCTCTCTCTCTATCGCCTGGCCTCCCCGATAGCGCGTTCATCGCCCGTTCAGGTGGGGCGGCTATGCTGGAAGGGAGAGTGGGAGACCGCGCACGAGAAAGACAGGGAGGGCTATGAGCGATATCACCATGCGGCGTATCTGGCGCACATCTATTCGGCGCGTCCGTGGGCGCGGCGGCCACCGCCGCCAGGCTATCGGCGTCCTGGGGGCAGCGGCGATAATCCTTGCCGTCCTCCCTGTCGCCGGGCCGGATGTGGCCGTCGCGCCGCGTCCAAAGGCGGCGTCGGTCGGCGTCCTGCCGCCGGGGTTCCAGAAGATCCAGCACATCGTCTTCATCATCAAGGAGAATCGCTCCTTCGACCACTACTTCGGGCTCTTCCCCGGGGCGGACGGCGCCGCGTGGGGCCGCACCTCCACCGGCGAGATCGTGCCCCTGCGCCAGGCCCCCGATCAGGTCTTGCCCGACCCGTCGCACGCGGCCGAGGCCGCGTACCTCGCCTACGACCACGGACGCATGGACCGCTTCGACCTCGTGCCCGGCGCGGTGTCTCTCGGCGTCGATAACGCCTACACCGCGATGCGCCCGCAGGATATCCCCAACTACTGGGCCTACGCGCGCCGCTTCACTCTCGACGACCACTTCTTCTCCACGATCATGGGGCCGAGCCTGCCCAACCATCTCGTCACCATCGCGGGGCAATCGGGCGGCATCACCAACAACCCCATCTTCGTCAACAGTCCCTCGTATAATGACACGAGCTGGGGCTGCGACGCCCCGCCTGGCACGACCGCCACGACCGTCTCGCCGACCGGCCAGCCGGGGCGCACCTTCCCCTGCCTCAATGTGACCACGCTGGCCGACCGCCTCAACGCCAAGGGCATCGCCTGGCGCTACTACGCGCCGCTGCAACACCAGGCCGGCTACATCTGGTCCACCTTCGATGCCATCCGGCACATCCGCTACGGCCCCCAGTGGCGCACCAACGTCGTGCCGTGGAGCCTGTTCCCGACGCAGGTGGCGCGCGGTCACCTCGCGCCGGTGACGTGGCTGGTCACGGACGCGGCGCACAGCGAGCATCCGCCGGCCTCGACCTGCCTGGGCGAGGACGCCACGGTGCAAGAGGTCAACGCGATCATGCGTAGCCCCTTCTGGCGGAGCACGGCCATCGTCGTGACCTGGGACGACTTCGGCGGCTTCTACGACCACGTCGCGCCGCCGCAGGTCAACCACCTGGGCTTGGGGCCGCGCGTACCCACCATCATTATCTCGCCCTACGCGCGGCGCGGCTACGTGGACCACACGCCGTACGACTTCACCTCGCTGCTGCGCTTCGTGGAAGAGCGCTTCGGGCTGGCCCCGCTGACCCCGCGCGACGCCCGCGGGCCGGACCTGAGCGCCAGCTTCGACGTCAACGCCCCGCCAAGCACGCCGTTCATCCTACAACCCCACCAGTGCCCGCTCATCCCCGGCGTGGGCATCAACGGCGGGGCGCTGGGCAAGCGCGGCGAGAACGTCCTCCTGCTCAATGGCGCGCCGGTGATCACCAGCATCGCCGGCCGCGGCCAGGCCCTCCTCGTGGTGTTGCACTCCGCGACCGCGACGGGGACGTACGTGGTCACGCCAAACACGCGCGTCCTGGGGCGCGGCGGGCGGCCGCTCGACCCGGCCGCGCTCGGGGTGGGCGATATCGTGCTGGGCAGCCCGACGACGCTGCAAGACGAGTCGGCTGACGGGGTGACCGTAGACGGGCGCATCGTGCGGGTCGACCCGGCGCAGGGGACGCTCACGCTGGCCGTGCGCACGCAATTGCAGCCGCGCGACGCACGGCGGTTCGCGGGGCCGGTGCAGATCCAGGGGGTCGGCGTGGCGGTTGACGCGGACACGCTCATCGTGGTGCGCGGCCGCCGGGCCGACCTCGCCGCGTTGCGTCCGGGGATGAGCGTCTACGCCACGGGCGCGCTCCACTATGCCAGCCGCACCCTGACGCTGACGAGCAGCATCAGCACGCACGCGCCGCCCGCGCGTCACCGCGTGTCGTAGCGGCGGATAGATAGCGCCGCGCTGCATCTGTCCATGATCCACACAGCCGCGGGCTCCGCTGATCGCCCGCCTGAGCGCTGACCCGCGGCGTGCCGGCGGCGCCCGCTCGTTCATCGCGGGTTCATGCCGGCGCGCTACCCTGAGAGGGGACAGATAGGCCATGCCGCATGCCCCTGGCGCCCCTGGCCATGGAGCGTGCCGGGGAGGGAGGGGGAAACCGATGGTGGCGCCGATGACACACGCTATCGCCGCGGCGACCGTCGCTGCGACACGCACCGGGGGGCAGCGCGCGACCCACACCGCCGGTCGCGCTCCCTCCGTCACCATCGCCAGCCCGGCGACCACCATCCGCGCCGCCGTGGACGCCTTCAACGCCGCCAACTGCGCCGCGATCTACGCCGTCACCGCGCCGTGGGTGCGGGGCCATCAGGCGCGCGCGGACACCATCGCGGCCTGCGCCCACGGCTTCGCTGACGGGCGGCGCCAAGGGGTGACGCTGCTGCGCCTCACGCCGGACGGCCCCGGTCGCTACGTGTCGACGGGCGCCTATCGCCAGCCGCTGCTGCTGCGGCGGGTCATGCAGGGACGCACGACGCTGGCGCGCGAGACGATGCAACTCGTGCATGTGGGGGCGCGCTGGTATGTCCTGGCGCTGTGGTAGCGCACCACCATCCCCACAAGAGGTCGGCGGCCCCCGTCGCCGGCCGTCACAGTCGTCGTTCGTCCAGCACGTAGAGCCGCGCGGGGCGTGTGCGGAGGGGCGGGAACGCCACAGGGAGCCGGCGGCGTAGCGCCGCCGGTAGCCAGCGCCACGGATCGGGGGGGCGCCACGCGCCGCCGACGCTCACCACGAAGATATGCCCGGTCTGCGTGTCCACCGCGATCTTCGGTGTGATGAGCGCGAGGGGCGCCCTATCCAGGACGGCCCCGCTCCGGGCGTCGAGGACCGTGACACCGGCGGCGCTCGCGACGATGACGCGCTGCCGCCGCGCGTCGATCGCGGTGACAGGCGCGGCGCCCACCGCCACGGCGCGCAAGACGCGGCCACACCGGACCCCCAGCATGTACACGCGTCCCGTCCCGTCGTCGCTCACGAAGGCGTGGCCCCAGCGCGCGTCCACCGCGATGGCGTTGGGGGCCTCCCCCACGAGGATGGACCGGAGCCTCAAACCACTGCGCGCGTCGAGGAGCACGACGTCCGCGCGGCCCTCGACGAGGCCCAGGACGCGCGCGGCCGGCGCGTCGATCGCGAGGTGCAGGATGAGGCTCCCCCCGGCGGGCGTGACGCGACGGAGGAGCGCGCCCGTCCGTGTGTCGAAAAGGGCGACCTGCCCCGCATAGTCGGCGGCGAAGCCGTGGTCGAGGCGCGGGTCAACCACCAACTGGCCGGGGAGATCGCCGGCGGCGAAGGGGATGGTGCGCAGGCGTGCGCCCGTGCGCCCGTCGAGCATCGTCAAAGTCCAGTCCGCCGTGCTGCCCACGAAGAGGCGCCCGCTCCAGGCGTCAAACGTCACCTCGTCGGGCTGATGGTCCACGGGGATGGTGCGCACGACGCGGCCGGTGCGCGCGTTGAGCACGCCCACTGCGTCGTCCACGAGGTTGGGCACAAAGACCTGGCCAGCGCGCGCGTCCACCGTCAGCCCTGGGCCGTTCATCCCCTGGAGGTAGGCCGTCCCAACCTGGGCCATGTAGACGCGCGCGCCGGTGCGCGTGTCGAAGGTTTGGACGACGCCGCCGTTGATGATGAAAAAGCGCCCGTGACGGCTATCCAGAGCGACGTCCACCTCCCCGCGGGGGTCGAGGTGGAGGGGCTCCGTGGCGAGGATCGGCGAACCGCTCGGCTGCGCCAGCGCACGCACCAGGGCCAGCCCGCCCGCGAGGGCCAGGACCAGGACCAGTGTCCCCCGTCGCGGGCGACTCATCCGCCCACTTCCCCGCCCGTCACAGCCAGCGCCCGCACAGACCGGCGCGGGCCGGCGTGCACGCGTTGGCGCAGGTCCAGGATGCCGCGCGCGTCCTGGCCATAGAGCGCCGCGCGGACGATCACCGGCTGATCGTCCCGCGTGTCGGTCGGCGGCGCGGCGCACCCAGCTCCCCCCGCTGCGGAGGCAGGACGGTCACGCCCGCGCGCCGCGCCGCCGTGAACCCGTGGCGACAGTCCGCGCTCGTCGCGGCCCGTGTCTTGGGGCCGCGTTCTCTGAGCGCGGTCATGTCGTCGCTGGGAGCGCCATCGTCGGTGTTGATATCGTGTAGGGTCGTCCGGAGCGCCGTCGCGAGGCCGGGCGCGCGGGGCGGTCTGGCCCCGGCGATGGCCGTGTGAGGCATAGTCAGTAGTCCCGTATCCAAATGCCAGGACAGCCCCAACCCCAAGAGGTCGTGCCATCGGTGATCTCCCTCCTCTTCCCGTTCCGGGCAGCAGACGCCGGGATCATGCATGACGGATGATGCAGGACGCGGGCCAGCGGCCGTCGGGATGAAGACGCTGATCATCGTGTCCCGCTGTGTGAGCGCGTGGGGTGCGTGAGGACTAGGAAGGAGCCCATGCAGCCATGGGGAGCAGAGCGGCGTGTAGGAGATGGTCGGCCAGCGCGGCCATCACGGCCACGAGGGCGGCCAGGAGAATGAGCGCGAGGAGAGTGCGGCCGGCGTCGCGCGCCCGCGGCCCGTGCAGGACGTCGCCGTAGGGCGTGGCCCGCGTGCCGTAGAAGCGCCCCGGCGCGCGCGTCCGGCGCTCCCGGCGCAGACGCGCGACGTGCGCGACCCGCGAATCGCGTGGCATCTTGTGTCCTCCTGACCACCGTTGCCCCGTCGGGCGTGCCACACCGGCGCCGGCGCCGCCGGTCGCGTGGGGGGCTAGTGGCTGGGTCGGTGATCGCCTGCCAGCGCACGTCGGCGCCGCCGGTCCGTGGGGGGCTAGTACTATAACGTGTGAAGGGAGGCAAACGGCTAGAGGGACCGCGTGGCCGCGGCGCGCGCCGACCGCCGTGCCAACGCCGGCCTCACCCTACCACCCCGCGGGCGACCATGCCCACCAGCGCGCCGCCCAGGATGAGCCAGGCGGGGTGCAGGTGAGTGCGCAGGAGCACCCCGAGCGCGGTGAGCGCGAGCGCGACCGACAGAGGATCGATGAGCGCGGCCTGTCCCAGCTGCACCGTCACCCCCCCCATCAGCCCCAGCGCCGCCGCGTTCACGCCGGCGAGGGCGTCCGTGAGGTGCGGCGACCGACGGAGCCACGCCATGAGCGGGAGGGAGAGCGCCACCACGACGACGGACGGCAGCAGCAGGCAGGCCGTGGCCAGCAGCGCCCCGCCCACGCCGCCGACAAGGTAGCCGATGAAGGTGGCCGTCGTGAAGACCGGCCCCGGCGTGACTTGGCCGATGGCCACGGCGTCGAGGAGTTGCGCGGTGGTGATCCAGCCGAGGTGCGTCACGAAGTCCGCGCGCAGGAAAGCCAGCAGCACGTAGCCGCCCCCGAACAGCACGGCCCCGATCTTGGCACAGGTGAGCGCCAGCACGACGGGGCGGTACGGCGCTGCGGCGGTGGCCGCGAGCGGCAGCGCCCCCAGGCCATGGAGCGCGACGGCGGCGACGCGCGGGGAGCGTGAGGGGTGCGCCCGCCAGCGCGCCAGCAGGCCCGCGAGGGCAGCCCCGGCGAGCAGGGCGATCACGTTCACGTCGGCCAGGTAGAGCCCCCCCACAATGAACGCCACGGCGCCGAGGATCGGCCCCCTGAGGGCGGGGTTGGCGATCCCGTAGAGGGCGTGAGCCACGACGGCGACGATCACCGGCTTGACCCCATAGAGCAGAGCGCCCGTCACGGGCAGCCGCCCGTAGGCCACGTAGGCCGCGGCCAGGGCTGTCACGATGAGCGTGGCGGGCAGGGGAAACGCGATGGCGGCGACGAGCAGGCCGGGCCAGCCGGCACGCTCATAGCCCAGGTACATCGCCAGCTTGGTCGCGCTCACGCCGGGCAGCACCGTGGTTAGGCCAAACAGGTCCAGGAAGCGCGCGTCGTCGACCCAGTGGCGGCGCGTGACCACCTCGGCGCGCATTAGCGCGATCAGGGCGGCCGGGCCACCGAACCCGATGGCGCCGAGCGTGAGGAAGAGCCGGGCCACCTCCCCCACCGCGCCGGCGCGGGGGAAGCGCGGGGTGTCTGCCCCCGCGCGCGCCCCCTCAGACCGCGCTGGCATAGGTGTGTGCCTGTGGCGTGCGCCGGCCATGGCGCGCGCGCCGGGGATCGCTATCCCGGCTCATTCTACCCTCCGGGCCACGGCCGGCCGTGGGGCCGGGGCTGTGACACCGCGGGGCGCCCGCCCCCCCAGCGCATAGGTGAGGACGCCCACGGCCCCGATCGCGCACGCGGCATAGAAAGGCGCCTGGTGGCCTAGCGTCCAGAACCAGCCGCCGACCAGCGCGGCCGGGAAGATGACCAGGCCGCGGATGAGATGGTACAGACCCACGACCCGGCCGCGGGCCGTTTCCCGCGCCCAGTCTACGATCAGCGCGCGCCGCGCCGGCTCACCGATGCCCCGCAGGCCCGCCAGCGCGAAGGCCGGCGCGAGCCAGCCGACGGTGGGCGCGCTGACCACCAGCAGGGGGAACAGCGCGAAACACGCCAACATCACCAGGATCAGGGGCCGCCGCCCCCATCGATCGGCCAGCTTGGCGCCGGGGATGAAGACGACCAGGCTCACCAGCGCCTCCACGCCGGTCAAGAGCCCGAATTGGAGCGCCGTGCCCTTGAGCACGTCGAGCACGTACAGCACGAGGGAGACCCTGATCAGCCCCTCCCCCCATAAGCTCAGGCAGTCCGCGGTCAGCAAGAGTTTCAGGGGCGCATCCACGCTCCGCCAGAGCGCGGTCACCGACAACGGACGCCGCCCCCGTCCGCGCGGGCCGGGCTCGACGTAGCAGCGCCAGATGACGGCGGCGGCGATCAGGGCGAACACGAGGGTGATCGCCAGGCTCACTCTCATCCCGCCGATGAGACCGAGGATGCTGCTGTGCGCCCCGGCCGCTGCGTGCGCGCCGGCACCTGGGCCTTGCCCCGCGTGCGCACCGGTCCCCCCGCCACCTCCACCTGTTCCCGTGGGGGGAGTGGCCGAGCGCTGCGGCTGCTTCACGAGCGTCAGCGTCCCTCCCGTGATGAGCCACCCGCCCAGCGCCGGCATCACTACCCGCGGCACCCGTTCCAGGAAGGTCTGCACTCCGAACGCGATGCCGCGGCGCGCCTGGGGCAGGCTATCGCCGATCACGGCGAAGGTCCCCGGCAAAGTCAGGCTGCTCCAGGTGGCGCCCACGCAGAACGTACCCAGGAGCACTCCTTGCCAGCTTGGGGTGAGGAGGTAGATGGCATAGCCGCCGGCGGCCAACAGGGTGAGGAGCGCCAGGCTCCGCCGCCGCCCCAGGTGGTCGGCGAGCCAGCCGCTGGGATACTGGTAGACCGCATCGAGCAGGGCCACCAGAGATCCATAGGCGGCAATGATCCAGGCGCCGGCGCCGAGCGCCTGAAGGTATTTGGGGAGGAACTGTACCCAGAGGTTCTCGCCCAGGCCCACCAGCAGCACGGCGGTGAGCATGACGACGATATTGTGCTGTAAGCCGAGCCACGCCTGGAGGCGACGCAGGCGCGGGGGGGGGGCGGCGGTGGAGGCCGGACGGCCGGCGTCCTGGTAGTCAAACATCTCGTCTTTTGCCTTTCCTCGTTCTCGGGATGACAGACCGAGCGCGCCGCGTGGCGGGAGGGGTGTCCTCCGGTGTCCTCTTGGCGCGCCCTGGCACGACAGGGGGCGCTGACGTGCGATCCGCCAGCGCCCCGCACCACGATGGGTACGGCCACCCGCGTCGTTAGCAGGCCAGGACGACGATCATCCCCGACCCGTGACGGCGCGGGGCGGTTAGAATTGCTTCATCAGCTCGCGGGGCGCCACGCGCCACGGCACAGCCACCTCCGGCACGGCCATCTTCGGCAGCGCCATGCGCTCCAGGATCAGCGTCGGCTCGCCGTGCTCCAGGATGGGTTGGGGCCACTTTTCGCCGACGTCGATCGTGTCGGTGGGCCGCAGTGTGACGGGACTGGTCATACTGCGGAAGCGGCGTATACCCGTTCCGTGCAACGTCGCCACTGGTTGCACCCCGTGCAGCGCGCGGAGCCCGTTGAGGTCCAGGAAGCGGCCATCGTTCCCGCTCTGACGTAGCCCGACGGCGGCGAGAGCACCGATCACACCGATACGCTCCCCCGTGTGGCCGCTGAGGTGGAGGCCCGCCTCCTCGGCCAGGCGGTGGGCCGCCGCTGCCGTCAGAACCTCCCGTTTGGCCCGCCGACCGAAGTCGGTGATCGTGGGACCGACACACGCCTCCGGGGCCACGCACAGCCCCGCGTCTGATCCGGGGGCCGCTTCCGCGCTCAGGAACGCCGCCGCGGCCACCGCCAACTCCTCCACGGGTGCCCCGTTTGTCTCGATCAAGAGGCAAGCGGCGCTGTTGTGCGATGTATAGGGTATGCGCGGGTCCACCAAGAGCTGATGCCGGGTCACCCCCAGGCTCCGCCCCAGCCCGCGCCGATCGAGCAGGGCCGCCAGATCGCGTGCCACGGCACCCGTGCCACGGCTGGCGGCTGTATCCGTCTCGATAGTATCCGTGTCATCGATGGCAATGTACACGCGCGTGGTCGTCATGTTCCTGTCCTTTTCTTTCGAGCGGCTGTTTCTTTACATGCGTCTATCCGTTTGCCTGTACCCGTCTGAGGGAATGGAGGCGGCCTCCGCCGCCTCATCGCACGGGGAGCCTCCCATGGGCGCTCCCTGACCATAGAGGGCGCTGGCCTGAGACATCGACGCTCTTTATCGCGATCATCGCGGTCATCCGGTGACACGGGGGCGGCCTGGGTGGGCCGCGCGGGGCCGTTGGGCCACCGGCGCCCCATCGCGGGAGGCCGTGCGCTATCTCACGGGCGACGCGGCCGGCGTGGCGTGCGCGGCGCGTCCCTTGTGCAGCCCCCCCACATCGGTAGGGGCGTTGTGGCGGCCGGCCGGCCACCACAGTTGGGCGTCGATACCTGGCACGCGAAAGTCGATGATCCGCGCCTGTATGTCCGGCGCCACGAGATGGCGCTGGAGGGCGAGCGCCCCGTCCGCGTCGACGCCGGGGACCTTCGCGGACTTCACCACAATGGATACCATCAGGCGTTGGAGCAGCGGGTCCTCCAGCACCAGCGGCTCCAGGCCGGCGAAATCCTGCCCGTCATGCTGCAAGAATGGGGTGATGCCCCACAAGGAGTAGGCCCCACGTTCCGCCGCGGCCACCATGGCGGCAACCCCTTTGAGGCCGTCATCCCTATACCAGTCGCCCTTATGAGGGCGATCGCGACGGCTCCACACGATCTCTTCCACGTAGAGGAGCCCCTGATCATTGTTGACGACATACGGCGCCCCGGTCGCGGCGATGCGCCGAAACGCCTCGGCGAGGTCGCGCCCTCCGCGCACGTTCGCCGGATCGGACGGGGGGCCGACCAGCGCGTGTTGGTTGGCGAAGACGGTGGTCGGCCAGTCGCCGAAGCCCTCGTCCATGAAGGACCGGACCCCTTTATGTCCATAGTGGGAAATAACGACATCGGCCTCGCCTGCGCGCGCCAGGTCATACAGCGTCTCATCGCCCGTCTGTACCCGCACGTCGTAGCCGGAACGGTCCGTGAAATCCTCCAGCAATACGCCCAGCAGCCCGCTGTCCCAGGGGGTTTTGACCGTCAAAAGACGGACGGTCTTGTGTTGTTCAGTCATGTGAGTCTCTCCTTAACACATCATCGACACATGGTCGTTTGTCGTGGTCGTTTGTCGTGGCCTGCGTCGCCGCCCATTCGGCGCGCGAGAGCCCGCGTCCACGCCTGGTGCGCTTGGCCATCCCCGTTGTCCGCGCGCAGCCCCGCGCACCGCTACGCATGTTTCTTATGCAGGCCCTTGCCGTTGCCCAGGGGCAAGAGGTAGGGGGCGTTGTTGCGGCCGGCCGGCCAGAAGAGCGGCTGCGCAATGCCGGGGTAGCGGAAGTCCCGGATCATCGCTTGCGTGGTGGGCGTGAGCAGATACTGCTGCAAAGCCAGCGCGCCCGCCACGTTCGCCGTGGGGAACTTGGCTGGGTTGACCACGACCGTCACCATGATGCGGTGGAACATCTCCTCCTCATACAGGACGGGGCGCAGCGCCCACTGGGCCTTCTGCCGCGCGACCAGGAACGGCGTGACGCCCCACAGGCTGTAGCCGCCATGAGCAGAGGCCGCCTGCATGGCCGCGTTTTTTTGCAGCCCCGTGTCGGAGTACCAGCCCGCCTTGGGGGGGCGACCCGCCGCGTTCCAGAGGATGTCGGCTAGGTACACGAGTTCCGGGATGCCGTTGACGATGAAGGGGGACTTGGTGGCCGCGATGCGGCGGAATGCCTCCACGGGATCGCTCAGGCCCGCGACGTGGGCCGGATCGCGCGTGGGGGCGATCAGGGCGATGGAGTTGAACAGCACGGTCCGGGGCCATTGCCCCAGGCCGGCGGTGATGAACGCCTCCGCGTCCTTGTGCCCGAAGTGCGAGAAGACGACATCGGCTTTCCCCGCGCGGGCCTGGATATACACGTCATCCCCAAGATGGAGTTGCACCTGGTGCCCCGTCTGGGCCTCGAAGGGGGCGAGAAGGGCCGGCAGCAGCCCGCCCTCCTGGATCGTCGTGACGCTGGCGAGACGGATGACAGACGCGCTGGCAGGCGCACCGGCCTTCTCGCTCCTGGCGGCAAAGGCGGGCTCACCGAGGGTGGCGACGCCCGCCAGCCCCACTGCGAGCGCGCCCCCCGTCTTCAAGATGTCGCGCCGGGACACCGGCGGGATAGGGCGCTCCCGGTCCGTCTCACTGCGATCGTCCATCGTTAGTACCTCGTTGTCGTTGTCAGTCATCGGTTTCTCTGTCCTTATCTCTCATCCGTGTCCGTCGTGTCCGTCATTAAGTCCGAGCGCACGGACCGGTCCTGGGAACCCGCGAGGATGTCCCGCGCGGGAAAGAGCTGGCGATAGTGGTCGAGGAACACTGCGATGCGCCCCGCCTGCTGCTGGAGGTCTGCCGCCCGCTCGTGCAGGTAGGCGTCGCCGGCGGGCGTCAGACGGAACATGCGGCGCGGCGGCGCGTCGTCCCCAAGAGCCCATTCCGCCGTCACGGCCCCGTCCTCGGCGAGCTGGCGCAGGAGCTTGTAGACCACGGACGGGTCCTCCGCGGCCCGCCGGAACCCGAGTCCGGCCAAGGTGGCGACCAGCTCGTAGCCATGGGTGGGGGCGTCGGCCAGGTGGAGCAGGATGAAGGGGACCATCCCCTGCCCCGTCCCTTCGCGATCACCGCCCCGTCGTCGTCCTGCCATGCGTCGTCCCTCCCCTCTCCATGTGGATTATTTCCACTAGTGTCAATAATACACTAGAGGGCCTGAGTGCGCAAGGGGCACATAGGCGCAGGGACGGGGGCATCACGGTGTCACGGACGTCATGAGGGACGCACGGCAGGATCACGTAGAGAACCGGGTGGCGTCCCCGCCGCTTCCCCGCGCCCTCGTGTCACGGGCTTTCTTAGCTACCCTAGTGGAAATAGTACTATAGTGGATATTTTCTCCCCACCAGGCTACACTGGATGATAGGCGTCTCATCGACCTGGCTCGGCCGGGGGCGCCTATCATCCCATGCGTGTGTGGCGGACGTTGTAGGACACGGAAGCCCCGCGCGACCGTGGAAAGGAGACGGAGTGTATGCGGCGCGCTATCCTGGGCATCATCACCCTTGTGCTCGTGGGGGGGGGAGGCGCCTATGTCTATCATGTGGAGAGCGCCGGCACAGCGCACGCCCGCACCGTGCATGCCCACGCGGTCGGAATAACGGCGGCGCACGGGCCAACACTCGTGCCACGCACGACATCGCCTGCGCGTCCCAGCCCGACGGCCCGCTCCGCGACGCCCCCGCCGCCCCGACCCACGCCGACGGGCGCACTAACGCCGACGGCGCCAGCGCTCACGCACACCGCCACGCCGCCCCCTCCGACACGCACTGTGCCGCCCCCTCCGACGCCCACGGTCATGGCACGGCCCACGGCCACACCAGCACCGCCGGCGCCGGCGGTCCCGCTACAACTCGGCCCCGCGCAGTTCTCCCTCTTCATCGTCAATCCGCAGTTCACCCGCCAGCAGGTCTCGTTCACGTTGTCCGCGCCAGCGCTGGTGCGGGTGCGCATCGCGCAGCCGGGTGACGTGCGCCATGTGCGGACGCTGGACCTGGGCACGCGGCCGGCGGGGACGGTGCATCTAAGCTGGGACGGCCGCGACAACGCGCATCGGCTGGTCCCGGAGGGCTCCTACAGCTACATCATCACGGCCACGGACGCGCGGGGCGCGCCGCAGACGGCCACCTATAACGAGTTGGGCATCACCTACAAACGCATCGTCATCTCGCTCTCCAAGCAGCAGTTGTGGGCCTTCGACGGCGCCCACTACGTGTTGAGCACGCTGGTCACGACGGGCAACGCGGCGCTGCCCACGCCCCAGGGCGTCTTCCCGATCCTGGGCAAGTACAGCCCCTTCACCTTCATCAGCCCGTGGCCCTACGGCTCCAAATACTACTTCGCCCCCTCTCCGGTGAGCTACGCCCTGCTCTTCGACGACCGCGGCTACTACATTCACGACGCCCCCTGGCGCGGCATCTTTGGGCCGGGCAGCAACACCACCCTCGGGACGCCGGGCCTGAACTACACGGGGAGCCATGGCTGCGTCAATGTCCCGCTGCCGATGGAGCAGCAACTCTACGCCTGGGCCACCGTCGGGACCGTCGTGCAGGTGGTGCGGTAGGCGCGCCCCATCCGTCCGGACGCACGCCTCCCTTTAACACTCGGTTAACGCCGTCTTAACATCCCCTTAACTATGATCAGATACACTAACGGCGGATCACTCCCTGTCTCGCACCTCCGACGACGATCATCGCCTATCTTGAGAGGAAGAGGAAGAGGATGCCCATGCACCTATCGCGCCCCGTCGCCCTCGTCGCGACCGCCACCCTCATCAGCGGCGCCCTGGCAGCGCCGAGCCTGTCGCGGATCGCCGCGGCCGTGCAGCCCGTCTCCCACGCGTCCGTGACGACGCCGCGCCTCAGCCAGCAGCAGGAGATCGCCTTGCTGCGCCAGAAGGTCAAGTACGTCTTCGTGCTCTACCAGGAGAACCGTTCCTTCGATTCCTATTTCGGGACCTACCCCGGCGCGGACGGCATCTATTCGCAGCCGCCCAGCCAGACCCCCGGCTTCTACCAGCCGATCACCAACACGGACGGCACGGTGTCGACGATCCAGCCCTTCCGCCTCGGGCCGGCGCAATACGCCGCCGACACGGACGACATCGACCACTCGCACGTCCTGACCGACGCCAAGATGCATGTGGTCAACGGGGTGCCAGGCATGGACCGCTTCGCGCAGGTCGAGGAGGCCAAGTACCTAGCGCAGGTCAAGACGGGGAAGGCGACCCTGCTGGAGGCCAAGCAGTTCGGCGAGTTGGCCATGGCCCACGAGGATTGCGACACCATCCCGCTGCTGTGGAACTACGCCCACAAGTTCACGCTCTACGACCATATCTTCGAGCAGATGACCGGGCCGTCCACCCCCGGCAACCTCTCCATCATCGCCGCGCAGTCGGGGCAGACGCAGTGGGTGCTGCATCCCAACCAGGCGTACAAGGGCAACGGCAACGCCGGCGCGGGCGTCCCCGTGCTCAACGACAATGACCCGTTCTGGGGTTCGCCCAAGGACAAGACACGCCACCCCGCGCCGGTCAACCCGACCGAGTTCACCGGCCCCATCACGAGCCAGTACGGTGTCCAGATCAACCAGACCTATGCCACGTTGCCGTTGAGCTTCGGGGGCAAGGACGCGCGCCGGATCGCGGCGTACGATGCGTTCTCGCTGTCCGACCTGGGGGACGTGCATCAAGATATCGCCGACCTCGCCACACTAGGCCAAGCCGCCGTGCCGTGGGGCTGGTATCAGGAAGGCTATACCCGCGAACCCACCGACCCCAATCAGGGGCCGACCGACGCCAGCGGGACCCACGCGTCGTACATCACGCACCACAACGGCCCGCAGTATTTCGGTTACGTCATGAATAACCCAGTCGAACGGGCGCACCTGCACGGCCTGCAAGACGCCTTCACCGCGGTTAGCCGACGCACCCTGGCGGGAGGCGTCTATTACGTCAAGGGCGGCTACCAGAACATCATGGGCATGAAGCCAGCCGATCCCAACGCCAAGGTGCAGAAGAATTTCGTGGGCGACGACGACCATCCAGGCTACTCCGACGCGCAGATCAGCGAAGCCATGGTCGCCTCATTCATCAACCGCCTCGCCGCGAGCCCCTACTGGAGCCAGAGCGCGGTCATCCTCACCTGGGACGACGCGGAGGGTGACTATGACCATGTGCGGCCGCCGGTGCGCGACTTTGGCCCGGACGGTAGCGTGATCACCGACGGGCCGCGCGTGCCCTTCATCCTGATCTCGCCCTACAGCCGCACCGGCTACATCTCGCACGAGCCGGGCGACCACGCCTCCGTCGTGAAGTTCGTCGACGAGGTGTTCGGTCTCACGCCCCTGGCGCTGCTGCCCGACGAGCTGCGCGCGCGCCAGACCGGCGAGCGCGTCTACCACCAGGGCAACCTGGGGCCGTCCGACGCCCTGACGTCGGGGATCGGCGATCTGCTCTCGGGCTTCGACCCGGCGCGCCTGGCCGGGCAGACGGCGCCGCTCTCCGCCGCGTACGTCACGGTCCCTCAGACGCTGATCAGCACACTCCCCGGTGTCAGTGGCTACGGGTGTCGCCAGCTCGGCATCGTCCCGACTGACCGCGGCCTACCCAACGCCCGCCCCCTCGACGCCAATCCGCGCCCACGGACCAACCCGACCGTGGCGAAAGGCTAGCGCGCAAGGGACATGGACGCGCCCGGCGTGGCCCAGCGTGGCGGAGACGCTCCACGCTGGGCGCGTCCGGGGGCAGTAGGGACAGGGAGGCCGATGAGCAGACACCACGCCGTCCTCGTGACCCTGCGCCGCGCCCTTTTCCCGGCCCTGTGGTGCGCCGTCCTGGCTTTGTGGCCCATCCGGGCGGCGAGCGCCTCCACGGCGCCGGGACCCTCCACGCCACGCCTCAGCGGGCGCATGGTCCAGTTCACACTCAGTGGCGTCGAGCCCGATTTCGACCCCATCGACCGCCTGGTGATTGCGGCGCGACTGTACGACCCCCACCCAGTGGCGGGCGCGCTGCCCGCCACCACGCTGATCCTGTCGCTGTACCTCGAAAACTTCCAGCCGTCCACGACGCCGATCCTCCCCGACGTGCTGCATCCCGATCGGCAGGCCATGAACCTGGGCGGCTTCTTACAGGGCAAGGCCGCTCTGGTGGACGGCGCGGGGCGCATCCGGTACCGAGGCGGCCTGCTGGCCGAGGTCTTCCTCGATAACACAGTCCATGCCGTCATCGACCTGGACCCCCAAGGGGCGCTGGCCGCGCGCCCCGCGCTGCGCTTGCGCGCGACCTTCACCCTGCACAAAGACCTCACGCTGGCCGGCGTGCTGCGGGTCGACCGGCCCCTGGCCCCGTCCGAAGTCGCGGCGCTGCATGTGGCCCGTCCGCACCCCGTGGCCTGGCAGGCCGTCGTGCGCGGCATGGCCGTCCATAGGCCGCCGATGCTAGGCACGGGGGGCGCCGGAGGGGCCGGCACGCGGGCGCGCGTCCGTGCCCCTGTCGCGCCCCCTCGGCGACCGGCGCCGGTCTTCGTCGCACGCCCCGCGCCAGCCCACGCCGTGGCCACGGGTGATATCGTGCTAGCTCTTCTCCCCTTTGTCGGCCTGATGACGCTGCTCGTGCTCCTCTGGCGGCACCGAACCGCGCGCGCGACGTCGACGCTGCCCGTGTAAGTGTAAGAGTCCGCCGCCGGAGTGGTGACGCGGCGCGCGTCGACCGGGGCGCCACACCGTAACAACGGAGTGTGGTGTACCCGTCAGGTCCAACGCTGGCGATAAGGGCGCCCCGCCCACCAGCCACCCAGGTGGGGCTTGAGGGCCAGGAGGACCTCGATGGCGCCGGCCACCCATAGGCTCGCCAGGAGATAGGCGCCAACCACGTCGGTCGGCCAGTGTTGTCCCCAGTAGACGCGCGAGGGGCCGACCACCGCCACGAGCAGGGCGAGCGCGACGAGCAGCAGGTTGCGCAGCCATGCGTTCCGCCACACGCGCCAGATGACCCAGAAGGTAAACCCAAACAGCGTGGTGTACTGGATCACATGGCCGGAGGGGAACCCGTACGCATGGACGGGCGCCACGACGTGGATGAGCGCGCTCGACGGGCGCACGCGCGCAACGGCGAGCCTGATCCCCGTCCCGAGGAGGCCAGCCAGGAGGGATGATGCGACGGCCAGGATGGCTTCCAGGCGCAAGCCGACCGCGAAGAGGACCGCGAAGACAACGACATACGCCACAACGTTGAGCGGAAACCACCCGAGATCGCTGCCATGCAGGAGCACCCACCGGTAAACGGGCTGATGCACGCCTTGAATCGCACGGGCGATCGGTACGTCGAGCGTTTGCACGACGCCCCCCTCCCGGACAAGGGCGATGAGGGCCGCAAAGCCAATGACGGCCAGGGTCACCAGCGTACCATAGATAGCGACGAAGACCCGGCCACGGCGCTCCTGCCGCGACGGCCGCGCCTCAGCCGTTATGATCTGCCCGACGACAGGCAGCCGCCTGCGCACCATGGTCCTCTCCTTCCGTCGGCGCGACGCACCCGACCGATCCCCCTACCTTTCCATGATACCGCTGTGGCGTCACCACCAGGGCAGTACGGCCCTCGGCAGGGAGGAAACGTTATGTGTCGCCAAAGTCATCATCGCCCTCGCCGGCGTCAGCCTCTACCTGGCGGGACACATCGCGCCGCTGCCGTGGTTGAACGGGCCACTGCACGCCCTCACCCCGCCCATCCGGGCTGTACATCCCCTAACGTCGCGCCATGGATAGGGGGAAGGGGCGCGGCGAGTAGCGCGTCCGGTGGCCTCGGCGCCGTCACCGATGAGGTGATGAGGTAAGGTGAGTATATGAACCCCATGACACAGGCCCCAGAGCCGGGACGCGACAACGGAGATGATGCCGCGTTGGAGCCGTCGCCGATCCGGGGCATCTCCCACAATGTGTTCGTCCTGGCCCTGGTGAGCCTGTGTACGGATACCTCCAGTGAGATGATCTACCCGCTCGTGCCGCTCTTTCTGACTGGCGTGCTTGGAGCGCCGGCGACCGTGGTGGGCCTGATCGAAGGGCTCGCGGAAGCGACGGCCAATGTGCTCAAGCTGGTGTCGGGGCGGATCACCGACCGGCGCGGGGGACGGCGCGCGTGGGTCTTCGCTGGCTACGGCCTCTCGGCCCTCTCCAAACCTCTCCTGGCGCTGGCGACCATCTGGCCCCTGGTTCTCCTAGCCCGCCTCGTTGATCGCGTCGGCAAGGGCACGCGGGGAACGCCGCGCGATGCCATCATCGCCGCGTCGAGCGACCCGGCCGCGCGCGGTAGCGCCTTCGGCTTCCATCGCAGCATGGACACGATTGGCGCGGTGGCCGGCCCGTTGGCCGGCTACGCGCTGCTGACCTGGACCGCCCAAAACGTCCGGCTGGTCTTCCTCCTAGCCGCTGTCCCAGCCGTCGTCGGCGTGCTGCTCATCGGGCGCGTGCGCGAGCCACGGCACGTCGCCACGCGGGCTCCGGCGATGGGTGACGCGGCGACATCCTTCACCTGGCGCGGCGCCGCGCCCGCCTATCGCGCCTTCCTCAGCGTCAGCGTGCTCTTCGCCCTGGGCAATTCCTCGGACGCCTTCCTCATCCTGCGCGCGCACAACCTGGGGCTGGGCACGCTCGCCACCGTGTTGGCCTACGCCGTCTACAATGTGGTCTACGCGGCGGCGGGCTGGCCGGCCGGCATCCTGTCCGACCGGCTCGGCCGGCGCGGCATCATCGTCACGGGTTTCGCGCTCTTTGCCCTTGTCTACGGCGGGATGGGGCTGGCCACCGGGGCGCTGGTTGTGTGGCCGCTCTTCGCCCTGTACGGCCTCTACATCGCCTTGACCGATGGCGTGACCAAAGCCTACATCACCGATCTCGTGCCCGGTGAGCAACGGGGCGGCGCGCTCGGACTGTACGCCGCCACGACAGGTGTCATGGCCTTGCTCTCCAGTGTGCTGGCCGGCCTCTTGTGGGATCGCTTCACGCCGTCCGCACCCTTCTACGTGGGTGCGGTGACAGCCTTGGGCGCGGCCGCGGCGCTGTTGCTGCTGCCGTCGCGCTCCGAAGCACAATGAATGCGCCGAGTTGAGTTATACCCGTTGAAAGCCGTCAATGCGATACGACCTAAACGGGCGGCATCGAACGTGGAAACGGCCGGATGCTGGGGGTGACGCATGGACGACAATCAAGCCCGCGCAACAGACCAAGCCAAATGAGCTGGGGTCTCCCGCGAAGTTGGTGAACGAGAATTAGCCGTCGCTGAGCGTGAATAGCCCCAGAATGACCGTCTTGGAGGCGACGCTGCCGGCCTCCAAAACCCGACCTTTTCCGTACGGGTCAATGACGCTCAATTGATTCACCAACTTCGCGGGAGACCCATGAGCTGTCCCTAACGAGCAACATAGTTGTGGCCGAAAAAACGTCGCCATGGTGCTCGTCGTGAGTGTAGATAGCGCTTTGATCGAGCGTTTTTCCGGCCACGGGTGCTTTCCTAATCGGGGACCGATCATTTGACTGAGTTTGCCGCGCAATGTCGTGACGCTCTGCCTCGACGCCCTCGTGCTCTCACCGGTCCCCTCGCCGTCCTGCGCATCGTCGCCGTCCTGCGCATCGTGCGGCCTCGTCTGGACGGCCACCGCTAGCCCGCGTGGGATCGCCACAGCACCCCCAGCATGGCGTTACTGGCCCTCCCAAGGGTCCCGGATCGTGGCGCTATTTTGGTACTATGGGGGCTCCAACGGGCCGCGGATCGTGGTACCATCGGGCCGCGAAACGTAGTACCATCCGTAGCTCTAGCTCCACAGGCATGGAGCTACGCGAGAGCGACGATTCACACGGGAAAATGGGGGTTTAGCGCGACCATGGAGCTACTCTTTATCTTGGGTGAGTGGCCCCCCGTAGCGCTAGTACCATCGCCGCGGTAGTACCATCGTCGCGCCATACTCCTGCGCAGGCCGTGCGTGAGGGTGGCCCCGCGCGCAGCGACGGGGCGGAGGGTACGGACCAGGGGAGCGCGCTCAGGAGCGCTCGCGGACGGTGACGGTGGCG
>JAABUJ010002652.1_pt1 | contig 21548 bp, 21 predicted proteins | sample 5559131 | NCBI WGS metagenome assembly JAABUJ01 (sample SAMN10711875, study PRJNA513366) | rock metagenome | isolation source: Antarctica rocks | place: Antarctica: Victoria Land, Mt New Zealand nord | collected 2016-01-07
TGGAGATGGAATGGTGGGGAGGGGTGGTGCGTAGATGGGATGAATGGGGATGGTCAGGGTTGGGTTGGGTTGGGTTGGGTTGGATTGGAAGGTGGAGGGTGGAGGTGGAGAGAAGAGGGGGGAGACGATGGAGGCATGCGGAGATGAAGGATGGGATTGGGTTGAGGTGGAGAGAGGAAAGACGGGTGATGGTACGCTGAGATGGGTAGGTGGTTGATTGGAGAGGTGGACAGTTCGATCAGGTTCGATGGGTGCGCAGGCAGTGAGGTGCCGTCGATTGGCATGAGACTGGCTTGTGGAAGCGACGGTGGCTGGGCTGACTGATTTGGGCGTCGTGGATGGGGGGAGAGGTGGACTGGCTATAAGGCGGTTAGGTGATGAAAAGAGCGGTCCACGGAAGTGAAAGAATTCTAGGCTTCGATATTAAACGACGTTTGTAGAGTACAGTCGCGCCTTGAAAGAGAATCAACGTGCTGTGAAGCTCCCCGCTCATGAACGAGCCACCCAGACTGAACAATCCTATGTGCGGTGCTCATCCAACCACCTCTCGATTATACAAAAGTTTGCAAACCACCCGTCCTCCGTACCGACTGGAAACTACACAGTAGCGCGCTCCGACTTCATTTTCCTCTCCCTCGCCGCGGCTGACCAAGGGAAATGTGCGACTGGGATGACAAAGAAGCTGTCACGATTTTCCCGTCAGTCGACTACTCTTCACAGATGGGATGGTGTGTGTCAAATTCCAGAACAAACAAATGCAGACGTACCTGTTGCTGTCATCCGCAATACCGGCCAGAGCGTTGTACCAAGCCAAGAAAGAGGCCAAAAGACCGAAAAAGCCACCGGTCTTGATGAGCCCTGAGGTTGGCGTGCCTTTCGCGTTGCGGTGGGCGTAACCGAGGGCGAGGAAGAAGAATGCGAGGTCAAGTGTGAGAAAGAGGAGGAAGAAGGCAACCGTGGAACGGAGGGTGAGGAGGGTGAGGATAGTGGTGAAGATGAACCAGCCCTTGGCAGGTGGAGTCTTGTTAGTTTCCGGATAAATGCATTCGAGAGGGGAGGGAAGGACCAACCCAGAGGAAAAAGGCGAACGAGTCAAGGAAATGTGCCGCACCGCCTGCCTTCACGATCGAAGCTTCGATTTCGAATCCACCAGGCGTCAGGATGAAGGCGAAGGCGATCCAGAAACCACCGTACGATGAGAGCGCAGTGGCACCGAAGGTGTTCCCGACAGCCATTTCCCTACCGATCCGGATTAACGCCTGTCTCGCACATCGATAACACGGACGGATTCTACATACCACATTCCAGCAAGCAGTTGCACCAAACCACCGTATCCAAGGGCGATACCCACGACGATATTCGGCTCCGCAACTCCTCTTGTGCCCATGTTGATCAAACTCAACACGAAGGTGGTGAGGGCGAAAGCGGACAAGCCCAGGGGTGCCGGGTTGGCGAACTTCCGATCCTTGACCGGGGCGTATGTACCGGGTTGGAACTCACCACCAAAGGCGGGCAGACGTTCGCCGCCCGAACTGGTGTTGACGTGGGCCAGAGGACCGTAGCCGAAACGGGCGGCATTACGAGCGGCTTCGTGCTCCTCGTGGCTCATGTTGTTGGTCAGGTGATTGCCATTGCTCGCGTCATACTCTTTGTTGTTCATCCCGCCGCCCAGCCGTTGGTCGGCAGCGACGGCGTTTTGATGTTGAGCTGTCGACATTGTGGTTGATTCTGTACGAAGTTCACAAACAAGTGGGTATTCGCGCAAGCGGCCTCTGAAGCAGCAGTAGCAGGATTCAGAGAGGGCAACAGAACAAAGGAATGAAAAGGTAGAAGCCGAGTGTAGAGTTATGAGTGCGAGTGAATAATGAGAGCTTAAGAGAAGGCAACAGTCCAGGGGGGGCCGCAGCGGAATATATGAGAAGACGGCAGTGATGGGTGTGGGGAAGAGCCGGACATGTGAACAGATCTGGAATGATAAGAGTATATTACAGTATTTAAAGAGAGTTTCTGATTACCTTATGGAGAACCCCATGGGGAGTAGAGGCTCTTGGCCATTGCCCATAGCATCCCAGGAATGGAGTCTGGAGAGATGGATGTTTGCTAGTTCGATTGAAGATTGGTGAGCGTGAGGGGTGAGGGGTGAGGCTTTGGAGCTTAACGTTAAATCCAATGCCAGTTGATATTGTTGATATGACCTCTCAAAAGATCCTTCCTCTCATCATCATCACACCATCAGCCTCAGCATCAGCATCAGCAACAGCAACAGCATCAGCATTGCAGCCAGCGGAGACGGAGACGCTGCTGCGGGAACCGATGCTGTGGTAAGTCAAGGTGTGGTATGTAATTGTTTGATTGGTCAATCTCCGAATCCCCAGACCCCGGTGGGGATAGAAAGTATGCTAAAGGTACCAGGTACTTGTACTTTGTAATTTGTCCGCGGGCTGGGCTGGGCTTAAGATCTTCCGCTGGGCCGGAAAATTCATTCCGTACGGAACAGTATTCGACCCTTACCTACCATTTTAGGTACCTTGAGGGAAGTTTGAGAGTGAAGAGGGAAGCAATGATACTGTTTGAAGTATTGTACTTGAAGTTGCGTTTGAAAGGGCAACGATGCTGCGTACTGTCAAAGCACGGTCGGTGAGTCTGTGATCTTGTGGAGCGCGGAAGATGATGTCATCTCCATGCACTAGAAACTTTAGCGGAATACCGAGTACCGAGTATCGACTAACCCTAATGTACCTAGGTACAGTACCTACTCAAGATTTGTCAGAGTATTTTATGGGAAGGTAAGATTACAGTAAGTTAAGATCAAGATCATGTGAGTGCACGCACGGACCGCACATCGGTCCGTTCTTAACAAGAGAAGAAGAAAGAAGGAATACCAGGAGTACCAGGAGATTAACTGATAGAAATGAGTTTGCTACTGTGGAGTAAGGTAAGGTATATCCATTCCTGTCGGACCAATCATCGTCGTAGAACTGCTGATTATCTTCCTCGCTTATGGCAAGGTTGAATTCGAATTCGCCTACCTAGTATGTCGCTGTCCGGTGTCCGGAAGCCTGGACACATGGCTCGAGGTCCGGCGGAACGGCTGCTTACAGTACTTTCCGTTCTTACATGGTTCTGTCGCATGGCACGTTACATGAACACGAACATGAACACGAACATGAACATGCACATCCATATGCATGGATCAACCAGTGAAACACCATAAAAAGCTGACACTATCGCCTCCTGTCAGCTTTTCTTCAGCTTTCACCCGAGCTGAAACGATCAAACGTTGCGTCGACGACGGAGAACTTGCCACTTCTGTGGCAGGGTCCCTCTGAAGTACATAACGTTACCTTACAATCACCAAATGCACGCAAAATCCTTCCTGCAGCAGCAATTTCCGCTGCTCCGTACCGACTCGAACACCCTACCTTATCTTACGTCCATCTGGACCCTGGAACCCTGGAATCATGGCAGCAGCAGCAAACCCTCGGCATAAGCGCTGAGTGCAAGGTTTCCACTCGTCCTTAGCCCAACCACTCAACCACCATCAACCCCAACCCCCAACCACAGCGCTCTCGCCGAGTTTTCCGATCCATCCATCCCCACCGGTCCCGCCATCCCGGCACGATAATTGGTAGGAAGCGCTTCCGTACTGTACCTAAGGTAGTCGAGACCATCGCATGCGCCTCGGAATCTGCCCTGCGGAATCTGCCCTGCACACGTGGCGTGGGAAGTCTATCTCGACTCTCTTGAGCGACAGAGTTTGTGCCTAAAGCACCTTACCGTATCTGCCTCGTCAGGGCACATAACGCAACGCGACGTAGCGTAATGTAGTGGAACGTCAGGTCGTCCGACACGCGACCGAGTACTCAAGAACCCGGGCTTGCATCGGGATCAGTAGGTATCAGGTAGAAGAGGGCGTCGGTTACCGGGTGCTGACTACGAGGACGAGGACGGGACGGGGACGAGGACGAGGATGAATATGGTTGAAAGCGAGCCCTGGTCGCGTGGAAGGAACGTGTCGTGGGGAAACTGTCATGGGATCCGTGGCATTGTGGCAGATTCGTTCGCGTCGTTGTTTGGGCGACCGGTGAAATGATATGGCTTGGAGAGACCAGATGAGAGCTGCGAGGACACGAGAGCGTTGGGATGGAGGTGAGCGGTAAGGGATCAAAAGGGTTCTGACGTTGGGGGCCTGAGACGTGGGGGTCGTATTGTGTTGGAGTGTCTGATGAGGTCCAGGAGGTTTCGGAGTGGTTGGTCAATTGAAGTCGATATAACCCTACAAATTACTGAAGAGACAGATCTTTTGGTCGACTGCCTGCAATAATGTGGTCCGTGGAGCGAACGGTCCAGTGCCCGTAAGCCGATTGACGCACGTCACACCAGGTCATACCACTTAGAAGTCGCGAGGCGACAGCGTCGCTTCAACCGTACACTCCGAATGTAGGTCGATTGAGCGCTAAAAGTACATACACATAATCCTCCTCTTTACGCCGTGCCATCATCATCATGTGACCCTCCATCACAGCTGAACCTGATACCCACACGCCATAAACCCGTAACGTCTACCGTAACACCCTGTCCTGCCTTGCGCCGCACGTTCTAGTGTAACATTGTGTAACGGTGAGACAACCTCGCCCCCCCAAGGCTGAAAGACAAAAGAAGACTAGAATAGGAGATTGTGAAGATCGGGGTTTGGGGTGTAGTAGTACAGGGGTTGTGGACATGAAGCGCCAGGAAAGCTGAAGAAAGATTAGGAGAAGCTGAAGAAAGAGGACGAAGGCTGAAGAAAGAGTAGGAGAAACTGAAGAAAGAGCAGCAGAAGCCAAAGGGTTCGAGGACCTGTCGTCATGCCCACGCACACGTGGCCGTAGCACAGATAGCGGTAGCGGTTGGCTGCGCTATCTCAAGGCGTGCGTCGTACGAACGGGTAGATTGAGACGATTGGCGGAAAAGGTTGAGTGACACCAAAAGCTGGAGCAGAGTCGTCGTCATCACCGTGACATGCAACGTAGAGCTACAAGCCAGCGATGAGGATCATGGGATGTATCATGACGGCCATGAGATGCGTGGAAGGACGTGCCTAACGATATTTGTTCGAGTATTGATCCCTGCGGTGGGGATCGTCGTATGTCTTGCCACCCTTGTCGACGATGATGGGCTTTTCTTTCTTGGATGAAGTGGATCTCGAGGGTTGAGACGAAACGGCTAGGGTGAGGATTAGCTATGCATTGCGGAGGTAGAATCATTGAGTGATGATCGCAACGTACGTCTGTTGTCTCGAGGGTCGTAATAACCATCTCTGCTGCTGCCCCGGCTCGAGCTGGCAGAGTCTGCGTAGAATTTGGACGGCATGTTGAAAGCGGTGACGATTAGTGAGTCAATTTACGAAGATTAGGCTGTCAGGATTGACAGGACGAGGTCGAATCGTATGTTGTTTGCCTGATGGGATGGTCTGACGACGGATTCGGAGGCAAGCTTCAACAACGGAGTGATGGAGAGCTGACTGAAGAGTCGGGATAGCAGGATTCTATACGAAGGAAGTAGGACAGTATGTAGTATCGACTTGAATGCGTAGTATGATACAGAAAGAAAGGAAGGAAAGCAATTGAAGAAGTCGTTATATAAATACCGTCCTGATAACGGTATGAGCCATAGTAACTGTTCAAAAACCGCTGCCTGGGGCGGAGCTAGAGCTGAAGAAAGAAGGAAAGGCATCAAGCAACAGCCACAATACCAAGGACATGAGGCATCCAGTGACTCGATGGTCATTAGACCAAGGCAACCGTGGAAGTATGAAGAGTCATAGGTAGCTAACAACTGGGGGCCGAGTCATCGAAACAGATGGAAAGCATTGCGGCCGCGTAAGAGACGTCGGTCGGAAATGAAAACAATTTTGAGCTCTGTAAATTGGCAGAATAGATATCCCTCGGTCTTTATTATTGCTTGGATAGTGGATGGAAAGTTGAAAAGCGGTGTGAAGTTCATCGCTGCAGCCTTGCCAGGCACAAATGCACCGCCCAAGGTTGATTATAATTGAGTCGGCTTTCTGCAAGATCGAGGTAGTACCGTTACCTCCCTAAGCCAATTCTACATCCCCGTCCCAATGTAAGGTACGGTGAAGAAAGGCTCGAGTCCCTGCACTGCCGATATCGTTGAGTCAGGCTGTCTACTCCGGTGGCTCATCGGTCGTGGTTGAAGGTGAGGCTGACAGCATGAGTCAGCCGAGGGTGAAGTTCCTTAGTAATCAACGCTTGAGCAGAGCTCGCAACGGTTGCAGTGCCCTAAGTTCGTTCAATATGAAATACCTTACTGTCCCAAGTAATGAACCATAACAGCTATCGCTTAGATGCCTAGTATACAACTATGAGCACTCCGAACTCAATCATCGAGTGAGAATCTAAGGGTCCAGCGTAGAGTTAGTTAACATACGAGTGACTTGAGAAGGTGCCATACAGTCTCAGACGAACGGGAAGTCGAATGTGGGCAATGCCGAGCAGGACCACACGCCACCGAGGAGGAAACCACTTAGGAAGATGCTGTGAAATACCTTCAACATGGGACGCTCTAATCTGGTTGTGATTATACTACGACTCGGACGAGACAGAAGACCGAAAGCAAGAAACTAGGCTATGCTCATTGAGATTCAATAGCTAAAGAAGACCAGACCATATATCGAACAATGCGGCGGCCGAAGAGTTGGATCCAGGATAAGGAGACTGCCTTCAGGCTATCTCAACCTACCCGATCTACAACATAGCCCGAAGCCCTACAGAAAGAAAGTTGCGCAGCCTAACCCCAAGAAAAGAATGGCCAGCAGGACGATTAGATCCAAGACAAGGAGATCGCCTTGCGGCTAACCTCGACCTGCCTGATGAAAAACTCCTCGCTGGATTTTAGGAAAGAGAAGGCGACACAGCTAAACCAAAAGAAGCAAAACAAATTTGAACGCAAGTCCTGCTTGCTCCCAATGCCATAAACTTCTATCCCACCAGCCGCTGCTTCAAATCCTGCCAAGTCTTGCTCCTGCACCTGTAGTGCTGCGCCATCCATCCAGCGCCTCGGTCCCCATATCGGCTGCGCCAGATGTAACGCCTTCTCAAGTGATACCTTAACCGATAATGACCAAGCTGCCTCTTCGCCTGCCTTGCCCAGTACATTACTGGATTCCGAGGTTCATCGTATCATCCAGTTCGTCGAAGAACTTTACCGACCAGTTCTTCGACCCGGTACAGAAAAAGTATGTCCTCCTCGATTGGTCCATCCATTCATGCTTCGCCGAACACCTAAAGTTCTGGTAGTAGCCTGAGCGGATCGGACCTGTGTGGTAGTGGTAACATGGAATGTCATAGCCGAACGACTATCGGATATCTGAGATTCTGTTTGTGTGCGGTTTTGGTTGCGGGACTTGTCGACGCAAAGCGCTTTCTCGTCGCTGGCTTCTGCTTCCTCTGAGAGGCTCTCGATTGGAGGAGGTGAGCTTGAGAAGAACGGGTATTGTTTGCTTTTGTGGTCGGGTCCTTGTGGGATTTTCGGAGGTCGAGTGGGTATCAGTGCAGACGTCAAGCGATGCTCTGCAAGTGGTTGTGGTATTGGTAGTATTGGCTGCCTTGATTGCGACAATGGTCGTGCTCCATCTCGTAAGTTAGGTGGCATCTCAGCTTGTTTTGACGCCATCAAAAGCGGTGGGGATGCTTCCCCTGCCGGATGTTCTTTTGCAGCATAGCCACCGTTCGGAGGTTGGCGGAAGAAATTCAACAAGGTGCCTTGACCACTGTTGGCCTTATTTAGCTCCTCATTGCGACAATGCTTGATGGAAGCATTGCTTTTCTTGTTGAGTTTTGGAGACCGAGCGGTCGATCCGCGTGTTGAGGAAGTATCTTGATCCATCTCCGTGATAGTTCCAGACTTCCGTTGAGCGAGATCCTGGAGATGAGCTCCAGCACTTGTGAAGCCGCTATGGATCGAAGTGGAGGATACTGAGAACGCCGTCGTATTTTGCATCGTAGTGGAGTATCCTGTAATCTTTGATGTAGAGGTGGATGGTTCATTGAGGAGTCGTTGTCCTGGCGGCTCACCCAGTCCCACTCGACGTCTCTTCGCCTGCTGACGCGTAGTGTGCGCTTTAGTACCCTCCGTACTATCCCATGCAGCATCGTCCTCTTCTGGATTCTCGTCCCCATTGTTGGGCCAGAAGTGGTCTTCGGTGTTCTGAACTGCTGTACAGCCCTTGATGATATCTGCTTCTGATGGGCAGAGTCGATGGAGGATATAAGAGATCGACTGTATTACGTCAAGTGTGAATGACGGTCCTCTACAGTCAAGGTGCGACGCTAATGACTTGATGCACAGGAATGGGGAGAGAGCAGTCTTGTCTGTCGGCGGTCAGCTTTCTTGAAGACGCTCCTTACGTGGCAAGGGTGTGATTACCATGTTGTGAGTTCTTCATCGGACAGCTAATATAAAGAAGCGCTTTTGCGCGGGTCATGGCGACGTAGAGTAGTCGGCGCTCCTCGTCGATGTCTTCCGCACGAGAGTGAGGAATCGATCCTTCGTATGCTGCCGGTATGAAAATCACCGGCCATTCAAGACCTTTGGCGGCATGTATTGTTGATATGGTGACCTTCGGTCGCGGCTCCTCTTCTTCATCCTCTTTCAATTCAGTCGACAACGCAACGTGAGCGAGAAAACGGGACAGCGCCTCCATAGATGGTGAGCGCTGCTGCTGTTCCAATCCTTCAACTTCCGGAAGGGTATCGGCCTCCATATCCTCAGATTCGACTGTATCCGATGCTTGCACTATCAGCTCTTCAACGTTCGCCCAGCGTGCTTCGTGGTCTTCAGGATGAGACTTTTCGATATACTCCCGAAAGCCAAGCTTCTTTATGATACTCTCAAGGAGTTCTTTTGGTGACTGCCGAGTATCAGGTTCCATGAGCCTCTTCCGCAAGGTCACGATGGTGTTGATAAGTGAGCCGATGGCTTTTTTGGTAGATAGGGTGAGTTTCGTCTTCAAGATTAGGTGGCCTTGAACATGTTTCTGGATCAGCCTCCACAGAGTAGTTTGTTTCGTTTCCGCCTCTTCAAGGAGTGCTTTGATCGTGTTCTCTCCTATTCTTCGAGAAGGAACATTGATTATCCTTGCCAGGGCATCGCTGTTGTCGGGTTGACAAACCGTTCGAAGGTAATCGAGTAGGACCTTGACCTCCACTCGGTCGAAGAATCTGTAACCGCCGACCATGCGATAAGGCATGCCTACCTTTCCCATTGCCGTTTCGATGTGCCGCGAGAGAGCTGCAGAACGTATAAGGATGGCAAAGTCAGAGTAGTTCAGGAGATGGCCGGTAACGTGCACAGCTCTACTGATCTCGGAGACTGTCCAGGCTGCCTCGATCGCAGCTGAGGGCAGCTTCCGCAGCACAGGATTTGTTCCAACGCAATGTGTAGGGAGTAACGGTTTCTTCGGCCTTGACTCGTCCTGTTGAATGACCTCCAAAGCACTGAGTAGTATCGCTCCCGAAGACCGATAGTTTTCTTCCAAGAGCACGACCAGAGTGTCTGGGTATTGTTTCCGCATCCGCATCAGGTTTTGTATCTCTGCCGACCGAAAGCCATAGATACTCTGATCCGGATCGCCCACTATTGTAATTCGTTTTCTTTTCGCCGCAAAGAGTCTCATGAGATCGAACTGAACTAGATTTGTATCCTGGAACTCGTCGATGAGGACTGCTTCGACATTGGACACGCAGGATGGATGTTGCCGGAGCAGTACGACGCATCGTATCAACAGGTCGTCATAGTCCAGGAGATTGGCGCTTGTCAGCGCTGCCTCGTACGCCGCAAACACTTGCACAAACTCCTGTTGGTCAACGTTTTTCTTCGGCGTTGAGTGTGTGTCCGTAAGACTTGTCCCTTGAGCTTTGGATCGAGATATTCGACTTCGAGCGGCTGCGGGTTCAATGTTCAGTTTAAAGCGCTTAATGATGCGCTGCGACAAGAGTCAACACGTGTTGCAGATCGCTTTGTCCCCGTAGGTCGTGCTTACCTTGATGATACCGAGACTATCCGCACTGTCTGCTATTCCGAAATTCTTCTCGATACCAATCAAGTGACCGTACGTCACAAGGTACCGGCGACAAACAGAATGGAACGTTCCCAGAATAATCTTTGCTTCTAGGCCGTTACCAATCAGCTTCGCTATCCTCTCTCGCATTTCCCGAGCGCTCTTGATCGTGAAGGTCAGACATAGTATGTTCCACGGTCGGTAGCCGGTTGATAACAGGTAGGCGACACGCGCTGTAAGTGTTTTCGTTTTGCCAGATCCGGGAGGAGCAAGGACTTGGAGGACATGAGCTGGAGAAGTAACGGCGGTTCGTTGTGCGGCATTCAGGCCGTCTAGGATGAGGTCCATGTTGACGGTGGAGTAACAAACAATTAATAAAGTGTGTGGGAAGACGTGAAGCGAGTAGCGTGGGATTCACCAAAGCACGTGATTGCGGCTCCCTCGCTTGGACCGCACTACTGAAAAGGAACCCACTAAGGTAGCCTCACGACGTTGTATCCTTCTTCCTGTAGAAGAGAAGGTATGGGTTGATGTTCAATGTCTGTGAAACATCAAACGCTTCTAACGTGTCGTCGTTATAATGCGTCCACTGCCCATCTTCTTGTCTGACACAAGCGACGTAATGGCCTGCATCGATGCTATCAAACAAGTCAGCATACAGGTGGCCTTATGGAGCTTCACTCATTGCTTACGCTTTTCCTTTGTGCTCTATAACAGAATATAGTTCATACGACTGCGGATCCGAGTCTGTGGTCCAAGGTCCCAGATCGACTGTTTCTGGGAAAGTTACGGTGTCCATGAGCTTTTGTGGGAGCCAGGACGTAGATCTATCACAAGCCATGCGCAGTACTTGTATGGCAAGGTGTTGTGGGGCTGACTTAATCCTGGTGGAGCTCCTGGTTTGGTCAAGCTGGCTGCAGTGCTCACATCTGTAGCCTGCAACAGGTACCTCCTCTGCGTACTTGGCCAAGCAGCTCTCCAAGGTCCAGGTCTTCTTGGTACGTGGGCTTTGTTGTGGTAAATTCAAGCCCAGCAGCCGAAACTTCTCATCCTTCAGTGACGTCTTCTGGCAGTTTTTGCAAACCAGCTATATTAATCAGTCATCTCTTTCTGAATTGTATAGTGTTATGCTTACTGTTCGACGATCTTCCCCTTCAAACGCAGACTCCACCACCAGTTTTTCATCGACTGCGAGCGGATTCGGCGCGCGATCTTCTTGACCCAACCTCATCAGCATATCCGTCAAGAATTGAGCCGAATCTTGCTGCTGCAGTCCATCGTAGCCTGGATGGATCCGGCCATATGCTTGGCTGCAGACGTAGGGCGAGACGCTTTGTGCCTCGCCCTGGGTTTGGGCCTCGAAGTACATGCTGTCGAACAGCTTGCCCACATGACCGCTCATGTTGCTGTTGCACATTCAGCTGCCATAACGCTCAGGTTGTCTGGATTTTACTCACATGTCATCTGGATCAACATTGGCGAAGAGATCAGTCGCCCAGGCCTTCGTCTGTGCGTTCTGTCTCGTGGCGTGCTTGCCCACTACCACCTCGCTGGGGTTCATATGGGCGGAATTGGCAGCTCTTGCCAAGCAGAATTTCCGAATCGGCTCAGTCTGCACCAGGGTTTGAAGAACGGCGTTATAATAGCAAGTGTTGGACCCGTTGTGGAGTCCAGCGGCTCTCTTCCGTACCTTCCTGTCTTGGGCAATCTGGGCTGTAAATATCCCGTCTCTGCCCGGCTCTGAACCGGTCTTCTGCCTCTTCTGCCGGTGTCCCTCGAGGTCTTCTTCGGCTCGTCTTTTGAGCTTGGGTGCCTCTGGAGCAACCTTCGACATTGCCTTCCTATCCACTTCTCCATCTTCACCGGATTGTTTCGGGCTGCTTGATGGATCGGGATTCTGCTTTGTCTTTTTGTGGTCGTTACCCTCCAGGTCTGCGTCCGCGAGTCTCTTCTTGCTTCGTGACGGCTCAGGGATCTTTTCGTCATTGGCTGTCTTGGGTGCCAGCTTGCTGCCCTTGTCAATGACTTTGACGGCTTCGGTAGTCTTGGCAGGACTGTCCTTGTTGCATCCCACGATCTGGTTGCTGCCATTCTCCGTTGTCGTTGAAGCAGCTTGACGGACCCGGCAGACATGTACAGCGCCATGTCCACGCGGCTGCTGTACGGAGGAGAGATCTGGTCAGATCGAGTCATTTGGTGGTACCAAGTGGCACCGAAATCATTGTACCCTTCGGACCACTGGTTGACGTCCTTGACAGTGATAAGGCCAGCTCGGTCCGCGATCCGCTGTAACTCCGGGTTCATTGTCGCATGGCAGAGCATGCGATGGACTCGGGTATCCATCCGGCCTTCTCCGGTCTCACTGTCCGCTCCTGCTGCGATCGATGGCGCATACTTCCGGTGAACCCTGTTATAGGTCTTTGCCTGCATCGGATTCATCTTGAGCTCAACCGTGGTGATCCTGTACGGAGGGACCTGTTCCGCGACTTTCATGTCTTGGCCACGTACATTGATCGCAGGTGCTGGCGTATTCCGCACCAACAATTTGATTGTGGGCTTCGGAGCTTGTCTCGGCGCACACTGAATTGCAAAGTAAGCATTCGCCTCTCTGAATAGGTACTGTCCTGTTACGTTTGACCACTGGGACAGGCAACTTACAGTAGGCCCTCTGCACATGTCACGTACCCAGCTCGCATTGCGGGGAGTAGTCCGCACTTTGACTGGGCTTCCATCTTTCCCATGGCAATCGACTTTCTTCGATCTAACACCATTCTTCGCTTGCAGATCGCTTTGTTCTATTGCCTGTGGCTTTGATATGCCCTGCTGGTGGGGCGGTAAAGCAGACTGTCTGCATGTTAGCTGTCAATCTTATCAAATGAACGTACAAAAGAGTCAAATTTCCATTTTCATACTTGAACCTGCTTGAGATCCTTGCGGTCGGTTTGAGCCGGCCTCTTGGGCTCATTGCCCCTGTGACGACTTGTCTTGTTGATCAACTTGTTTGTCGATTTGTCTTGCAAGACTCGTGCGCCTTCAACCTAAGGTTTCTATTTCAGTAATTGTGTTGTGGACGGTCTGTCAGATTATATACCTTCGGTCTCTTGACGTTCGGTTGTACTTTTCTTTCTTCATCGTCTTCTCTCTCGCGTTTCGTACCAGTCACCACTGGTTTGTTTTGCAGTTTCGCCTTCTGCCCGTCAAACTGAGATCAAGATCAGTTGAAAGGTATACTGCGGAGACTTCTGATGCTACCTTTGCACCCTTGTTGTTTTGGGCTTCTTTGTCCGCCCATACTTTTCTCAGCTGCTGCAGAGCGGCTTGTCGCGCCATCTTTTGAGTTGTGGAAACCATGTTTGAAGATGAGGAAGTGAAGATACGAAACACTAGCTACGAGATTCTGAGTTCACTCAAAGTCTTCTAAGCGCAAGACTGGTAGTAAGCAGGAGATGATAATAGATGCTCGTCTAAGTATGTCGTTCCTGTTTGCGTTGAAAGGTACTGTGTGGGAAAAGAAGGATGTAGGAAGGAGCAACTTATGAGATCTAGGATGGGTTATCACTTCTGGCACTAGCATTAACACATCAAGCTGTGAATGATTCGGGAGGTTGGTCAGTTGGCAACTTCTCAACACTTCACTCGGATCAATAACACCTGCACCGTCCATTCTGGCGAGCATCGTTTCATTCACAGCAGTCACCCCTTGGGGAGGAACTCATTGGATCTCTCCATCAGTTCTATAGCTTCTCAAGATCGATATCTCACGACCTTTGCAGTTCTATATGTGACAAATACATCACGGTATCTTACCCCTGCACGGGTCAATGTTATACGGTCTTCAGGAGCGTGCTCTAGATGGCTTCAATGCCGCTATTTACTAGTAGAGGTAATAGGACGCACATCTAGTGCTCGACCTCTCTACTCGGAGCTAATTTAATACGAGATTCGAAGAAGCAAAACGTATCCCCTCAATGATAGCTCAGGCAGCACAGATCTATAGAAGGGAGCCTTGAAGAGAATTCCCTCTGAAGTATTGGATATAAAGTCGTGAGATATCTGATACTCCCATTGACAACACAATTAGTTCATATCTTGCGGTTTCTTTGTCAATGGTACTCGATTTGTAGCTGCTTGTTGAATGACGAAGAGGTCATTGTTGATCTTAAACTTTTGATAGGCCAACGATTGGCGCGTCAGCACCCATGTCGCGGGCACTATAGCGTCCATGCGGCTCCGCCACGCTTCCCCATGAAGATGATCTGGCATCTTCTGCTACGTAACCCTACCTTACCTACTTAAACCTCCAATCGCCCATCTTACACCTGCGGTATCAGATCTTGACATCATTCTATGCTCCACCATGCGCTTCCTCACTCTCTCTCTGACAGTGCTTGCGACGGCCGCCTCGTATGCTAGTGCAATCGACGCCGAAGAAGTGTCAGTCAAGATAACCAATCCTGTCGAATGCGAACGCAAGACGCAAAGGGGCGATAAGATCGAAGTGCATTATCGGGGCACTCTCGCTTCGGATGGGTCCCAGTTCGATGCAAGCTATGACCGAGGGACCCCATTGAGTTTCACCGTCGGTACTGGACAGGTCATCAAAGGGTTCGTGCAGAACATACAGCTCGAGGCACGACACAGTGGCTAACAATGGATTCCTGGATGCTTAGATGGGACGAAGGCCTACTTGGGATGTGCGTTGGAGAGAAGAGGCTTCTGACGATCAAACCGGAGTTTGGATACGGGAATCGTGCTATGGGGCCAATTCCAGCGGGATCTACGTTGGGTATGTTTCTAAGATGCGAACAGGGTATTGTACTAGACTTGCTGACTCTGGCCCTACAGTTTTTGAGACGGAGCTCGTGGGCATCGCGGGCGTCTCGAAAGACGAGCTATAAATGACACATACTTGATATGTGAAGTCTAGAGTCATGAAAAGCTCTCCCTTTGTTACATGTGGAGTTTCACCTGCGTCGATGTCTGTTTTGGCTCTGAGAAGCAATTTGGGGAACAATGTTCGATTTGAGCTGTTCAGGTGAGTCAGCTATATACAAGGGCCGTATATATATGGGATATGCCATCATGATAGAATTGAAGCTTTTCCGCCACTCCGCTGTCGCATTCAGTAGTCTATTGTATATCACCCTTGAGAACTATACGATCTTCGCGAAATCGTGAACCGGTTAATCAACCCTCAAGTGCAGCCTGTTCCATTGCCTCAATTGCCCGGTCAAGCTCTCGTATCCTCTGGCCTACACGACTCTTTATCTCCGAACCGACATTCGGAGGCGAGTTCTCGACAGCGTCATTGAAAGCATCCTTCAATTTTGCTAATTCCTCTTGCGCCGCTGCCCGATCGTCTGCAGCGTAAACGGTCTTTTTCTCCGTCTCCTCCGAGGCTATTTCGAACTGAAGATCCTCTGTTAGCCCTAGCACGGCGGTCAATCGAGGATGATAATCAAGATCACCTCGTCTTTTGCTGTGGCGTAACTAGAAGACCATGAGCGACGCGACAAGCACAATAACGAGTCATGGCCTACAGCTCCTGTAATTCTTCAATCTTGCCGTCTGCTTCACTCTTGGCGGCAAACCTCCGAGTCTGCAGTGGTGGCCTTGACTGCGCAGCAACAAGGGTAGCAGGCCGTTGTCGACTTGCAATATGTAGAGCTTCGTTCGGACAACGGTTTGAGACAAGATGCCGGCCGAATAATCTGGGAATCATACTCGTAGTCATACTCCGTAACAAGCATGTGCGGATAGCTTGAGTGCTGATCCAAAAATACCTTAAGGTATCTGAAGGGTTATGACATCATCAGGGTCCTCGCTCACTCACCGCTCGCGCTTACGTTACTGTAACGTAATCGCCACCCAGTCAAGCCAGCCACCCAGTCAAGCCACCCCATTAGCCACAAACATCCTCATCAACATTGTTGTTCACCTCATTGTCATCACACATCCACAATGACCTCAGATGAATCAATTAAGTTAATTTCTGATATTTTCACACAATATAGTCTTGTCTTAACTAATTTAAACAATGATTCATCAGTTTTTCTTTGCAAGATTGCTCAAATCTATGATTTATCTTGATTTATTTTATAAGCTCATTAAAAAAAAAGATAATCAGCAAAGATCTTTTAAATAAATTAACAATAGCTGTTAATGCATGAGAAGAATGCTTTAATTTAATGAATCAATATTATAACAGCTTAAAAATGATCTTTATAAATTGAATAACTGAAATTTATAATAAAGCATTTAATAATGATCAAAAATAATTTAAATTCTTTAAAACAACATTGATATAAGAATTTTCTGCATTGACATTCAGACTTTAAGACATAATATAGCTGTAATTTTAATTAAAATTAAAAGAATGTTAAAAATTTAAAAATTATTTAAAAATAATTTAATTTATATAACTTTATGCAAATTCAGCATGATATTTTGAAGTCAGACATATATAATATAAATGAAAAGAACTTTGCAATGAGCATTATAAACAGCTTTAAAATTTTAATATAATATACAGAAGCACAAGCTTTCAGTATTTAGACTGATAATTAAAACTGAGTGTTTCTTATTAAATATATATTGTTTAATAACATTATTCTTTCACTCTACTTCATTTTCAAGAACAAGCTAATACAGCAAATATAATTAAATTCTATTAAGAATGATCAGACTGTTCTATAAGTCAGTAATAATGATTAAATTATTAATGCAATAAAGTTTCAGTGACTTAAGATCTTCAATTTATACATTAAGACTTAAATTTAAGATATTCATCAATTATTAATATTGAATAATTATAAAAGTCATATCTTTACTGACTTTATTCAGTATTGCTGTGATCACAGCATTGTAATTTTGTGTTTTTCTTTACATTTAATTCATTTGCTGCAGTCATTGAATGTTGAAGTCTTTGAGTCATTGAGTAAAATCTATAAAAAATGTATTTATATTCATTTACATTATGAAATCATCAATATTAATAAGTTAAACTTTCTACATTACTATCAGAAGACTAAATCAACAGCAATTATGACTTAAAACATTTTAAATGCATAATAAAATACAGATTTTATTTTATTTAATTCTTTCATTATTATTTTAAAATTATCTTGATTAAAAACTTCACTCTATATCTTCTTTATAAATTTCAATGAAGTTCAAGTCAACATTGCTGTCACATTTAATATAGCAATTTAAATGAATCAATTTGTAAATGAAATCATAATAAATATGATACTATCATTATATATATGTGTTTTAGATCTAAAAAACACAGCTTTAATAGCTGTAATGAATAGAACAGTTTTACAGCAGATTAATTAGAAGCTATTTGACAAGCAGAAGTAACAGTGAAAAAAGTAGTTACAAAAAAATGTTAAAAATGTCTGAATTCTTATTGTCAACAAGAATAGAGCTATGATGCAGAAGACAGAGAAGAAGGCAAAGAAATTAACTGATAAAACAGCTAGATATCATGCATTAAGAGACAAAGTTGAATTTGCAAAGCTGATCTGAAAGAAAATGTTCATGAATAATTCAGTTTTCATGTAGTTAGTCTAGAGAGGTGGTAATCTTAATAATTCAAGGTGTTTTGACAAGGGTTAATTAAGTGACAGTGAGGTGGCTTGACTGGGTGGCTGGCTCGACTGGGTGGCGATTACATTACCTTAAATAGCCGCTCGCTTTGTCTTCACGCACATGAGCAACCGATGCTTCAGGTTCAATAATCATACCATGGTATATGTGAGCGTCGGCGTTCTGATTGCCTCACTGTCTTTTCTGATTTACCGAACTTCCCCAGCATCATGGTTCTCTTTACTAGGATCATGGCGACGGAAGAGCTCGCTGGTCGCAACAGACGGCATAAGATCTGATGAAGATGGCAAAAGCCAACCACGGAGCGATGGTAGTTCAGACAGGGATGAGGGAGACATCTCGATCAATGTGCTACATGACGGATCCATGCGCTCTTTACGACTGAACGAGTCGACTCCAGATTTCACCGCAGAAACCATACCTGCAAGTAGTCGAAAGCTCTCCGCGACACCCTCGATATCCTTGAACGACAATTCTCCACTCCCCACTGATGTATTACCAACTCCGACAAGATTTACGTCAAACGTATCATCAGCGCGATCGGATACAAGGACTCCCACGCGGCAGAAGTCCTTACAACCAACACCAACCTCCATGCCACCACCGCCACGACCACCACCCAAGCCCTCATCACGCCGCGCACCACCTTCTTTGTCCTCTCCCGCTTCAAACCCACGTGTATCACCACCTTCACCAGTATCAGCCCTCCGCGTGCCACCAACCAAGCGCGTCTCGAACGGCTCCCTCGCCCCAACAACCTCCACTCAGCCACCAAACGCCCGCAAAAGCAAAAAGGTCATCCTCGCCCCCGGCCACTCTCCCCTCGACTGGGCCCTCCTCACCAAGTCTCCCTCTTCATCCTCTACACTCCGCGGCGCGAATCTTCCCCCGCACCTCATTCGCATTCCACCGTCACTCCTGAAACACATGAACGGTCGCAAGGGGCGAGACGCGTGGAGCGTGTGGCAGGGCAAGGTGTACAATATCACTCCGTATCTACCGTTCCATCCGGGCGGAGATGGGGAGTTGATGAGAGCTGCCGGTAGGGAGGCGGGGACGTTGTTCAATGAGGTGCATCCCTGGGTCAACTGGGAGGGGATGTTGGGGGAGTGTTTGGTGGGCGTGTTGGTCGATGAAGGGGAGGATGGGATGGAGAAGGGAGGGGGAAATCTAGATGAGATGGATTGATTGATGTATCGTATTTAGAATCGGATCTCAAAGAGGAGAGGTTCCGGATGCATTAGAGGGTATATAAAGGCAGCCGAAAAAGCTTGGATAAAGCAGGGTACGCCATGGCCCCGTAGACACAAATGCGGCAATATCAGGCTCGTAGCGCTAGTCACCGCTCTGCTTCCATTCGAACTCTAGAGAACAGTCAGTAGGTTCACCGTGACTTCTCAAACACTTACTTTGCCTGCACATCGGACACAATCCTTTCGACGAGTCTTGTTGTATCCAAGTAAGGAGACAATGCTGCATAGCCATCAGATCCCGAGCACCTAAGTAACGGTTTGGGTTCCACTTGACATACCATGTGGAACGAATGGCCACATTTGCCAATCACTGTATATCTCCTCGTATCAATATAAATTTACGGTTTGAAAGAGAGTAGATGTAGGGTTTACAGACGTAAAGTGCAGTCATCCCCAGGATATTTGCAAGTCGGACAGGTTCCATCAAACTGGACACGACAGATGCCGCACACCTCGTCTTCGGGCATGTCCCAGCGCCAGGAAGCGACGGCGAACCACTGCTTGAAGGTGACTTTCATGGTGTAGGGCACACTGATCAAAGAAACTCGTTACTCAGGACTTCATTCGGATTCGTGAGAGACCCTATGAATGGACCGGAATAAGGTTCCTAATCTAATCTCTTATCGTGGCCAGAACCAGACGATCGCGATCTGCTGCATCACGTGCGTCCGTGGCATGTTCGAGCTTCCCCTCCTTTCCCCAGGAGCTGGAGAATTGATAATCAATGACCTTTTCTTTCCTTACCACCACCTGCTCATGACTTGTAGAACGTCTCAATTCCAGCGTGGCACGGTGGCCGAGCAAGAGTAACCTCTCTGGACTGCTCTACGGCGGCAGGCATGGCTTTAGCGATTCTCCGAAGCTCCCCGCCCGTCTCTGAGCTCCCAGGCCGAGCTATAGCTATCGCTCCCCACCTACGACCTCACCTCCGATCCACCCTTTCCAAACAATTACGACACCAACAACAACGCAGCCTCTCCTCTTACATCGTCACTCCCTCCGCCCTCGCCGCTGCCCTCCAAAAGAACGTCCTGACCAAAATCTCCACAGCCCCACGCACCGTCCCGCTCTGCGCCTCCTGGTTCCTCCCCAACGAACCCGACCACCGCACCGGCGCCCGCGTCTTCTACGAGAAACGCATCCCCTCCGCCCGCTTCTTCGACCTCGACGCCGTCACCGACCATGCCTCGCCCTACCCACACATGCTGCCCTCGCCCGAGACGTTCGCGCGCGCCATGTCAGACCTCGGCATCCGCCAGGACGACGAGCTCGTCGTCTACGACTCGCAGGAACTAGGCATCTTCAGCGCCCCCCGCGTCGGCTGGACGCTGAAGGTCTTCGGCCACCCGAGGGTGCACCTGCTGAATAACTTCCGCCTCTGGGTCCAGCAGGGCTACCCCACCGAGTCGGGCGAACCTGAACCGGTGGAGAAATCACACTACCCCGTCCCGGAACTCGACGCGTCCAAGGTCGTCGCCTTTGACGAGGTGAGGATGGTGGCGGGCGATTACGGCAAGGAAGGCGCCGAGGGCGTGCAGGTGCTCGACGCGCGTAGCAAGGGCCGCTGGGCCGGCACCGAGCCTGAGCCCCGCCCGGGTCTGTCGAGCGGGCATATCCCGGGCTCCGTCAGCGTGCCGGTGTCGGAGCTGCTGGATCAGAAGGACAAGACGCTCTTGTCGGGCGAGGAGCTGAGGAAGGTGTTTGAGAGCAAGGGCGTGGATCCGACGAGGCCGATTATTTGTACTTGTGGCACCGGCGTGACGGCGGCAGTTGTTGATGCGGCGTTGAACGAGGCTGGGTTTGGGAGGCCGGAGGACAGGAGATTGTATGATGGTAGTTGGACGTAAGTGAAGTTGATTTTTTCTCGGCTTGCGCTGTTCCGGAAAAGGAAGGCGCTGACTGGAGATCGGGACAGGGAATGGGCTCAAAGGGCCAAGGAGTCGGACGGGATGATCAAGAAGCTTGTGGTGTAGTATACGTCCCGGTGGTGGCCGACACACTTTGTTTGACAATCTTCATCCCGAAATATCTGAGCGATTGTACCTTTTTCTTTACGCTGGTGGGTTCTGCTCGGACGCAATTGGTATGATCTCGTTGCTTTATTGGAGATATCCCGGTTCCTGAAATGTTATTTGAAGACATGGAGAAGACGTGTATGAGGTTCAGTCCCCTGACCGTCTTCCTCTTGGTCAAGATTGTGCAGCGGGGGTGTGTCAATGGTGCAAGCTAGTCTCAGCGTTCGGTAGGGCTACTCGCTGGTGCCTGTTCTGATATGTTTGTTCGTGCCTTCTGTAGTGGTTCATGCCACACAGTATCTCAAACTCAAAGTATGCTCCTGTTCATACCGCCGTTCAACCAGTGACCAAACTCCCCACCATGCCTCACAACGCCGATCCACCATCTCTAAATAATGCCACATGTAAAGCGGGCCGTCCCACCTACCCGAAGAAAAGCCTCCTTTTCTTTCCTCCATCCAGCGGCCGCCCCCGCCCCGTGGCCAACGACGGCGACGTATTCCTAACCACCTCCTTAATCGTCTGCCTCGACAGGCAGAAATCGATATGGTCGTTAAACTCCCTATCGCTCGCAACCTGCGGCCTCGCGCAAATCGGGCAATCCCAGTA
>JAABUJ010002653.1_pt1 | contig 21538 bp, 13 predicted proteins | sample 5559131 | NCBI WGS metagenome assembly JAABUJ01 (sample SAMN10711875, study PRJNA513366) | rock metagenome | isolation source: Antarctica rocks | place: Antarctica: Victoria Land, Mt New Zealand nord | collected 2016-01-07
AAGACGTTTCAGCAAGGGCTTTTCGTGGGACATGGACATAGCAATAGTTTTGACAGGATGATAGCGCTAGAGCCCTTTAGGCGTAGTGCCTCCGGGCGGAATAAATTACCTACCTACCTACCTACAGTAAGAATGAGAAGTCTTAAGGTACTTCTGGTCCTACCTTACCTACCTTATGCTAGGACAAACAGTCACTAGAAGGCTAAGATATTTGGTCGCCGGTAGCACATCCCGATCCTAGGCTTGCCCTTCCCTTCCCTTCCCCAAGAGCTCCTACTTTATCCATGCTGATCCATGCAAACCACCATACTCCATTGGAAGACAGCCTACCGCACCGAATTGCTGGGCCCACACCCCGGTCTGATTAATCGGGGCGAGAACATCATAGTGTGTTGGGACCAGGTCGACTCATCCGTGGTTGCGGTCCGAGTAGTACTGGCTATAGCATTACCTGTACGCTCAGCACCCGGAGATCCGGGTGCCGCGGCATCGAAGGAGCGTCTCATTGGTTGAGTAACTGTGCAGTGCTAAACAATCGACTGCATCTCTAACCCACTTCTTCATCTGAAGCCTGGTACCCAGAAGGTAAGCCGATGGGCCAATCCCACAATTTGCCATACCCGTATTCCGGGCTTTGATCAGCAGCAGGTATGATCTTAGCGCCTTTCCTGCATCGGAAAGCTTTGTGAGGACGGTTTGGTAGGGCTATGCTTGAAGTATCTTGCTCCTCGTCCTTGATGATGTCCTCTGCCAACGGATTGCTTACAGCCACCGTGACTGCCTCGTCAGTGTCGTCATCATATGCGCCTTGTTCCAGGTCCATCGCAGGAGCTTGAATGCGTTTGACGGCTTTGGCGGCTTCTCGTCGTTGCTTTTGCATCATCTTCCTCAGATCTTTGATATCGGTTTTCAAAGCGCTACTTTTGCCAGTGGAAAACGGTGGGAGGAATTCCATCGATACCCCTTGACTCTTGAGTTCTCGCAAGATCTCATCGTAGATCTCTTGCCGATTGCAGGCGCGGCAAAGCTGAAGCATCCAAAGATAAGCTCGGTCAGAAATATATTCCGAAGATTCTTGAATATGCTGCCAAACAGCGAAACCTCCTACCCAGTCACGGTTGAGGTTACAGCGTCGAAGGATAGCCGTGAGGATAGGGATGTTGGGCTCCCAACCTTCTCTTAACATCTCGTAATAGACTCTGATCCCTTCCTTGACACCACTAAATTTCAGGATACCGTTTATCAAGGCTCCGAAAACATGGATGTTCTTTGGAGGTTTTTGAGTCACCTTTCCGGTCCTGTTACTCAAGCGACCTTCAGCAGCGGCGGTGATCTTGATATTTGGCCTGGCAAGGACGACACCACCCTTTCGTCCTCGTAGTCTGTTCACGTAGCTTCGGAAGCCTTTCCTGTCATTCGAGAGAGTGAGAAAGCTCAGTGTCGCAGTGACCGTGATCTCATTGGGGCGAACACTACACTCGTCAAAAGACTCTAACACCATCCTGACTAATTCGTTTTGTCGGAGGCGTGTAAGATGGGTAAGGAGTAGGTTGTAGGTCGTAACGTCAGGCGGCGAAGGAGCGAGTAGGAGAACGGAACACAGATTCTTCAACATCAATGCATGGTCTTTCGAACGACCGTGCTCTTTAAAGATGCTGCTTATAGCCGCGTTCAGTCCCTTTTGACCATCAACGGAAAGACCGCCCCTATCATACGCTGGATGTGCAGGCCAATCAGGTGTGTGCTCTTGCGTAGGTCTTCCCTGGTCCCGCAGGTGTTCAAGATATCGATTCATTTTGGCGACTTTTGGCCACAGCTCGTCCCGAGTAATCGCTGCTGGGTTTGAAGGATCCTGTGGTGATTTACCATCGAGGTGCTCCTGATCTTGTACCAATGATAGATACCCAAGAAAACGAAGCACAAGTTTGGCGACTGAGAGCTCTAAGGTTCGGAGCTTCTTTAGGGAGACATCTCGAAGCGATTCGGTTGTCACCTCTGGAGGACAGTGCCCGTCCCGGATGACACCTTTCCGCGCCGGGTGCACCTTCCAACCCCCTCCGAGTAGTTCCAATAATCGATCACTTGTTAGGATTTGCTCGACCTGGACCACCGACAGCTGCTTGTGGAGGTCAGGCGGAATGACAATTGATGCCAACTTTTCCATGGTCCACCGATCATCTACATCTTCAGGGCGCAGCTTCAGAACATCCGGCCACCTCAGCTTCTCTCGATCCACCTCTCTGGTATCATGGCTGTTTCCTCCTGCAAGTTCAGCTCTTGCGCGCCCACGTTCCTCCAACACTTTCAGCTCTTTCTTGACTTCGGTGATCGCGCCGTCCAGCTCCTTTCGCCGGTCATCTTTATGCTTCGCATCTACTATAGCGGCTGTTGCAAATATGGAAGAGTAGAAGACTGTAAATGCATCTCCAAACTTGAGTCGTCTCCGCCCCGTAGCGGTAGTCGTACGTCGAGAGAGTGCCGAAGCAGCGAAGGACAGACATGACGAACAGCGACAGGTGCATTTGGGCTGCGCAGCGCGGGACCAGAGTGTTTGCATGACGGTACCATATCGCACTGCCACCACTATCTCAATCAATGGTTCTCAGCGGTCACCGAGATTGTTTGTGGTTCCAAGAAGCATTGGCGATGATGATGTACAGTGTAGAGAGGTACTTCACACTTCATTCCTGGACCGATTAGGTTAGAACAAAGCGGTCCGACATCACCCCACCATAAGGTACTCCTAGCCCTTTACTGATTCCCTTCACCTTTGACCCGGGGATGGGATCAGCTTAGACTAACGCATCATGTTGGCACTTACTCTCACTGCGGACTTAACAGGGTATGAATATTCGATCCACTTTGTGATTACCGTCTAATGAAGTCTTTCCACAGAGTGACCGATCTGCGGCCTAAAGATACCCCCGAGGAACCCTACTTCTTCACCTTCAGAGTACAATGTACCTCTTGTCGAGAGGTTCATCCAAACTGGGTGAATGTGAGCCGTTTTGTGAGTATTCGTTCTACTCTGAGTCGAAGTATGTTAACGTAGATGAAGGAATCGAATGAGATGTCCGGCAGCAGAGGCGAGGCCAACTTTGTGTGGAGATGCAAGTCATGTAAGGTTCGGTGATTTCTTCAAATGTTACAGAAGGAGCAGTCGTGCTGAGCTCGCGTTCAGAAGGAGTCGACGGCCACTATTAAGGCCTTACCTTCGTCTTACCAACATGCCTCTCCTCCGAAGAGGCAGAACATCGTCGAATTTGACTGCCGTGGCCTGGAGTTCGTCGAGTTCAAGGCGGATGTAAGTAGAGGATGTTGCTCGATTCGCAAGCGTTCAGACACCAGCTAATAGTCTTACTAAGGGGGAGTGGCTTGCAAAGGGCTTGGACTCGCCTACAGTCTTCTCCAGCATTGATCTGCAGGAAGGCGAGTGGTTTGACTATGATGAGAAGGTAGGGGAGGAGGTTAGCATCAAGGATCTCAAATGGGAGATTCGCCGGGCTTGAATAGGATATGTAGGTTTTGCTCATCAGAAATAGAGGGTTCAAAGTTGGCAATCTATATGATCCAAGAACACATCCACTAAGGAGATGGCATTGTATTCTCAATCACCAGCTGTATCGGTGGAGGGTACGTATTAAGTGTATCTATATCTCGATACCTGACTAGATCGACCTGCATATGCGGGAGAAAGAGTCTCGGTGCCGTCCTCCTGGGTTATGTCGACTGCCTGACACAGAATTGAGCGGACTGTTCTCTGATCAGATCCCCGGTAAGCGCCTTCTTCTCAACTACCATCGCATGTACAAGGGTGTTGAAACGCCCCAGTCAGCTAGATCACTTCCTGACGCCTTCGGATGATACGCTTGTCGGCCTTCTCTGCCTTCCCTTTCTGCTGAGCATTCACTCCTCCAAGCAGCGCCTCATACTCCGGCATCCCCTCTGGAACCTCATCGCCGACGTCTTTCCCTGCAAGTACTCGTGGCTTTGGCGGCTATTGTTGTCCTGGGCTTCTTATTGGTTGGCTTAAAGGTACTGGTCGTTTAGTCCCAGTTCGTAACTTCTTCCGCAGGATCGCTTGCGATTACATGGGGTTTGGCGGACGCGGCGTTTTGGCTCCATTTCTGGCTCCTGGCACAGCATCTTTTCCCATTTCACCGCACAGATGATAATGGCCTTTGTACACGGCGTAGACTAGTCCATCATCAGTGTCTACTATCGCCGGCCTTCCATGATATGCCCTCTGGATCCCAAGACCACCTACGCGATCGAACGCTGCCGGCCACGAGGCGCCGCGGTGTGGGGCTGTGACTTCGGTAAGTAGGATATTATACACAGCCTTGTCGTATCATCGTACATTTGACGGATGTATTCCTGTTTCCATATTCTCTTCGACAAAAGGCCGTTCGGCCGATGCGTCTCGTGCGACGGCGTGCGACGGCGCTCCGGCCTGCTGTGTGGATGGTTTTGCTGACTCATTGGCACAAGTTCATCGTCATGTCCAGGTTCAGGCCAACTTCCTCGATATGGCCGAAGCCGAAGATCGCCCGGAAATCGTCCCTGCTACCTCTCTCTAGACTATCTCTTCCTCCTAATCGTTCGATTTCAACTGTCTCAAGTGGACAGGCCATCCTGACGCTTTCTCGACTAGCTCGGCGAGGTCGCCGCTTGTTGCGTGCGTGTCGTGCATTGGATCCACCTTTATGGTGAAGAGCATCCTCTCCAGCGCTTGATTGCTAGACGTCCTAGTCTAAGCCGCCCTTCTCCCTTCCATCATTGCTCTCAGTCGCGTCATCGAACAACCAATCCCTTGTAGGGCCCTCAGAGATCTCAAGGATTCAAAATGCGCTGTTAGCGGAGTGCTCTCTATATCTATAGAAGAAATTTGAAGCTCTTGAGAAAAGCCGTGGCTCGAGTGTTGGCATTGGTGGAAGCGCAAGAGAGAAGGAAATTTGTCACTCAAGACGGTTCGAGGAAACTTCCCGGTCAGTAAAACACTGTCACGGGAAAGTAGGTAGGGCTATAAGGAAGATACCACTACCACGAAGTTCCCACGGGACAAGAGGAAATGGTAAAGGTGTGATACCGATGGATGTAGGAAACACTGTACAAAGGCAAAGACTACACATGTCCACTCCCAAATTCCATCCTCAATTGCAATAGAAACTGGATGAAGCAAGCAAGGACTAGTCTCACAGGGCCAAGGAAAGATTTAAGGACCTCAGATAGCGACTGGACTATAGTCTTCTTCCGCATGATCTAGACCTTGCCAAGGTGGGTTGGATATTGCAACCGTAACTATTGTGATAGACTTGACGAGTCCTGACCTGTCACTTGGTCAGATAAATCATAACGTACCAAGCTTGAGCCGTGTTATATTTCTTGTATAAATAAATCTCGTCCTACATGCATTCAGTTTGTTGGGTGAGTGGTTTGTCCATGCTGTAGTTATCAAGACGTATCTGTCCCTGAAGGTAGTGGCACTGTTCGGCAAATTCCGCACGCACTTACGCCTACTCTGCTCTAGCTTCGAACACGAGATTTACCACGTATAGTGAGCTCGGATCTCTGCCTTGACATCCGCTACCGCCCTTTGTCGCAACCATGAGTGTATGATACCTTCCCAAAGAGAACCACTTCGCTCTGCTAACTTGCGTCTTTGGCAGTTCGTCCCGCTCAACCCGAGACCAATGCTGCAGTCTCTGTAAGCTCTCAAGCCCATTCTACCTCAGATCATACGAAAATGAGCTGATCAGTGTTTCCATTGTAGCATCAATGAGGATGTTATCGTACGCCTGAAATGGGGACAGACAGAATACAAGGGGCGGCTGATAAGTGTGGATTCGTACATGAACATCCAACTTTCCAACACGGAGGAGTTCATCGACAATAAGAGCACGGGAAGCCTAGGGCAGGTATTGATTCGGTCAGTATGGACCGCTAGATTGTTTTGGTCTGTTATAATGGGACGCTGACGTGAGGTGATTGCTGTAGGTGTAATAATGTGCTCTGGATTTCCGGCGCTAAGGGGGGGAAACAGGAGGATACAGCTATGGATGGGTAAAAGATGCACGGGACCCGTAGACATTTCAAAAAGCAGCTCTTTCGAAGCTTCACAGCCTGTTCGGGTTTCATTTCAGCGCTGCATTGAGACCAAGGAGATTACGCTTCGACTCCGGCGACGAAGTTGCCAAACTGGCACAAATTACAGGACAGAGAGGGTCTTTATGTAGATAGGGGCGTTTGGTGCTACTGGAACATGGGAACATGATACCCATAATGTTGATACATTGTGTTGATACATTTGGCCATTCCTCAATCCACTTCCTCAATTCGCGGTCTGGTGCTCGATGGCATACTTGGATCCACTGATAATCCTGCCAGCCTACCAACCCCTGGCGGGATTATAGAAGTCGAATCGGAACCTTCGACCGAATGTGCGCCAAGAAGAGTCTTGGACCTCCACGCTTCTAGACTCTCAATCACGGCTCCAGTATGCTCTTTGACGAGACCATCTCTATCCGTTGCCTCGACGTATTGAAGCACTCTCACAACGTCTTCGAGATTATCGCCTGCAAAACCAAAGCCAAGATTCCGTCCCTCCTCTCCTGCTCTGTCTACGGCCCTGGCCACGTTCAGAATCAGTAGTACTGCGGCTCGTCGCAAGATCGCTGTTTCGTCACCTAGCTCTAGAGTCAAGATGGAGATGGCCATATCGACGGCTGTAGATGTGAGGGTCGATCCCAGGCCACCTATGTTCGTCTGAATTGCGGCGCCGAGCACTGAGAGGGCGGACGTTCTGATTCGGACATCTTCCTCCGCGTCCTTACCTTCCCAGGCTTCAACTAGCTTTGCAAGCCTTTCTGAGTTTAAGTCGTTCTCAACTTCTTTCCCCAGCAAAGGTACTTGCCCACCCCACGCTTCTTCTGCCTCTTTAATTCTCGTCTGCTTGTTCCTCATGGCTGCATGTCTTTGAGCCTCAGCTTTGGGCCGCTGTCCCCGTCTCCCAGCTAGCTCAATCGTGGCATCTCCCACATTTCTCGCGATCTCGCCGAACAAACCCTTCCCTAAACCTTCCACAGTCCTTAATAGTGCTTCACCTATCCTCAGCCTCCGATCTAGCCCCATGTCTTCTTCCCGGTCCAAATACCGCTCCGCTAGCATCTTGATCACGGTCCTTGGGTGGTGTTGTGCCAACAAGGAGAGTGACTTAATCGTGTTAAGGTATATGTACTCGTCCTCATCCTGAAGGAGCGAAAGCAAAAGGACTGACGTGGCGGAGATGTCAAGGATTGGTGAACGGGATGTTATTAGGGTAGTGAGAAGCGACAGTCCTTGAGCGCGGACAGGCACAACGGAGTCACTGAGATATGTTAGAGCCAATGAGTAAGTTTTACGGTCGTTAAGGTGTGGATCTGAATCCGAAGTCACAGCAGAAAGGTCGGGACTGGATGTTTGGAGGTCAAGTAAGGATGCGATATTTGAGGCCGCTATTGAGAGCGATGACGGTACAGATGGTTTCGATCTCGATATATATGCTAGGGGTGACTGCATTTTAGAATAGAGCTCGATTGACTTGGAAGTGCGGACAAAGTCCGGCGAGGTGAGGATCGCTGACAGAAGGCTGAGGGCAACAGAGACGATTTCTGCGCGGTCGTCCACAGTATCCGTCCTCACGTCCGATTCTCCAGCCAGCTCTTCAGGTCGATCTTCTTCGTGGTCGATGATGGTTCCTAAATCATGAAGGGAGACGCTTATGGTACCTGGGCGCGAATGCTTCTTCTTTCTCTTATCGCTCTCGACGAAGTCCTCCAACAGCTGCTCGACAAGGTCGAACAACTGATCAGGATCACCAGCAAGCTTGTCCTTGTACCGCTCCAGCATTCCCTGAGCAAGCTTGGCATAGGCCAGAAGGTGCATTGGGTTTGTGCCGTTGTCATTGAATGCCCCCGAACTCTTGCCTCTCCCTTCTGCTCTCGAACCTGTTAACAACCAGCGCTTGGTTATACTTATGAATACATCGCCAATAGTTTGCTGATCAGTAATGGCTGGACCTAATAGGTTCAGGAACTCTTCGACACGACTGTCGACGTCCTGCACGGTGGCGACTATATCTTGAAAGCTGCTTGGGTTGCGTGCTCGTTTTCGAATCTCGATACCACCTTGCCTCCCCGGTCCATAAATCCACCACGAGCCTCCATCCCATTGGAGCTCTTCCGCAACTTTGATGATCCCCACGGCGTTCGCAGCAGTACCAAGGTAGGTATGAAGTAGCTTTGAGGGTCCATCAAGCCACGCATTTCTACCTGTTTTCCTCGCATAACAGAGCAGACCCCACAATGGTAATCTCAGTTGTCCTACGAGCCACCTGGTTAGCCCTGGATTTGGGTGCGAAAGAATCAACGCGGCTAAGCGATTGAGCGCTTGTTGCACATCTACCTCATCCATGATGATGGAGTCAAGATCAGATGCTGATCTGTCCTGGTTAGTAGTGGAGATCCTGGTTCCGTCTTGCGTTGGGTTCAGCGTCTCAATAATCGGCTGCGCAAATAGTTTCCACCCAATCGTACCAGGAGCACCATATGCCCTCCGCCCAAGGATTCCACTTCCAACTATGAAAGCCACTGCCCGGCGCATGTCATCAGGCCCATTATCCAGGAGGTCCAGCAGCTGAGGCGCGAGCCTCGTAAAGTAAACCTCCGGAGACAGAGAGCTCGGCACTGAAGACAATAGCTTCGAAGCTTGGGTTAAGGTTTCAAGTGACAGCACAGGTTTTGAATCGGCTTCAGAGACCAAGCCTTCGGAGGTACTATCTGACATGGGTTTAGAGATTGTGGTGGCAAGAAAGGCAATAGTCTGGCGTACACCACCCGGACGGAGCGGTAAGAGTGATAGGGCAGTCGATACGGGACTCCGCAGCCATTGTGGACAGGAAGGCTGTAATAAGCCCGTAAGAGTCGGAAACAGAAGAGACGTTGGTGTTCTAGGAAACCGCCAAATCTCAGCCAACATGCCAGTAGAAAGGAACCCTTCATTGCACGGAAGGGACTTGAGAGAGGATATCACATGTCACGGCGAGGGTTTGACGTACTCGTCCAGCAATCGGTCTAAAATGACTCTGTATTCATTGCTCTGCTCTGTACTTTCGTATGGATGGCCGTACGCTAGCTCTCCGCAACCACAGATAACATCTACCAGAGTCCTCTCCCGGATCGCAGGGTTGACTCCCTTGTCACCAGCTAGAGTAATATTACTCAGACCATTAAGCACCTCCTTCAGGAGATCCAGATTGATTTCCTCATTGTGACCTATCTCAGCCACGTGCCTTGCCGCAACACCGGCTTGTAGAACGGTTTTGACACGGCGCTCAATAGGGATTCCTACACCTGGTGACAGTGCTGGGTAGATGCCCTCCAACGATATCAGATCCAGTAGGCCGTCAATGACACGCCTATCCTTGGAGTTGTATAACGTCTGCTTAGCATCACTAGTATCAGACGATCCAATGAGAGCAAGATGGATCTCCCCCAGGTGGGTAACCGCTGCTCTCAGGACGAGTGCCCTTTGGTCTGGGAAATCTGTCCTGGTCTGCTTGGGTAATTGAGTAATAAGGCAATCAACCAGAGACTGGCCCCGTGCTTTTACAAGGACATCTAGAATGGTCAAAATCGGGCCCACCTCAGCAGCAACTAGTCGACGCCTTACTTACCTTTGCGCAAGACGGGGGCCAGAAAGCTTTCTGAAGCTTTCAGGGCATCTTGCAGTCTCTGTATAGAGTTATCTGGCTCACCTGGTATGGCTGCCATCGAGAAACTTGGAAGGGGGTGCAAGCACAAGGTACACTCGAGCGCTGCCAAAGCTTCATCAACGGGACCTCGGACCATCGCGTAGGCACGTGACAGTGTGTCTGGCTAGCCTCATACACTAACACTTACCTTACAATCCGAAGCGCGTCGCGACTTAGCCTCTTGTTATCCACATCAACCATTGTTTCCGATCTCTACATCTCAAACCCTCCTCACCTGGCTTCAAAGTTCAATGATTCTCAAGGCCATTCACTCTCAATTTCCAGCTAGTGTACTCTCCACCAATACCGCGCTGCTACGATACAGCCCAATTCCACCGTTTCTAGCCTACAGCCAGCTACTCTCATCTCGACCGTTCTCTCGCTCTGAAATGAGCACCACAAATCACAAGCAGTGCACCCTCCCCATAGTTCTCCGACCCTCATCTTCCAGCCTTGTGCAAGGAATGTTTCAACGCCCCTCGTACCTATCTGCACACCTTGTGTTGACAACGCACCTCGAGCCTCACAGCATGGACTCACATGAGCTGTGGTGTAACAACCCTGGAGTGCTGCGGCCGAAAGGCTGTAAAGGGTAGTACGGGGAGGATGGGTTTCGGAACTTAACCCTAAGTATTCGTCGGTTTTCCTCACAGCAGGATCAGTCTCGTGGTCCACAGTTGTCGGGCTTTCTGACTAGCGTCTCGATGTTTCCTGATGATAATCCATCTGGGTGGTCAAGAGGACGACTGAGAGAGGTGAAAGGATTCCTTGACGTCCAGAGCTTCAACGAGCAGTGAGTGGAAGTAGCATGCGCCGAAATAGGTCAGAATCTCACGTGAGGTCGCGCGTCGCTACTTGCAGCTGGGCATAATACTCTGACCATCCATGGGATGTTCTGGTCGATGCATTGCATGGTCAAGAATATATGGACGAAAGTAGGTGGGAAACGTCGGACACCATTTCATATGGATTGTCTCAGGGATCTTCAGCTGCCGTGTGCTTGCGGATTGCCGTGTTGTGCAGACTCTGATCTTTGCTCCGCCCCATATGGAGAAGCTCTAGTCATTTGGAAGTTTGTGTTTCGAGCCTTTCAGCTACTGCAGCTCTTGCCTTTACGTTGATTGCTTCGATTCCCTCCAACTTTCTGAATCTGAAAGAAACTACGAGCGCGTTCAATCCTTGAACAGGGGAATTGCCTACGTACAGACTGCATTGTGTGCGCTTTCATCCGCCTACATCGGGCCGGAACTTGTCTCGAAGATCCACTCGCCGGAATCCTGTTCACTTTGTACACTCGGAAGAGCGACGGTGGACATGTAGCGAGGTCTTCTGACAATCAAACTGAAAGCTGCATGCAATGTGGTGGCTCGTCCCATCTCATGATCTTCATCGGGTGGGAGCGAGTCATGGCATGGCGTCTGCTCCAGGTAGTGCTTCCGATTCTGAGAGTAGAGGAATCGAATCTTTTCGTGGGGCAGGATTAGGAGGTGCTCATATACAGACAATTTGCTCCAATTCGACTGTTTGAGCTTGTCTTGGTCAAGCAAAGGTCAAAGCTCTGCCTTCGCCTGCGGAATTGAACCGCGGCAAACGGCGAAGTTATTCCGCACGTTTCTCCTACACCCAATACCATTGGAACCTACTTTCTACCCCAATCTTGGACCACTTCGTCTTAGTGACGAAGCTTGCTCACAGAACCTACGCCGCGGCATCAGCCATAGGTGTAGTTGGCTCTCAAGTCCCGGTCAGCCACGTCAATCATCTCCTCGTGTGTTCATCACGCAAGTTGACGGTGAGCGCCGGCATTCTCGCCTGCCTGGCTCTCCCAAGTCGGGTGGGCGCCATTACCTCTCTCAGAGAGATGGAAGCGGTTTTTGATGATGTTCTTTGTCCGCTTATCAACTGCCCTCCTGCAACTCTGCGGGGGAGGAAACAAAAACTAGTCTCTGAGGGTACTGCACTTCGAACAGAGAGAACTATGTCGAGAGAGTAGCTGTTGAGCTTGGGAACGCGTGTGAACGGCTGCAGTCCGTATTTTGGCTCGGGTATGGTGGGGGGTCTAGCTGAAGAAATGACGGTCTGGATTGGACAAGAGGCGAAAGTCCAGCCAGGCCACTGTCGACGGCGAGATGTGGGAAGGTACGATGGTGAGGGAGCGTTAGACCCTCAGTCAGACTGCGGCACGACCACCTCGGCGGACTCATAGACACCAAGCTCGGTACCTATCCAGTAAACTCCAGGAGAACTGTACTCATTCATGCCTCGATATCTAGCCATGGCTGCTATACCACCCTCGCTTTCTTTCTTCCTGGACACGGGTAGCTGTTTATCCGATTATTGACACCTTTACTGGGAGTACTCAGTTCATGGCATGCATCTGGGAAAAATAAACAGCGAGGACGGGACCTCTCTAGAGTGAGGATCAAAGCTTAGTGCTTGTCTGTCCTCAAGGTTTGCCCGTGTGTGCCTGACTGTGAACTCTTGGCTGGGATTGTCTCTAGCCGGATAGACGCGCTATGTCCTTCGTTGAGTTTGAGAGGCGAGAGGAGGTTTGCGCTGTGGCAATGACGATATCTCTGTCTGTGGGTGATGGGGAGGGTGATGGCTGGTACAGAGCTTGCGTGAGACTGAGATTTGCGAAGGTGGATGTGCAGCAGTCGTCCTGAAGGGTTGACGCTCTCTCAGATATGTGGCCGGGGGTGCCGGCGAAGTGCGGAGAAGGGTTTGGGGAAGTAGTGATGGATGGCCGAGGAGGCAAATCAGCCGCTTCTTTGCTCCGCTAATCTTTTAGAGAGGAAGGGCAAGGGGCGGCTGACCTTTTTTTATAAGTCTCCCATCAATCTCTGAGTGTCTATAGCTAACTACTGAAGCTGGGAGAGCCGAGTCTTTGTGCTTGAACGGAATTTTCGGATCGAGCAGAATACTATGGAGCGAACGTCGATGCCAAGGGTGGACGCTGGGGATCGGTCCTCAATGCGGTTAGAAGGCTGTCGGCGTCGGCGCCGGCGCGAATCATGAAGGAGATGCTGAGGGTATTGGAGAGTCAATCCTACCGGTCGTCACGCACGGAAGGGATGATTGGAAACTGTCGCCTGGTGGGTGGACTTGGGCGCGGCCGGAGTCGTCGAAGAATGTCAATCAGTTTGTGGAGAGGTTGGTGGTATGATCTCGGGACCTTTTAGGCTAGGCTCTTTCTGGGCCCAGGGACGGTGATTTCGGAAGTGGTGTCTTCAGGATTGGGGAATCAACTGAATGGTTAGAGGTGGTGTTAGGGGTCGTGGAGAGGGCGCCTGTATGAACATTCTCCGTGTTTTTTCCCTTTATCTGTCATGTCGATCATACATCCAGTCCACCACATATATCACAGCACAAGGTAGATATCTTTCCCTCTAATTTTTTTCCTCTACGAAGTCCCAGGGCACGACTCAACTACAATGTCCTCACCGATCACGACTCCCCAACCTTCCAACAAGATCCTCACCCCGCCCCAATTTCCGCCCACCCACGCACCCACTACCAAGCCAAGCCCAGTCAGTTAGCCAGTCCGCGCCGACCACACGCCGAAACCAGCCCCAAGAGCAGCCACACTAGAAACCGCACATCCCCACACCCACACAGCCAGAACCCTGAGCCCCAAGCGCACGAAGCCTGCTGATCGTCACCCCTACCTACATACAAACACCTACCTCCCTAGCAAGCTGGGCAAGTAGCAAAGACAGTGCAACAACGATGCAGGCAGTGTAGCGTAGAAGAGACTTCCCGGTCTGTAGAGTAGAGTAAAGCGAGAACGACAGACCTCAGTTCTCTCGAGCAATAGGCAATGGTCGACTTGCTACGTGTGGGTCTGGGTTGGGGATTGGGATTGGGGATAGTGGGTTGGGAGCGGAGAGTTTCGTATACAGTACAAGGCCCGACTCGCTGCCCTCCCTACAAGTGTTATCGGGTATCAGATGCATGCTAGATTTCCGTACTTCTTAGAGGTCTGAGTCCGATGGTAAGTTATTGTGGTAGCTCTGAAGTTGTTCTTCGCTTACTAAGCTCCACACCCATCCCCCGTCGCCTTCCCACTCGGCAGAGCCTGTCGGCTACAAGCTTGTCTCAGTCTAACCTATTCATTTGGTTCACGGCCTTTAGTGGTGGTGGTTGGTGCTCTGTTACATGTTACTTGGGGGATGTTGATGATGCTCTATGTGAAAAGCATATGATGTGATGGGGTACTAGGATAGAGGTGAGCAGCGAGTATGTCGAAGCCTGGAGCGAACCGTGGCGATATTTACGAGAGATGTGAGATGGTTTTTGATGAATGAATGCAAAGGTGAGAAAGGGATACTCGAACCTTCCTTGAAGTCCACATTCGGCGTGAAGAGGTATCACCATATTCACCGCACATTGCCCCTTCCCATTTCATAATAGACTGACGCTTGCATTGATTTCCTTGAAGATAGAAGACAGAAGCCTCACCCCTCCCGTTTCTCTCCTTCCATTCAAGCAACTGTTCCTTTCCTACACAGTCTGAAATCCTAACAAGACTTACGCAGTAACGGAGATTTTGAAAAACATCGCGAGCGAGACAGGGCAGAGAAGAGAAGGCCATAACTGAGTACAGTATCGAGGATGCCATGAGAGTTGCGTGAACCTTGTTGATGCTCTCGATGACATCCGGCGCTCTTCGAAGATGCCTGTTCAAGACTGAACTCTCACATGAGATAGTTCAGTGCTCTGTACTTCGCAATTTCCGCACGTTCCTCCTCACGAATGGTGTTGAAGAACCTGTCAACAGCTTCATAATGAACGGCTTCGGTAGTCGGAAAACGACGCATAGAGTCATAGACGAAAGATTGGGCCATAGCGTTCATCGCTGCCTTCGCTCCTGCCTGGGTTCCAACGCGAGTCACTTGCCTAGAAGAACGCCTACTGCTCGCTTCACTGCTCGCCTCACTGCTCGTTTCAGTGGTAGCAGTAACCTCTGAAGAGAGCGAATCCATCGCGCCATCGTACTGGGGAACATGACCACGAGCTTGATAAAGCGGAACACCGACAGAGGGGCCCGCTTTATACATGCGAGAATCTTTGTATCCGCCAAAGGGCTGCATCTCGCCGATCCGTTCTCCCCCTCGTGCCATCGCGTTCTGGGACTGTTGCGCACCCGAACCAAATCCGCCGAAGTGCTGCATCCCGCCGATACGTTCTCCCTCTCGTGCCATCACGTTCTGGATCTTGTGCGTACTCGAGTAAGATCCGCTCCTCTGGTTTTCGTCATTCACGATGCTCGAAGCGGGGGAATAGTGGATCGAGAAGCCGGCTGCGTTGAACCCACGTCGACGAAGCTCTTCAACACGCTCTTCATGCGACTTTGTCTGGCTATCAGTCGAAGAATGGCGAGGGTCCCGTAGCATTGCTTGCAATAAGTCCTTCTGGTTCTTCTGGCCGCTAGAAGAGCTATTTCCGTCAGCAATTCACTCCCATGCATGTCTTGCTCAAGGTGGGGTCAGCGTACGTCATTGCGCTCTTCTCTGCAAGCTCTTTGGCAAGCATGTCATCCCTCTTTTCTTGTTCTGTTACCTCCTTTCCATCTATCTCGAATTTGAATATGTTCCGTATGTAGTCTGGTTGAAATCTTGGTGCTGACTTAGCTTCGGAGATCATGACAAGAAAGTCACCCACAAGACACTTACTGAGGTTGGGTGGCCCAGGAATCGATAGATTCAGCCTTGGAACCCTTGGACTCCACTTCGGTATCACACTCCTCCAAGGTTGGCAAATTCCACATATTCGGCATCACAGGATAGGCTGGGCTGGTAACAGACCCACCGGTCAGCGATCCGTTGTTGAATCCATAGCGAGCTGGTGTCTCCGGCACATCTTCGACATAGGCATGCTTCGGTTGGTGAATCAGTTGACCGTTGCCGTTCTCAGTCCAGGTTGTCTGATGATTCACGGGTCCGCTAACCGGAATTGTGGTCTCTTGCCCATATCCTGCTCTATACTGATTTGCGTGAGATAGTTCCGCTTGGGCGTGGGCATAAGGGTGCGCTTGCGCTGGATTCTCGCGATTGATCGGATACCCATGAACACTAGAGTTATGAATTCCCCACTGGACCTTTTCCCAGGACGATCCGGTATTGTTGATGAACTCTTCGTACTGAGACTCGAAATTCCATGGCTGGGGATTGGAGATATAATCAGGCACGGCTTTGGGCAATAAAATGGGTCTATCATCCAACAGCGCCCAACGAACATCCTCCTCAGCATCGTCTTCAGGACCACATGGAGAGCAACCGACCCGTCCATAGAGCCTCGCTTGTTCACGAGCTTGGCGCATGACCTCCATGAACTCTTCAGGCGTCGAGCAGTATTTCTTGGGCTTGTTAGGCGGGTTAAGGCCCAGTCTTGTCGCATAACTTGCCATCTCTTCCGTGACGAACGGGATTCGGACAGCTTCTCCGCGAGCCAGACCATAGCTTGGCTGGTTGCTGGTATACCCATTGTAAGTCACATTGTGGCCTTGCACATTGGCGTCAAAAGGCTGTTGGAACGTTCCGTGACTGTCGCTCCAGATCACTCTAGACTGGTCGTCGAATGTGGTGGGCACGTATCCAGTGCCTTGATCATTACCAGGGAAGTTCTGCCGGTTGTACCCCTTGGCTTTCCAGCCGTGTTTACCATATTCAAGCCCATGAGGATTCGCTTGCGTCGTGGAGTGATTGTTAGGGAATGTCGGATTGGTTGTACCAGACGAGAGCTGCTGCCAAGATTGAGCGACAGTATTGTGGGGAGTCTCTTGAGCTTTCCAGCTATCACTATCAAACCCATGGCTAGATGAGAGTTGTGCGGCAACGTTCTGCACGGGGATACCTGCGTGAACCGGATAGCCAGGTCCATACATGTGTGGACCTCCTGCGAGTGCAGGCAGACCGATGGCAGGAAAATGTTGGCCTTGGCCGTAATTAGCAGTGCTTGCAATGCCGACCCCTTGTGGAGCCTGTAGCGCCTGCGCGTTGAACGAACGAGAGTCTATCTGAGTCGGCTTATCCAAGTTTTCCTTGGCAACTCGAGTCTCATCAATTTGCACAACGAGCTGTCGACGCTGAGCAACCGCTGCGGATAGCGCAATCGAACCAATTTGGGGGCGATTCAGTGCGACATGTTTGTCCAGTTGGTCAAGCTGCGTGCGCAAGTCATCGAGCTGCTTCTGGAGAGCTTGTCGCTCCGCTTCAACCGCCGCTTGATTGAAGGCGACAGGCATGTTGTTAGTCATATTGATAAGCGGCAGAGGCTGCATTGAAGCCGTCGGCATCAGTGCCGCCATGGGGAAACTTGGAAGCATCGGCGCCGGAGACAGCTGTGTACCCTGTTGGAATCCGTGCAACTGCGCAAGGATAGTGTTCGGTCCGTCCGAGATGGCCTCGAATAGGACGCCATTACTCGTCACAAGAGTTGGACCATGAGCTAGTTTCATGAGCACTTGAGCTCCGAACGGGAGCGGCGTTGGGAACCCCGGGACGTAAACGTTGGCCAAGCCTGTGTTTGCTTGGGCTGTGACTACGCTGGCTTTCGGAAGCTGAGAATTGCCTTGGCTCTCCCGGCGAGTTGACGCTATAGGAATGTTTTCCATGGTAGGCGAAGAGCCACCTCGTCCATGTCCTTTGACGTTACCGGTAGTACTCGCAACCTGTGGGATACTTGTCGCCTGTGCCGGAGCTTGCCCGTGGATCACGTCGGCGATGCTGCTAGGATTCAAAGAAGGGAGCGCCGATCCGTGTGGACCTACAGGGACGATACGCCCACCAGCAGTAACCCGACTATGGGGTGGCGAGGAATGTTCTTTAAGAAACCTCCGGAAGCCAGCATGAATCTGGGCCAGGGGAGTATCGGGTGGATGTACAGGCTGGCGGCATGGCTCGATCTGCTCTCTTGGTTCAGTGCGTTTGAAGAGCAGCTCCTCCGCATCCGAGCCCATCGAATCTTTTGAAACGTTGGACAATCCGCGAGCTCGAGGGTCCTTGTGTTTGCCAAGGTTCGAACCCTTCAAGATGTTTTCTGGGACCCGGCAGGCTCTGTCAGCTCTCTGTACAGATACCAGTCATGACACAGATGAGAAAGGAGGCGATGGAGTGAGCAAAAGAACTTTTACCCGTGCGGAAAGCAAACCACGAAATAAATGGAGCGGGAATGGCAACGGGTACGTTGTAGGATGGAGCAGCGCGACCAAGTGAATCTTACGGACATTCAAAGAATGGCAGCAGAGCTCAAGCAGCGCTTTAAAGCTTTAAAGAGATATGAAACGATACAGGTACGTACGTTTGATCGCATCACTGCTGAACCTCAATGGGTGCGGAGCTTTCGTTTCCTTCTTTCCAAGCTCAAGCAAGAAGTTGAGGTCGTAGATTTTCTTCTCCAAGTTTGTGACTGGCTTCTGTTCGACGTGTTCTTTGTCGCCTGCCATCTTCGAATTTACCACTGCAGTTTCCATGTCGTCGAAGACTTCGACGTAGATGCCGTCCAAGGTTGGAGTGGCTGGGGTGTCAACAGTGTTGGTGCTGAACCTCGCCCTGAAAGCGTTCCAAGCGCCTTGGAAACGGCCGCGTTCAACCTGAGGTGAGGTTGGCGATGCGCTATCGACACTGTCTCTACAGTTACTAGCCATCTTGAGTGTTACACGTTATGGTAGTGAAAGAATTGAAGAAATTGTTCTGCTGCTTGCAGTGGGTGCGGTTTGGTGTTGTTGTTGTGGTGGTGAGAGAGTGTGAGAGTGAGAACTTACGAGGAAAGGTGAGCAGATGTTTTGGGACGACGACTTGCTGGGGCTTAGCGATGAGCAAATAGCTTATGCGTGTGCGTTAAAGCTTGCTTAAGAAGCTCGGCGCGTCGAGGTGCAAATGCGTTGGCGGACGTGACCGACGTTGAAGGTTTGGAGTTGTGTTTTCGTTAGGAATTATCCACGTTTAGGGCAGGCGCACAAAATCGGAAAAATGGAAAGCCCGGCCGGAACCGCCTCAACTTCTTGCTACCAGTCTTACTGTGTTACATTCTCGCACTCCTGGCTACGGTTTACAGGTTGTTGTTTACTAGATGATTGCACTTGCAGCGTCCTTATACGCCAATGCAAGTCTCTGTCCTGTTTTTATACGTCTTGTTGTTTGGATAGTATCATGGTCACTGCCGCTGCATTGACAGAATGGCACCATTTCAGCGTCAAGCGCCGTGCAGAACGAAACATTGCTGTGCACTGGACATTTCATCCAACGGAGATTACAGTTCGCGTCTTATGGAGGCTGATAGCCCCATGGCGTGAAAAGAGGTTCTCCAAGTGTGGAAGGAGAGGAGCTTGCTACTTGACTCTGACAAAACTTGACTAAATTCAGACCTTTGAGAGATATTCACTAAGGTTTGTGTTATGAGATTTGTGGGATTGTTAGACAAAATATAGGATATATATCAGGCATATGTTACACCTACTGAGTTCACGATAAGCATAGGATTCGTAGGCTTGATAATGTCTCTTAGTTTGTAGATCCATGTTATGTTCGAGGTTACTACACGCGCTCGTCCGTTTGGACAGGTTCGGCAGATGGGTTGATACTCATATCGTCCCCGTCATAGCTAGGCCTTGAGGAACGTGGTCTCTCCGAACCCTCGAGGTTAGCAGCCCCGCCCTTGCTACTCTCGCCAAGCTCCCAACTGCCCACTCTCTCGCCCTTTCCGCCTACCGATGTGGCACCAACCCCACCTCTATGTGCTGGAAGATCCTGATCAGAAGCCAGTTTCTCGCCTCCTTTGAAACCACCAAGCGCGGACCTTCGTTTACTCTTCAGCCGGTGGACTCGGATACCCCCAAGTAGCATCGCTATAGCGAGCAACAATCCAGCGACAGCTAAAGCGACGACAGCGCCGATGACACTGGCTACTGTGGGTGTTAAGCCACCGCTGCCGCCGCTGCTGCGTGAGTGGTCCGAGCCGCGACCGTTGGTGTTATTAGTGTACGCAGCGCAGAAGATACTGATGCTACCGCAAACCTTACACCAATCACCAACGGAGGGAAGCATGATGCTCTCCATGCCACGGAGAAAGTCTTGGAAGGTCATGTCCGTTTCACTTCTGGGACGGCCAAACAACGGATAGGAGATGAGCTGTGACGTAGCGTTTGTTCCGTTGCGGAAGAGAAAGCGTACGTTGAGCTTGTCAAGACTAGGATAGATGCCACTGCTGACTTCATTGACGCTGAATATCTCGAAGACCATGGACGAGCCGAAGTCGGGCATGCCGTAGAAGTTTGTGTTGACTGAAGGAAGGTGAGCCAAGGCGGCAAATGCAACAAAGGGTTCAAAGTCGCCGAAGAGGACGTTGATCTTTCCATCTACTCCATTGCTCTCGAGATTGTTAAAGAGCAGCCCTACCACCTCTGCCGCGAATGTCTGTCCTGCAATCGTACGGATAGGGTCCCCTGAAGCGGGTCCACTTGCAGAAATATTGCCATTCAACGCGTAGATCAACTTATCAGCCAAGATGCGCGCCTTCGTGAGATCCGCAGGAGACAGGTTATTCTGAACCGTTCGATTGTGCGTGTAGCCATAACTGAGATAATCGAAAATGGTGTATGCACTGCGGTAGCCAACACTTGGGTGCGGGAACACGCCGTGGAGGATTGAGGGTTCGAGATTCCTATAGAAGACATCATTCGCCAGGGCGGTCTGCACGTATTCGTTGGTACCCAGATACTCTGCACGTGAGTTCTCATACGCCGGACAATTCGTCTGGCCAGCAAGCCAGATAGAATTGGGGTCCAGAGTGGAGGTCGTGTATATCTGAGGATACTGATAACCACCTAGAGGAAAGTCGATGTTGGACCCATTGGTGAGAATGGACATGGAGCTCAGTATTGTGCCATTGGAAGACGCGCTTAGGGGAGGATAAAGACCCTGAATGAAGGCTTGCGCTGAGGCGGTAACGAACTCATCGACAGTTGACATGGCGTTGAGTTGGGTATTGTCGATCTCATATGTCGAGATGCCATGGATTGCCTTGAAGCTATCTGATGGTGGGTCGATATATCTCCTGCGAAAGGCCGAACCAGCAGAGTGGAGTTGTTGAGCGCCCAGAGGTGTCAAAACATTCTGCTCGGGAAGCACAAGCGGCGTACGCTCGCCATACCTGGTAAAGATGACCGAACTCCAAACGGTCTCATTATACTGGACCTGTGCGCCAACAGGAATTAGACAGAAGAAGATGGCGACGGCGATAGTAGCAATCATCGCCATTGTACCGATGCCGCTCAAAGTTGCCCACGCCGAGGGAGCTGATTGAAGCTTCAGGTGAGGTGCTGCGTAGATGTCAGATTACCTACCTACCTCAATCTAGGTAGGTATTCAGGCTGTAAGGCTGACAGCTCATCAAGTAGCGTAGCTATCTTCCTGTTGCAATCAATGTCGGCAGCCCTCTCTGTGACCGCATTCGCAAGGCTGTAATGGAGGTGGGGGTGGAAGTGAGTACTGGAAGTGGGGGTGGGGTGGGGGTGGATTGGCGGGAGGCGGGAGGCGGGTCTCTCCCCGCAGATCTACGGTAAGGTATTTGTACTTTGTACCTTACCTACGGCAGACCATATCGTGCAACATGAAATAACTCGGATCTCAGATTTCAAGGGAAAGCATCAGGCTGGCGATGAGGTCCAGCTGTACGTGCTGCCGGCTACGAACCTTCTGCTTGTCAGGAGAGCCAAGAGACCTCCAGGGGATACTAGGATACGAAAAC
>JAABUJ010002654.1_pt1 | contig 21515 bp, 29 predicted proteins | sample 5559131 | NCBI WGS metagenome assembly JAABUJ01 (sample SAMN10711875, study PRJNA513366) | rock metagenome | isolation source: Antarctica rocks | place: Antarctica: Victoria Land, Mt New Zealand nord | collected 2016-01-07
AGCGCCCGCCACTCGCCGGTCAGCTCGTCACCGTCGGCGGTACGTCGCGGACCACGACCGCACCGGGCAGCGCTCTGTGGCAGAGGCCGATCACCGTGTCTTCGTCGAGGTGGTCGGGGTCGAGTCCCTCGACGAGGGCGCGGCGACGGACGCGGGAGCAAAGCTCCGAGGACCCGCCGATCCGACCGTCGTCAACGGTGAGTCGGACTGCCTGCCCGCGGATCTCGGTGAGCACCTCGATGGCCATTGCGTCAACTCCTCCTCCGACCGAGCGGAGCCGACCGGTGCTCCACCCAGAATCGTCCATCGGCCCGGGCGGGAACAGGGCCAGAGGTCCCGACCGAATGCCGCGCGCGACCCCGGCAGCGAACCCCGCGCCGCTCGCGCCGGTCTCCGATGTCCGAGTTGACCGTGGCTGCGGCGCTCGGGCCGGTAGCGACATCGGACGACGCACCGGAGGTGCGCGAGACCCATAGCGGGCTCGTGCTGTTCTCCGGCGATCGTGTCTACAAGTTCAAGAAGGCGGTCTCCCTCGGGTTCCTCGACTTCACCACCCCCGAGGCCCGGCTGCGGGCCTGCCAAGAAGAAGTGCGCCTCAACCGCCGTCTCAGCCCTGACGTCTACCTGGGTGTCGCCTCCTCGGTCGACGAAGCAAATCGACCGTTCGACCATGCCGTCGTCATGCGCCGCCTCCCGTCCGGGTCCAGCCTCCAGGCCCGCGGGGCACGCGGCGAAGACCTCGACATCGCCTTGGGCCTGGTGGCGCACCGCGTCGCTGCGTTGCACGCCGCCAGTCTTCCCGCCGGCACCTGGTCCAAGGTGGCGACCGCCTCGTTCATGCTCGACCGGTGGAAGGAATGCTTCGACGTCCTCCGCCGCACCACAGTCGCCGACCACACCGACCTGGACCGACTGGCGGGCCACGTCGATGCGTACCTGTCAGGCCGAGAGCATCTGTTCGAGGAACGGGTGCGCAGCGGTCACATCGTGGACGGCCACGGCGACCTCCAGTGCGCGGACATCTTCGTGGTCGACGGGGACGTGCAGATCCTCGACTGCATCGAGTTCGATGAGTCCCTGCGCTGGGGAGACGGCCTGCTCGACGCCGCCTTTCTAGCCATGGACCTCGAACGGCTCGGACACCCCGCACAGGCCCGGTCGTTCCTCGACCGGTACGGCGAGTTGCTCGGTGACTCTTGGCCGCGGAGCCTCGCCGATCACTACATCGCCTACCGGGCGATTGTCCGAGCGAAGGTGACGGCGCTTCGTGCCGGGCAGCGCGGCGAGGCCGTCGGCTCAGCTATCTACGCTCTGGTCGCCCAAGCCGAGGCGCACATTCAGCGCAGCCAGTGCCAGCTCGTGCTGGTCGGCGGCTTGCCGGGCACCGGGAAGACCACCACGGCCCACATCCTCGCCGATTCCACGGGCGCCGTCGTGCTCAGCTCCGACGAGGCACGCGACGCCATCGTCGGCGGAAACCCAGCCCCGTCCACCCTTGACGGAGGCCGATACACGCCGGCCGCCCGCGACCGGGTCTACCGCCAGCTGTTGGCTGACGCGTCTTCTCTGCTGGCCTACGGCGAGGACGTGATCCTCGACGCCTCCTGGTCGGACGCAGCCAAGCGTCAGAAGGCCCGGATCGTGGCTGATGTCACCCACAGCGCGGTCGTCGAGGTCCGTTGCACCGCACCCGCGACCATTGCCGAATCACGGATCCTCAACCGCCTGGCGGTAGGCGACGACCGTTCCGAAGCCACCCCCGAAGTGGCGCGGGCCATGGCTCGCCGCTTCGACCCGTGGCCCGAATCGCACGCGACCTGCACCGCCAACGATTAGCTCAAAGACGTGCAGGTCAGTAGCCGGCGTGGGTGAGGGTGTCCTGGTCGAAGACCGACAGCGCCCTCCGTCCCCACACATCCTCCAGCGCCACCTGGATCCAGTGGGCCTTGGCCGTCCGGGCCCACGGGTGCAGCCCGGACCGGTCGAGCTGATCCAGCGCGTCGGGGTCTTCGACGACGCTGGCCCGTCCTTGCACCAACACGTTCCAACCGGTGCGGCTCTCCGGGTCGACGCGGTCGACTTCGAACGCCACATCCTGGTTGGCGATGGCGGCATCGAGCTTGGCGCCAGGGTCGCTACGGAACAAGATGTGGTGGTCGTCAAGGGTGAAGTTGACCGGGACGACCATGATCCGCCCCTGGTGCAGCAGACCAATGCGACCAACCTGCGCCTGGCGCAGCAACTTCAGGCAATCGTGGCGGTTCAAAACCTCGAGCTGGGTGCGATCGTCGAACAGAGCCATCTTCGAGTCCTCTCCACGGCCACCGAACCTGGCATACGCCTAGGAAACACCCTTGTGCCGTGCCCGACCATCATGAGCGACAAGCCAAGCCGGTTCCAGAGGCGAAGGTCCCGAACCAGACAGATTCACACAGTCGCACGTCGTCCATCCTCGATGGGCGACGTTCAGGTCTCCGAACCTCGATGGTCGCTTCGACGCTCGGATGAGCGGACGGCGTAGACGGCGGCCTGGGTGCGTCCGGTCATGCCCATCTTGGCGAGGAGGTTCGAGACGTAGTTCTTGACGGTCTTCTCGGCCAGGAACAGCTCCCCGGCGATCTGGCGGTTCGTCCTGCCCTCCGCCACAAGGCCGAGGATCCGGGCCTCTTGAGCGGTGAGGCCCCGCAGCCGTTCGTCGGCGCGGCGTCGCAGGGCGATACGCTCCCGGACCTTCGCCGTCACCCGCGGGTCCAGCAGCGACCCACCGCCGGCGACTCGGCGCACCGCGTCGACGAGGTCGGCGCCTTTGATCCGCTTCATAACGAACCCCGCCGCGCCAGCCAGAACGGCCTCGAACAGCGCCTCATCCTCAGCGAACGAAGTCAACATGATGCAAGCCAGGTCCGGCCGCGCCGATCGGACCTCGCGGCACACCTCCACCCCACTGCCATCGGCGAGCCGGACGTCCAGCACCGAGACGTCGGGCAACAGCTCCAAGATCTGGACCACCCCGTCGCCGGCCGTGCCGGCCTGTCCGACGACCTCGATGTCGTGCTCGGAAGCCAGGAGGTCGCATACCCGCGCCGGACGATCTCGTGGTCGTCGAGAAGGAAGACCCGGATCGTCACGCCGCCATCATGGCGTCCCGGGACACCAGGTCGAAACGGGTGTCCGGTTGATCACCCCGGTTCAGTGGCCCCGTTCGAGACTGCGACGAGGTCGACCGTGGCGCCCCCCACCGGCGATGCCTCGGGGCTCGCCGCGGCAGCCTCTCGGGCGAGGAACGAGCCGAGCTCGGCGATGGTCGTCATCAACGGAGCCGGGAACACCACCGTCGTGTTCTTGTCGACACCGATCTCGACCAGGCTCTGCAGGTTCCGCAGCTGCAGCGCCAACGGGTGAGCCATCATCGTGTCCGACGCGTCGCCCAACGCAGCGGCGGCCAGCGACTCGCCTTCGGCGTTGATGATCTTCGCCCGCTTCTCGCGCTCTGCTTCCGCCTGGCGGGCCATGGCCCGCTTCATGCTGTCCGGCAACTGGAGTCCTTCAGCTCCACCAAGGTCACCTCGACCCCCCAGTCCACCGTCGACACGTCGAGGATCTCGCGGATGTCGAGGTTGATGCGGTCGGTCTCCGACAACGTCTCGTCCACCCCGACACTCGGGCGAGCAGTACTTCCACCAGATCGGCCCCGACCAAGAGGGCTTCTTCCGGTTCTGGGCCGACGAGCTCCAGCCGGCATTGGCCGAACGACAACGACGATAAGGAGACGAGGATGCCGCAGCGCGCGTGGAGTGACAAGCGGGAGCGCCAATACGAACACATCAAGGAAGGGCTCCTCGAGCGGGGAGAGGGCGACGACACGGCCGAAGAGATCGCGGCCCGGACCGTCAACAAGGAACGAGCACGCGCCGGGGAAGCCAAGGAGGCCAGCCGCACGTCGACCGAGGACATCTCGTCGGGTCGTCGAGGCGGCCTCCGCTCCCACCGTGGCCCGGGCGGCAGGACCAAGGACCAGCTCTACAACGAAGCCCGCGAGAAGGGCATCGAAGGCCGATCCAAGATGACCAAGGCCGAGCTTGAGCGAGCAGTGGGACGCTGAACAACGACATGGCCACCGACAAGCAGCGCCAAGCGGCCAAGCGCAACGTCAAGAAGGCCGGAGCCGCGGCGGGAGAAGGAGCGTTCGCTCGCGCACATGCCCGCCACGACGCGCACCGCGCTCGGCAAGCAGGGCGCGGCCATCGCGCAACGCAGGGCCCGGGGGACGAGCCCCAGGACGCGCCAGGAGCTCTACGAGGAGGCCAAACGACAGGATCTGTCCGGCCGTTCGAAGTTGACCCGGGCAGAACTCGCACGCGCCCTCGGCCACAAATAGGCTCCGAGTCAAAGGAGAAGACCATTGCCCGACGAGCGTCCCAGCGTGAAGAACGCGAAGCAGTACGAGGCCCTCAAGGACAAGGGCATGTCCAAGGAGCGGGCCGCGAAGATCGCCAACTCGCCGGGTGCGTCCAGCCGAGGAGGCAAGAGGAGCGGCTCCGGCGGGTCCGCCAAGCAAGGTGGGACGGCCGCACAAAAGAAGGAAGCCGGCCGCAAGGGCGGCCGAGCCACCGCTCGCAAGTCCTGACGTGACCAAGATTCTCATCGGCATCGACGGTTCTGACCTGGCGCTCGACGCCGCCAGCAAAGCCCTGGCGCTGCTTCGAGAAAACAGCGACATCACCCCCCTTCGAGTCGTGCGACCGGCGATCCCATCAGCGGCGGTCGCAGCCGGCGGTGTACCCGGCGCGGCCGTTGCGATCGATCCGGCGCTGGCCGACGAGACCGCCGACACCCTTGAGCACGAAGCCGCCGAGGATCTTGCTGCCGCACAACGCGCGCTGAACGTGGAAGCCGACACTCGAGTCGTGGTCGGCGATCCTGGCGCCGAGATATGCGCCGCCGCGACCGCCGGCGCGTTCGATCTGGTAGTGGTCGGCTCCCACGGTTCGGGCTTTCTCAAGCGCGTCCTGCTCGGATCGGTCAGTCACCACGTGCTCCATCACGCACCCTGCCCGGTCCTCGTTGTTCGCCGAGCGGACGCCGACGCCGAGGGCTCGATATGACGCTTCGGCACACATTCGTGACGATCTGTGCCTTCCGCGGCGGGAGTAGCACTTGAGCCTGGCGCGGACTTCGCCCGCTTCGTGGTACGTCAGTCGAGGTCGACCGGTCGCGGGGTAGGAGCAACAGCCCCGTCAGAGGTGTGGTTCACCGTCGCCACGATCACTCGACCCTCTTTTGCTGGCGACTGCGTTGCTCAGCCTCGCGGGCTTCAGCCTCGACTCGTGCCGCGTCGGCTTTCGCCTCGTGCTTGGCCACGTCGCGCTGGGCGTCGGCTTTGTCCTGCTGGGCCTCACCCTCTCGCTCCAAGTCCTCGTTGCCAGTCACGGCACCGACGGCCTCTTTCACTTTGCCCTTGACCTCCTCGACTGCTCCCTTGGCGCCCGACTCGGGTCCGGTGTCACGTCCCATGGTGATGTCCTCTCGGTTCTTCAGTCCTGTTGCTTGTACCCTGCCGGTCGCTGCCCGACACCGGACGCCGTCTGCCCCGACGCTTCCCGATGGTGGTAGGGGGTGGTGACCCGTCGGCCGTCTCTGCGCCACGCGGTGACGTAGAAGGACGAACTCGGTGCCGAACACTCCGGTCGGCGGGACGTCGAGTGGCTCAACCTGGCGTTCGGTGGAATGGTGTCGGGGGCGGGGTTCCGGCATGCTGGATTATTCGTCCGCAATCGCTGGGAGGGCATATGCATCTGCAGCCCAGAGCCGATGCTGCTTCGCTGGGACCAATCGAACGACGCGTCCTCCGCCTCCGTGAAGATGGCGTCAGCACGGCTGAGATCGGACGCCGATTCGGGCGCTCAGCTGAGGCAATCGAGCAGATGTTCGACCTGATCGCACTACACGATCCCGATGCCCAGACATGACCGGCGACGTCCTCAATGCCCTGGAACGGCGCGTGCTCCGGTGGCGCGCCCAGGGTATGGACCATGACGAGTTCGCCAGCAGGTTCCTTCGCAGTCCTGACCACCTGTGGCGCGTCAAGCAGCTCGCGCACTACAAGCTGGCCCGGCCCACAGTGAGCTGATCGATGGCCCGCGTCCTCATGACCACCGATGGGTCCGACTTTGTCTTGGCGCTAGCAGCCGAGATGATTCCGTTGGTTCCCGACCCCGCCGTCCTCGAAGAGACCGAAACGCGCCGAAAGACAAGAAGCGAGGGGCGACGTCGATGCGATTGTGGGTGGGCTCGGCGACGCTGCAGGCCGCATCGAGCGGGGCGATCCCGACGTTGTCGTCTGCGACGTGGCCGCATGGAACCGCGCCAGGATTTGAAGCTCTGCCGACGAGGTCGGCGACGACAACTCCGAGATGACGGTGAGAGGCTCGGCAAGGCCGGCTACGGATACCGGCGAGCACGACGACGCTGAAGGCCGCGAGATGTCGGCGGACGATATGCGCGAATCGCTCGGCCGGTACACCGCGAAGACGTTGTGGCTCCTCAGTCTGGTGGCGCTCCTGGGCGTTTGGCTGCTGTTCGCGCCTGCGACGTTCGGCTATGGCGACCCCGGACAAGCGACCGCGGGCGTGGTGGAAACAACGAGCCAGCGTGCGCTGTCCTCCATTGCAGCACGCGGGCAGTGGATGACCTGGAGCGACATCGCCAGCGGGATGGCGCTCGTCGTCCTCGCCGGTCTGTCGATGAAGGCTTCCCGTTACTGGTCGCGCTGGGCCGCCTGCCTGATCGGCGTGTGGCTCATGTTCGCCCCGCTGGTGTTCTGGGCGCCGGAGGAGGCGGCCTACCTCAACGGCGTGCTCGTCGGCGGCCTAGTGATCGCGCTCACCGTCCTCATCCCGGAGATGCCGGGGATGATGGCGATCATGAAGCCCGGCCCGGAGCGCCCACCGAGCTGGAGTTACAACCCGTCGTCGTGGCTCCAGCGCACGCCGATCATCGCCCTCGGCTGGATGGGGTTCTTCTTCGCTCGGCTGATGGCCGCCTACCAGCTCGGCTACATCGACAGCCTCTGGGACCCGTTCTTCGGCCACGGAACCGAGCAGATCCTCAACTCCGACATCTCCCTCGCCTGGCCCATCTCCGACGCCGGCCTCGGCGTGTTCGCTTACACGATTGAAGCGCTGATGGGCTACATGGGGGGCACGGACCGGTGGCGGACGATGCCTTGGATGGTGATGTTCTTCGGGTTCCTCGTCATCCCGCTCAGCTCGGTCAGCATCTTCCTCATCATCATGCAGCCGGTGTCGGTCGGTACCTGGAGCTCCTACGCCCTCATCACCGCCGCGGCCATGCTCGTGATGATCCCGCTCACCCTGGACGAGGTCGCCGCCATGGTCCAGTTCGTCCTGCGCAAGCGGCGCGAAGGCGCGGGGCTTTGGCACACCTTCTGGTACGGCGACACCGTCGAGGGCGGCGGTGCCGACGAGCGCTCGCCCCACTACCCGACCGGTCTTGTCGCCGCGGCGAGGGCGTCGACCTGGGGCATCACTGTCCCGCCGACATTGCTGGCTAGCACGGCGATCGGCCTGTGGCTGATGACCGCGCCGTCCGTCCTCGCCACCAGTGGCGGTGCGGCGGACAGCGACCACCTGGTGGGCGCGCTCGTCGTGTGCGTCGCCGTGATCGCCATGGCTGAGGTCGGGCGGGCCATCCGGTTCGTGAACATTGCGTTTGGTGCCTGGCTCGTCATCGCACCGCTCCTCCTCGAGGGAGGACACGCGTCCTATATCGCCAGTGGCATCGCGAGCGGCTTGGTCTTGCTCGCTCTCAGCGTGCCGAGGGGCGCGGTCCGCGAGCACTACGGGACGATCGACCGACTCGTCCGATGACGGCGTGGCGTGCCCGACCGGTCGGCGCACCGAAGGCGCCGTACCGCGGGGCAGGCGAGCGACACATGGATCCGGCTACGGCTCGAACCCTACGAGGGACCGTTTGAGTCTCGTCCTAGCACGATCCGACGCTCTCGACTTCGAACGGTGGCGTCGGTTAGCTTTGGGCCCAGAGCGCTGGCCGCAGTCGGAGGAACGCTTGTCGAAGGACGGTGATCGTGCGAAAGGAATCGGCGGCGGGAGGAGCGGGCCCTTCGATTATTGCCGGCGTGTGGCAGGGCGCGGTTGGCACGGTGGCGATGAGTGTCGTGATGCTCGGAGCGCAGAGGCTCGGCCTGATGGGGAAGCAGCCGCCAGAAGAGATGGTCGAGCACGGACTTCGCCGAGGCCTCGGCGTCCGGGCGGGCGAGACGGTCGAGAACTGCCTGGCCGTCGCCGCTCATATCGGCTTCGGCGCCAGCGCGGGTGCTGTCTTCGCAGGACTCCATCGCTCGGTGCGTCAGCCGCCCAGCGCCTGGACTGGGATGGTCTACGGTCTTCTCATCTGGCTCGCCAGCTACAGCGGTTGGGTACCGGCGCTGCGGATCATGCCGCCACCAAGCCGGGACCGGCCCGGTCGGCCCGCGACCATGATCCTCGCCCATCTGGCCTATGGTGGCGTCCTTGGCGGCCGTCTTGGCCGACCGCCTCAGGCGTCGGCAGGCGGTCGAGGTGCTGGATCTAAGCCCGCGTGATCGGCGAGAGCGCCCGGAGGGGCAGGAGAGCCTGGGGCCAGGTCCGCTTCGACATTCTCAGCCGCGACATGGTCGAGGCAGCCCGCACCGCGCAAGCGGACCGGGAGTACGAGCCCCAAGACCCGCCAGGAACTTTATGAGGAGGTGTGTCGGGGGTACTGATCGGGTAGTTTCGCGCCGTGGCCAACCCTCAGACGCCGCACGGTGATGGCTCGGCCCTGCACCGGGTGAAGGGGAGGATCATGCGGTTCCTCGGCTGGCTCACCGCTGACCGGCGGGTCGAAGCAAAGGGCGAGGCTGAGGCCCGCGTGGGCGAGCGTCCGTCTTCGTCGACGGTCGACGCTGTCGAGCACGAGGTCAAGCGCGGGTACGACGAGACGTCCGACCAGCCGCCACCCTGAACCTCTGCGCTGGCGGACCGTCGCGCGGCGATGCGTCGTTGTGTGTGCGGGTATCGTCACCGACCGGGGACATCGTCGTGCGAGCTGTGGCCGAAGACCGCAACCCGTCCGACGCCCGTCTTGGTGACGGAGCTGACGACGCTCGCACCGGCCGACAGCGTCGAAGACGCGGTACGGGTCATGCGGGACAAGGCGCTGCGACGTCTGCCGATATGCGAGGGCGACCAGCCCGTTGGCGTCGTCTCGCTTGGCGACCTCGCCATCGAACGCGACCCCGACTCGGCTCTTGCCGACATCAGCATGGCATCACCGAACTCATGACCGTCGCCCCAGCGGCGGTGGTGCCACCCGAACCACTCGAGCCGCTCGGCCCCGACCCGGAGCGCCCCGCGACGCCGTCCCCTGGCCCGCAGCCGGTTGTGCCGGACCCGGAGCGGCCGGGACCGCTTGAACCCCCGCCGATCGAACCAGTACCGGCGCCGGAACCCGAGCCAAGGTGAGCGGGAGGACGCGACAACGAGCGCTGAGCAGCCGACGCCCATGCCCTCAAACTCTCACGTTTCGACGTCGACCGGTCGGGGCCGTGAGTAGCCCAACGGGGTGACCGACCAACGTCGCCGACCTCGGGCGTGGGTGTTCGCGCCCGCGCCACTGCTGACCATCACGGGCGAGGCGACGGATCAGGGCGACGGCGCCAACGGCGACATTCACCTTCCACGCCGGAGCAGGCGGCTCTCGCCGGTGCCCGAGTCGCCGAGCAGCACGGTCGGCTCACCGGCGTCGAGGTAGGCCCCGACGCGAGCGTGGCGATCGTCGCCGGGTCAGGTGAGCGCCTCGCGCGTGTTGCGTGCGATCTCGAGGTCTTCGCGAGACGTGATGACGCAGCAGGAAGCGGTGTTGCCGGCGGCGGTGACGTCGGCATCATCGGTGGCTGTGGCGTTTCGCACAGGGTCGATCGCAAACCCGAGAAACCCGAGCCCGGCTACACCGCTGGCGCGGACGGTCGGTTGGTGTTCGCCGATGCCGCCAGTGAACACCAGAACGTCGACACCGTCGAGGGCTGCGGCCATGGCCGCGATCTCGCGACGCAATCTGTGGACGTACACCGAGTACGCGAGGCACGCGTCGCGGTCGAGCCGCCCGACGCCCGCAACGATCTCGCGCATGTCGCCAGAGCCGCCGGCCAGACCGGCAAGGCCGGCCTCGTGCTCAAGCCCGTGCGCCACCTCGCCGACACCGAGGCCGCCCTCCCCGAGCAGCCACAGAACGAGTCCGGGGTCGACAGATCCGGAGCGGGTCGCCATGACGAGCCCGTCAAGCGGCGTGAAGCCCATCGTGGTGTCGACGGAGCGACCTGCCTGGATCGCACACAGCGAGGCGCCGGCGCCAAGGTGGCAGGACACGACTCGGAGATCCTCAACGGGATGCCGAACAAGCTCCGCGGATCGGCGGGCGGCCCACGCGTGGGAGAGTCCGTGGAAGCCGTAGCGACGCAGGGGCCACCGTTGCCGCCACGACGCGGGGAGCGCGTAGGTGGCGGCGGCTTCGGGCATACGGGCGTGAAACGCGGTGTCGAAGCAGGCGACGGTCGGCGTCGCAGGCAGGACTGATCTGATCATCTCGATGCCGGCGACCGAGCGTGGCTGGTGGAGCGGTGCAAGGCTCGTGAGGTCCACGATCGCGGCGAGGACTTCGTCGTCGATCCGGACGGCGGTCGAGAAGTGGTCGCCGCCGTGCACGACGCGATGACCTACGGCATCGACATCGCCGAGATCCTCGAGCCACGCTGGCAGGGCCTCCGGTTGAGCTGATCCGTCCCACGGGTCGACATCGAGGGACGCTTCGACCTCGTCGTCAGGATCGATGACGCGCAGCTTCAGAGTGCTCGACCCGGCGTTGACGGTCAGCACCCGCATCAGGTGCGCCACACCCAGTCGGTGATCTCGGGGAGATCCTCGCCGTGGTCGCGGGTCCACGCCCGGGCCCTTGCGCGCTGGTCGACCATCTCCTGCCGGATCGGCGCGGCCCGCCTGCCGAGCCCGGGGACGCGGTCGATGACGTCGGTGACGAGGTGGAAGCGGTCGAGGTCGTTGAGGATCACCATGTCGAACGGTGTCGTGGTGGTGCCTTCCTCCTTGTAGCCGCGCACGTGGATGTTGGCGTGGTTGGTCCGCCGGTAGGTCAGCCGGTGGATGAGCGTCGGATAGCCGTGGTAGGCGAAGATCACCGGCTTGTCGACGGTGAACAGGGCGTCGAAGTCGGCGTCGGTCAGACCGTGGGGATGCTCGCTGTCGGGCTCGAGCCGCATGAGGTCGACGACGTTGACGACGCGCACCCGCAGCTCCGGGAGGTGCGTGCGGAGCAGGTCGACCGCAGCGAGGGCTTCGAGCGTCGGGACGTCGCCGGCGCACGCCATCACCACATCGGGATCCTGGCCGCCGCCGGTGCTGGCCCACTCCCATACCCCGACGCCGCGTGCGCAATGCAGTGCAGCGTCGTCCGGGCCCAGCCAATCGCGAGATGCCTGCTTGCCGGCGACGATGACGTTCACGTAGTCGCGGGTGCGGAGACAGTGGTCGGCGGTGGACAGCAGCGTGTTGGCGTCGGGTGGCAGGTACACCCGGATCACGTCCGCCTTCTTGTTCACGACGTGATCGATGAAGCCGGGGTCCTGGTGGGAGAAGCCGTTGTGGTCCTGGCGCCAGACGTGCGACGTGAGCAGATAGTTGAGCGATGCGATCGGCTGTCGCCACTCGAGCTGCCGGCTGACCTTGAGCCACTTGGCATGCTGGTTGAACATCGAGTCGACGACATGGATGAACGCCTCGTAGCAGGAGAACATGCCATGGCGGCCGGACAGGAGGTAGCCCTCGAGCCAGCCCTGACAGAGGTGCTCGCTGAGGATCTCCATGACCCGCCCATCGACGGCGAGATGGTTGTCGGATGGCGACGATTCGGCCTGCCACGCCTTGCCGGTCGCGTCGTAGACGGCGCCGAGCCGGTTCGATTCAGTTTCGTCGGGCCCGAACATGCGAAAGTTCCGATCATCCGCGCTGAGTCGCATGACGTCGCGCAGAAAGACTCCGAGCGTGCGGGTGGGTTCGCTGAACGTGCTCCCCGGTGCCGGCACGGTGACCGCGTAGTCGCGCCAGTCCGGAAGCCGCAGATCAGTGAGGAGAGCGCCGCCGTTGGCATGCGGATTGGCGCTCATGCGGCGCGGTCCCATCGGCGCGACCGCTGCGATATCGGACGCAAGTCCGTCAGCGTCGAACAGCTCGTCGGGGCGATAGCTGCGGAGCCAAGCCTCCAGCTGCGCGAGGTGAGCGGGGTTCGAGCGCACTTCGGACAGCGGCACCTGATGCGATCGCCACGTGCCCTCGACCGGTACGCCGTCGACCTCAGCCGGTCCGGTCCAACCCTTGGGGGAGCGCAGCACGAGCACCGGCCAGCGAGGGCGTGCAGCCGCGCCGCTCTCGCGCGCGGTGCGCTGGATCTCGACGATGTGGTCACAGATGGCGTCGAGCGTCTCGGCCATTGCCTGATGCATCACCGAAGGGTCGTCGCCTTCGACGCGGTACACGGTGTGGCCGTATCCCTCGAGCAGTTTGGTGAGCTCGTCGTCGGGGATGCGCGCCAGCACCGTGGGGTTGGCGATCTTGTACCCGTTCAGGTGCAGGATCGGCAGCACGACGCCGTCGTGCACCGGGTCGAGGAACTTGTTCGAATGCCAGCTCGCCGCGAGCGCTCCGGTCTCCGCCTCTCCGTCGCCGATCACGCACGCGACGATGAGCTCAGGATTGTCGAACGCGGCGCCATAGGCGTGAGCGAGGGAGTAGCCGAGCTCGCCACCCTCGTTGATGGATCCCGGCGTCTCCGGCGCCGCGTGGCTGGGGATGCCACCAGGGAACGAGAACTGACGGAACAGGCGATGCATCCCTTCCGCGTCGCGCGTTACGTCGGGGTAGCGCTCGCTGTAGGTGCCTTCCAGCCAGGCGTTGGCCACGACCGCCGGTCCACCGTGGCCGGGTCCGGTCACGAAGACCATGTCGAGATCGCGGGCGCGAATCACGCGGTTGAGGTGCGCGTACAGGAAGTTCAGGCCGGGTGTGGTGCCCCAGTGACCCAGCAGCCTGGGCTTGATGTGGTCAGGGACGAGCGGCTCGGCGAGGAGCGGGTTGTCGAGCAGGTAGATCTGGCCGACTGACAGGTAGTTCGCGGCTCGCCACCACCGGTCGAGCTGCGCGAGCTCGACCGCGTTGACGTCGTGCACGGCGCTGGTCTCGGTCATCGTGGATCCCATCATCGCTGGTTACGCCGGCCCGCACGCGCGGCACGTCGCGCCGGGCAACGAGGAACGTCAGGCGATCGCGAGATCGGCGCCTCGTGCGGCCTGGAATCGGCGTTCGACGTCGACCCAGTCGACGACGTTCCAGATGGCCTCGAAGAATCGCGCCTTCTCGTTCTGATACTGCAAGTAGTACGCGTGCTCCCACGCGTCGATGGCCAGCAGCGGCACCGTTCCTTGACCGTGGTTGCCCTGATGGTCGTACACCTGCTGGACGACGAGCCGCTTGGCAACCGGCTCCCACGAGAGCAACGCCCAACCCGAGCCCTGCACCGTCGCAGCCGCCTCCGTCAGGTGGCGGCGAAGTGTGTCGATGCCGTCGAAGTAGCCCGCGATTGCGTAGGCCAGCTCACCCGTCGGGTCGCCGCCGCCTGAAGCAGAGAAGTTCGTCCAGAACACCGAGTGCAGCACATGGCCCGACACGTTGAATGCCAGGTTCTTCTCGAGCAGTGAGATCGTGGCGAAGTCGCCGCCGGACCGGACCGCCGCGAGCTTCTCGAGTGCGGTGTTGGCGCCCTTGACGTAGGTGGCGTGGTGCTTGCCGTGGTGGAGCTCCATGATCCGTCCGGCGATGTGGGGTTCGAGCGCGCCGGGGTCGTAGGGAAGGTCGGGCAGGGTGTAGATGGTCTCGTCCATCGAAGACTCCGTTCGTCGCGACTGTCGTGACCATAACCCCTGGGCCGGCATGCGCAGACTTCCGCGGACGGTGGGGTAGAGGGAGGTTCATGAGGTCGCGCTTCGATGACCGTCGTCATGCGGGTCGGGTGCTCGCGGGGGCGCTGGCGTCGTGGTCGGGCCAGGCGGATGTCGTCGTCCTCGCTCTTCCTCGCGGTGGGGTGCCGGTCGGCTATGAGGTGGCGCTGGGGCTGGGGGCCCCGCTCGACGTGCTGGTCGTCCGCAAGCTCGGCCTGCCTGGCCACGAGGAGCTTGCAGTTGGGGCCATCGCCAGCGGTGGCGCGATCGTCGTCAACCGGGAGGTCGTCGATCGGTTCGACGTACCCGAGCACCATCCGGGAAGCTGCAGAGCGGGAACAGGTGGAGCTTCACCGTCGCGAGGCGGCATACCGTGATGGCCGCCCGATGCGGCCGCTGGCCGGAAGGACCGTCATCGTGGTCGACGACGGTCTGGCGACCGGCTCTACGATGCGTGCCGCGGTCATCGCCGTCCGCGCGCTCGGTCCGGCTCGGGTGATCGTGGGCGTGCCGGTCGGCGCCACGTCGACGTGTGAGGAGACGGCCGATGTGGCCGACCACGTCGTGTGCACCACGACGCCCTGCGACCTCCACGCGGTCGGGCAGTCATACGCCGACTTCACCCAGACCAGCGACGAGGAGGTGCGCGAGCTGTCGCCGCTGCCTCGCAGACGATCGGCTCTCGGCCGATCATCGAAGCGCGCCAGGTGACGGTTGCGGCCGGCGACGTCGAGCTCGTCGGCGATCTCGCCATGCCGGACGCGGCGCGAGGGCTGGTCCTGTTCGCCCACGGCAGCGGCAGCAGCCGGCACAGTCCCCGGAACCGGTTCGTGGCCGATGTGCTTCAGCGTGCCGGTCTCGCAACCTTCCTGATCGACCTCCTCACGCTCGGCGAGGAGCGAGCCGACGCACGGACGGGCGAGCTTCGGTTCGACGTCGACCTGCTGGCCATCCGACTCGTCGCGGTCACCGACTGGTTGGCGAGCGAGCCGGCAACAGGTGGTCTGCCGCTCGGATTGTTCGGCGCCAGCACCGGCGCGGCAGCGGCGCTGATCGCCGCCGCCGAGCGCCCGAGCCTCGTCGCCGCGGTGGTCTCCCGCGGCGGCTGTCCCGATCTCGCCAGCGACGTGCTCGCCGACGTCCACGCGCCGACGTTGCTGCTCGTCGGCGAGCGCGACGAGGTCGTGATCGATCTCAACCGTCGCGCCCTCACACGACTGGCGGGAGAGCGGCATCTGGAGATCGTCCCGAGCGCCGGGCACCTCTTCGAGGAGCCGGGCACACTCGACATCGTCGCCGACCGCGCCAGCCGTTGGCTCCGGTCCCACTTGCGCGCAGGGAACGACGGTGAGCCGATGAGCGTCGCGCGAGATCCCGCTCGCAGCGGCCGGCGATGGATCGCGCTGCTGGTGTCGCTCGTCGTGGCCGTCGTGGGGTCGCTGTGGCTTGGCGCGCCGTTGTGGCTGATCGGCGCGGTGGCGATCATCGTCGCGTTCGGCGGCGGCACACTCCTGTTCCCGAAGGTCAACAGGCGGCGGAGCGCTCGGAACCGCCGATGACCGTCCGATCTCCGCGACCGGCCGAGCGAGCAGCTCGACGAGATCCGCACTTCGCAACCGCGCTGGATGACGTGGGTGACCTCGACCGGCTCGTGGAGCGGATCGGCGACGTTCGCTACGTGCTGTTGGGTGGGGCATCCACGGCACATCGGAGTACCGAGTTTGGACGAAGGTGGCGCAGTCAGCCTTCATGGCCATGACGCCAGGCGTCGGGTACAGCCGGTACGTCGCGCTAGGAAGGAGGGATGGCGACCTTCCTGCTGCCCGAAGCACCCATCACCTCGCTCGATGCCTACCTGGCGACGGATGACGGGGGCACCGGGGTCAGGCGAGCGCAGGAGATCGGCCCGATGGCCACCATCGACGCGGTGCTGCGTTCCGGGCTCCGGGGCCGAGGCGGAGGCGGGTTCCTCACCGGGCGGAAGTGGTCGGGGATCGCGTCGCGTCCCGGCGGTCGAAGCTACGTCGTGTGCAACGGCGCAGAAGGCGAGCCCGGCACGTTCAAGGATCGGGTCCTTCTGCGGGCCAATCCCTACCAACTCGTCGAAGGCGTCATCATCGCCGCGTTCGCCGTCGCCGCCGAGGAGGTCTACATCTGCCTCAAGGCCAGCTTCGAGCGGGAGATCGATGCGGTCACCCGCGCCGTCCAGGAGTTCCAGGCCGCCGGGATCTGCACCGACTGCACCGTGAACATCATCGCCGGACCCGACGAGTACCTCTTCGGCGAGGAGAAGGCGACGCTCGAGGTCATCGAAGGCAAGCCGCCGCTGCCCCGCTGGTTCGCGCCGCACGAGCACGGGCTCTTCGCCAACGGCCCACAGCTCGGATGGGAGTCGACACCCCGTGCCACGGAGCCGGGTGACGGCGGGCCCAACCCAACCCTCGTCAACAACGTCGAGACGCTTTCGAACATCCCGCACATCCTCGCCAGCGGCGCCGATTGGTTCCGCTCCATGGGCACCAGCGAATCGCCGGGCACGATCGTGGCCACCGTGACCGGTGATGTCCTCGCTCCCGACGTCGGCGAGGTCGAGCTCGGCACACCTCTGCGAGCGGTCATCGAGGCGGTGGGCAGCGGCCTCCCCGCCGGTCGCACCGTCAAGGCGGTGTTCTCCGGTGTCGCCAACCCCGTCGTCACCGCCGCCCATCTCGACGTGCCAGTCAGCTACGAGGGCTTCCAGGCGATCCGCAGCGGCATGGGCGCCGCCGGGTTCATCGTCTACGACGACACCACCTGCATGATCGACGCCGCCTACCGGTTCTCCCGGTTCCTTTCCGTCGAGTCCTGCGGACAATGCCCGCCGTGCAAGATCGGTTCCGGCGAGATCACCCAACATCTGCAACGACTCGAGACCGGCGAAGGCACCGATGACGATTTGGACGGGATCGGACGATGGCTCGAACGTGTCACCGACGGCAGCCGCTGTTATCTCGCCGTGGAAGAACAGGTCATAGTGAGCAGCATCCTGCGCGCCTTCCCCGAGGAGTTCGCCGAGCACATCGAGCAGGGAACATGTCCACGGCCGCGACGGCTCCCGGTCCCCAAGCTGCTCGATCTCGCCAACGGTGTCGCCATCTACGACGAGTCGTTCTGGCGCAAGCGCCCCGACTGGACCTACGGCCCCGGCTGAATCGAATCACCCGCGATCGAGCGGGTTTCCGCGCACAACCCGGCCACGTGGCGCCGGCATGCCCTCACTAGGTTTGGGTGTGATGTCGAACGACGACATCCCTCGCCCGGAACCGAAGGAGATCGACGAGAAGAACTGGCTGCAGCTCCGCGACCTCCTCGGTCGGGCCCACCCTCAAGGGACACCCCTACGAAGGCAAGGAGAGATGCTGCAACCGCCTCTACTACCTGAACACCGACGACGACATCTCGTACTGCTGGCACCCCCAGCTGCGAGTCCTGGTCGGGTTCGAGTGGTGGTGCCAATGGTGGGAAACCATCATTGAGGACTGACTGACCTCGCCGCACAGGCCACGACGGGCGCGTCGCCGACGTCACCACTGCCGGCGCGCGACCACGGTCCAGAGCGAGGAGCGAGACGGTCTCGCCCATCGGATGAGGCATGCCCGGTGTCGGGACCGTGCTGGTGACCACGTCCGCCGGTCGCCTCCTGGACAGCTTGGTCGCCGATGACGCGACGATGGGCCAACGGCGCTGAGCGGGTCGCTCAGGTGGTCTGTTCGCCGTGCTGCTCGACGACCTCGTCTCCCTCGACGGGATCAGGCGCGAACTTCAGACCCAAACCGACCTCACCTTGCGGGGACCGGGCCGCGAACAGCCGGACGCCGAACTCCGAGGGAATGCCCTGCTGCTCACGGACCCGGCCCAGGCTCGCCGCAGCGGCGCGGGTGCAGTGGATCATGAGGATCCTCCCTTCACCGAGGCGGCCACCCTCCGAGCCCGAACGCGTGGAGCGACGACGGGAGGGTCACGATCCTTCGGTGAGGTCGATGACCCCATTGTGGCCACCGAACTCGTTCGGCTCGTAGCCGTCGGCAGCGTCGTCGTTGAACCAGGCCGTTCACGCAGTAGCGGAACTCGTACTTGTGGCCAGGCTCGAGGACCATGGTGGCGGTGCGAACCTCGCCGTCGCCTCGGAGTGGGGTGGCGGCGGTGTCCCAGCCATTGAACTCCCCGGCCACGGTCACCTCACCGTCGGCCATCACCGCCGGCACCACGAACCTGACCTGGACCGCCCGGTCGTCCCGGACCAGCTTCTCGATCATCGACCTCTCCCTTTGTCTGGCTCGGCCGTCGCCCACTCCGCCGTCCCCGGGACTGGCCATGACCAGCAACAACGGCAGCCTGCGACTCGCGAGCGCAGCGACTACCGACAGGTCTGCGGATGCGACATGCCTGCATGTCCTCCCATCACCGGTGTCTGCTGCCGGCTGGGCTAGTCCGCGAACACGTCGCGGCTGTGCTGGACGAAGAATGTGTGGTCGTGTCCCTTGTTGGGATCGTTCGCGTTGTACTTCGCGCTCGTCGCCGATCCGTCGGGGAGGTGCTCTTCGGAGTAGATCGCGCCCACAGGACAGACGTCGGGCTGGTAGCACGCGGTGCAAGACGTGCACTCCTCGAGGTGCACGTACAGGATGCTGTCGCCGAACACCCCGATCGCGTCCGGGTTCGGCGTGTGCGTGGTTTCGATGGTCCCGCTCCCCGCTTCTTCCTCGGAGAACAGCACCGCCTTCTGCGAATCGAACTCATAGATGCACTGCACGGGGCAGACGTCGACGCAGGCTCGATCCTTCACGTCGATGCACGCTTCGGTGATGATCGCGAGTCCGGCCACTGGTCAGCTCCTCATGTTCGTTGTCGATCAGCTCGAGTCGCCGGCCCCGCGGCCTGAGACGCGAGGATGCCGGTGGTCCGACTTTGTGTGTAGTCCCTGGCCGTTGTCATCCCTTCGTAAAGATCGTAAACTATCCGCAACAAACGTATCCGGGACTGGTGGCCCCCACCGGCCGAGGCGCAAGGGCGGAAGGCGACTCCAAGAAGTCCTGTAAACGACAACAACACAGGAGGCACCATGACCCAGCTTCGAGACGTCATGACCGCAAACCCGACGATCTTTCCGGCGACGGCAACCATCGCCGACGCGGCTCGGGCCATGCGCGACACGGATGTCGGCGACGTGCTCGTCGAGCGGGACGGCGTGCTGTGCGGGATCGTCACCGACCGGGACATCGTCGTGCGAGCTGTGGCCGAAGACCGCAACCCGTCCGACGCCCGTCTTGGTGACATCTGCAGCAGGGAGCTGACGACGCTCGCACCGGCCGACAGCGTCGAAGACGCGGTACGGGTCATGCGGGACAAGGCGCTGCGACGTCTGCCGATCTGCGAGGGCGACCAGCCCGTTGGCGTCGTCTCGCTTGGCGACCTCGCCATCGAACGCGACCCCGACTCGGCTCTTGCCGACATCAGCATGGCATCACCGAACTCATGACCGTCGCCCCAGCGGCGACGTTGGTGCCACCCGAACCACTCGAGCCGCTCGGCCCCGACCCGAAGCGCCCCGCGACGCCGTCCCCTGGCCCGCAGCCGGTTGTGCCGGACCCGGAGCGGCCGGGGCCGCTTGAACCCCCGCCGATCGAACCAGTACCGGCGCCGGAATCCGAGCCAAGGTGAGCGGCACGCGACAACGAGCGCTGAGCAGCCGACGCCCATGCGCTCAGACTCTCACCGTCGAGACGTTTCGACGTCGACCGGTCGGGGCCGTGAGTAGCCCAACGGGGTGACCGACCAACGTCGCCGACCTCGGGCGTGCGTGTTCGCGCCCGCGCCGCTGCTGACCATTACGGTCGAGCGACGGATCAGGGCGACGGCGCCAACGACGACATCCACCTCCATGCCGGTGGTCAAGGCGTGTGGATCGCTCGGCAGCTCGCCGCCTTGGGAGTAGACGTCGCTCTTTGAGCGACGTTCGGTGGCGAGACCGGGACGGTCCTTGAGACACTGGTGGCCGGCGAGAACGTCGAGTTGCACGCCGTCGCGACTCTGCACGGCAACGGCGCTTACGTCCACGATCGACGCTCCGGGGTCCGCGAGGAGATCGCCGCGGTGCCGCCGGGCACGCTCAGCCGACACGAGCTCGACGAACTCTACGGCGTCACGCTCGCCGAGGCGCTGCACGCTGACGTCACCGTGCTCGGCGGGCCCGGCGCTGAGGGCGTCATTGGAGCAGACACCTACCGGCGGATGGCCCGCGATCTGGGAGCCAACAACAAGACGGTCATCGCCGACCTTTCGGGCGCCGATTTGGATGCGGCCGTGGCGGGCGGCCTCACAATCGTGAAGGTCAGCCACGAGGAGCTCCACGCGGACGGGCGTGTGACTGATCCGGCGTCACTGGCACAGCTGGTCGCGGCCATGGAGGACCTCGTCGAGCGGGGCGCCGAGGCGGCTGTTGTGACCCGCGCCGAGGCGCCAACGCTCGCGCTGCTCGACGGCGAGCTGGTCACCGCCGTCGCACCGTCGCTCGAACCGATCGACAATCGTGGAGCTGGCGATTCGTTGACTGCCGGGCTGGCGGCGGACCTGGCGCGCGGCTCGGACAGACGCGAGGCGCTGATCCTGGGTGTCGCCGCCGGCGCGATGAACGTGACGCGGCGCGGACTTGCCACTGGCAGCCGTGCGGAGATCGAGCGCCTGGCAGATCTCGTACGCGTCGAACCGGCCATGACCACCGGGAGGGACCACCCGTGCGAGCACTGATCACCAACGACGACGGCATCGACAGCGAAGGCATCGCCGTGCTCGCACGTGTCGCCCACGATGCCGGACTCGACCTGACTGTGGCGGCACCTAGCTGGGACAGCAGCGGCGCGAGCGCGTCGCTCACGGCGGTCGAGCAGGACGGACGGGTGCTGTTCGAGCGGCGCACCCTTCGCGGATTGCCCGAGGTCGATGCCTTCGCCGTCGAGGCGGCTCCGGCGCTGATCGTGCGGCTGGCGACTACCGGCGCTTTCGGTGAGGAACCCGAGCTGGTGCTCTCCGGGATCAACCACGGGCTCAACACGGGACGGGCGGTGCTGCACTCCGGCACGGTCGGTGCCGCGCTCACCGCAGCAACGCACGGCTGCCGTGCGCTCGCCATCTCGCTAGCGCTCAGCGAGGAACCACGATGGGACAACGCGGCGCAGGTTGCCGCCGTGGCCATCGATCAGCTCATGCGCAGTGGCGGCGAGATCGTGCTCAACGTCAACGTGCCCGACGTGGCCCCCGAGAACCTGCGGAGCCTCGAGCGAGCCCATCTTGCGGCATTCGGCGCGGTCACCGCTACGATCACCGAGCGGGGCGCAGGACACATCAAGGTCGCCTATGCGGGCACGCGCGCCGAACCTGAAGAGGGCACCGATGTCGCGCTGCTCGCGCAGGGCCA
>JAABUJ010001932.1_pt1 | contig 21514 bp, 23 predicted proteins | sample 5559131 | NCBI WGS metagenome assembly JAABUJ01 (sample SAMN10711875, study PRJNA513366) | rock metagenome | isolation source: Antarctica rocks | place: Antarctica: Victoria Land, Mt New Zealand nord | collected 2016-01-07
TTCCACCTGGGCGGCAAGCTCGCGGGTCGGCGTCAGTATCAAAGCCCGCACCGAAGCGGGGGCGCGCTTAAGGGGTGCGGGCGACTGGGCCAAGCGCTGCAAAAGAGGCAGGGCGAACGCGGCGGTTTTGCCGGCGCCTGTCTGCGCGCCCGCCAGCACATCGCGCCCTTGCAGAACCAGGGGAATGGCCTGCGCCTGCACGGGCGTGGGGGTGGCATAGCCTGCATCGGCGAGGGCGCGCAGGAGTTCGGGGCGCAGGCCGAGTGTGTTGAACGTCATAGGAATGTGTTGAATATTATAAAATGTGTGGCTTTGCAGGCAGGAGCCGTGGGGGAATTGTTAAGACGGGACAGGGCCAGCAGAAAGGGCGGCAGCAAGGCTCGTGCGCTGCGCGGCGGCCTTGGCGAGGCTTTGCAGGGCGAGATGCAGGGCATCGGCGAGGGCGGGGTCGGTAATATACCCCTGCGCATTTATCTTCTTTCGCACATACGGAATGGGGAACGAAGCGTCGGCGGGAACAAATGCGCCCAGCACGGCCAGGATTTGTGTCAGCCAGTCCAGAGCCTTGTCGCCGCCCCCCACGGACGGTGAGGCGCTTAGTGCGGCGCACGGCTTGCCGCCATCAAACTCACCCGACGAAACCAGCCAGTCCAGGGCATTTTTCAGGCTGCCGGGCATGCCGTGGGCGTATTCGGGCGTGCAAAACAGCGCGGCCTCGGAGCCTTGCAGCAGCCCGCGCCAGCGAAGCACAGACGCAGGGGGAGTGTCGGTATCAAGTTCAGGGCTGTAGTGCGGCAGGTCAGCAATGCCGTCAAAGACCACAATCTCCATGCCGACGGGCGCAAGAGGGGGCAGGGCACGCACGAGGGCGCTGTTGGACGAGTCGGCGCGCAGGCTGCCGGAAATGGCTGCGAGTTTCATAGGAGTGCTTTCGCGGGTTTGAGTTAATGCCCTGCACCCGCCGGGGGCTTGCCTTTGCCAACCCGCAGCAGCAGAATGGCCGGGGAAGTGAAGATAAACGACAGCCCCAAGAGCAGAAAGCCGTCATTGTACGACATCACTGCGGCTTGCCTTTGCACAACGAGGTCTAACTGAGCCAATGCCATCATAGCTCCATCAGGCAGACTACGCCCATGAATGAGTGCATTGCCAGCAAACGCGTTCACCCGCGCGATGTAGTTCGGGTCACCCGATGTCAGGTCGGACACCAAATAAACGCGATGCAGCTTCGCCATGTTGGTGATATAAGTATTCAGCACCGCAATGCCGAACGAGCCGCCCAATTGCCGGGCCAAGTTGATAAACGACGAGCCTTGCGCAATCTCCGGGCCTTTCAGCGCGGCGAAGATGACATTGTTGATAGGCGTGAAGAGAAAGCCCAGCCCAAAGCCGCGAATAATCAAGGCAATGCGAGTATCGGGTTCACCGCTCGCGAGGCTCAGATGTCCCAGGCTCCACATGGACCAGGTAAACAGGCACACCCCGATTAAAATCAGCAATCGCGGGTCTACCTTCTTACCGGGACTGCTCAGCAAGCGTCCGCAGATCATGGCCGAAGCCGCTGTCGCCAGCCCGCCCGGCAGGAGCACCAGGCCCGTCGCTGTGGGGGAAAAGCCCAGCACGTTCTGCGTAAACAGCGGAAAGATAAAGATGCCGCCGTACAAGCCGAAGCCAAGGGCGAGAAACAGCACCAGGCCCGCGCTGAAGCTTTTGTTCTTCAATACGCGGAAGTCTACAATGGGGTGCTTGTTGCGCGGCGAGAGTTCCCAATACACCATGCTGACCAGCGAAACGGCAGCGAGAATAGCAAGCCGCTGGATCGCCACGCTGTCAAACCAGTCGTCCCGCTCGCCCTCTTCTAAGACATACTGCAAAGACCCCAGGCCCAAAGTCAGCAGCACGATGCCTATATAGTCAATCGTGCCTGTTTTATTCTGGGCCTTGGTGTCATGCAAAAAGAACCAGACCAGGGCGAGCGAGACTAATCCAATCGGAATGTTGATGTAAAACACCCACGACCATTGATAGTTGTCGGTAATCACGCCGCCCAAGGTCGGCCCGACAGTCGGGGCCACCACGATGCCCAGGATAAACAATGTCTGCACCAGCGATTGCTGCGCGGGTGGAAACACTTCGCGCAAAGTGGCCTGCGCGGTAGACAAAAGCGCCGCTCCGCCTGCCCCCTGCACGATACGCCACATGACTAGCTCTATCAATGTGCGCGACGTGCCGCAGAAAAACGAGGCGATAATAAACAGCAAAATAGAGAAGCACAGGTAATTCTTGCGCCCAAAGCGCTGAGACAGCCAGGCCGTCATCGGCAGCACCACCACGTTGGACAGAATATAGCCCGTAGACACCCAGGCGATCTCATCGGTGGTGGCGTTGAGGTTGCCGGCCATCTGCGGCAGAGCGACATTGATAATGGTGGTGTCCAGCACTTCCATAATCGCCGCCGTGATGAGGCCGATGAGTATGATCCAGCGCAGGCGCAGGTTGGCATCGTCAGGACTTGCTGCCGCCGCTTTGCCGCCGGGCGGGCTTGCCTCGCCGCCCCCCGGCCCGTGCTGGGTTCGCCTGTTGCGCGCTAAGGGATTTGCTATCGCGTTCGCCATAAACGTTCTCTGTTCTCCATGGGCGTGTCAACCAAGACAGGCCCGCTCTTTATTATACTCGCTGGCCGCTGCTTTCTACTTGCTTTCGCGCCTTTTCACTTGCTCGCGCGCCTCGCGGACACGTTCAATCCCTTGCGCCAGGAGGGCGCGATGCCCGGCGTCGTTGAGCCACGTGCTCGCGCCCGATGAGTGAGGCAGGGGAATATAGATTACGCCGCCAATATCAAACGTGTGCCCCACCAAGGCTTCTAACGGAGCGCGGGGCAGAAACGTGTCCATTGCCATTTTGCCGAAAAGTATGACCACCTGCGGGTTGACCAGGGCGCGCTGGGCGTCCAGCCACGGGCGGCAGTGGGCACACTCGCGCGGAGACGGGGCACGGTCGGTGCTTTTGCCCGGCAGGCGGCCCGGAAAGCACTTGGTTAAGGCGGTCATGTAGACCCGCGTGCCGATGTCGCCGTCTGTAAACCCCGCGTCTTTAAGCCAGCCAATCAGCTTGCGCGCGGCAGGACCGAGGTACATGCGCCCGTCACGCCAGTCGGTGATGCCGGGTGCCTGCCCGATTAACATAAATGGCGCGGGAGCCATGCCCCACGCGAGCGGCGGCGGCGCGACAGGGAAGCCGTCTTGTTCGCAGCGTCGGCACTGCCGTATCTCATCATGCAAAAGTTCAATGGCAAGCACGGGATTGAGTATACCTGCCGTTGATGCGGAGGCAGGCCGCAGGCTTGTCTTGGGTTGAAACCTACGTTCTAGCATTACAAAGAACACGGCATTGAAATGCCGTGCTGTTGTTACAAAACCCACCTGCGCGGGTTAAGAATAGTCCCTCTTTAACCCACGCAGGTGGGTTTTCTATGGACAGCACGCGGTTTTAACCCCGTGCTTCTGCGATGTGCTCCCCGTGCTTCTGCGATGTGCTAAACTGTGTACTATGCACGACATGAGCGAACACGGCGCGATTTTGCGCGCCGCACTCGGCCCCTGGCTTCAGGAACAGGAGCCGATGGCACGGCATACCACTTTGCGGGTCGGCGGCGCGGCACGCTGGTTTTGGACGGCCTCGGATGTGGAGCAGCTCGCGCGCGTTTTGCGCGTGTGCGCGCAGGCCCAAATCCCCTACTTGTTTATCGGACACGGCTCCAATCTGCTGATGAGCGACCGGGGATACGACGGCCTGGTTATCCAGAACCGCTGCAAGCACACGCATATCGGCACGGAGACGCAGGCCGAAAGCGGCGTGTCTTTCGGGTCGCTGTTTGCCCAAACCGCGCGGGCCGGGCTGGCAGGGCTGGAATGGGCCATCGGCATTCCCGGCACCGTGGGCGGGGCTTTGGTGTCTAATGCGGGCGCATACCGGGGCAATATCGGGCCGATGGTGCAGTCGGTGCGCGTCTTTCAAGACGGCGAGGACACCACAGTCGGACCCGAGTGGATGGAGTTTTCGTACCGCGACAGCCGCCTGCGCAGGCTGGCCGAGGCCGGGGAGCAGATCGGGCGCACGGTGATTTTGTCCTGCACGCTACGCTTCACCGAGCAGGGCGACCCGGATACAATCATGGCCCGCGCCAAAGAATACCAGGCGCAGCGCCGGGCCAAGCAGCCGTATGCGCCCTCGGCAGGCTCGTTTTTCAAGAACGTCGTGGACAAGGAGTTAGCCGCGCGCGTGCCGGGCTTGTCGCCGGGCATGCGGGAAGCCGGAGTCGTCCCGGCGGGATTTTTGATTGAAGCCTGCGGGCTGAAGGGCTTGCGCGAAGGCGGGGCCGAAGCCAGCGCGAAGCACGCAAACTTTCTCATCAATGCCGAAGGCGCAACCGCGAGCGACCTGCGCCGGCTGGCCGAGACGCTGAAAGCGCGGGTGCAGGAGCAGTTCGGCGTCTCGTTATGCGAGGAAGTCCTGTACGTCGGCGACTGGTCCGGCTGGGCCTAAAGCGTTGATGCGATGGGCTTGCCCCGGTATTCACCCGGTGTTTCCCCGGCATTTCAAGCCATCACCAACGACGGAACAAAACCTTCCATCGTTACAACGCGCTTAATCAGCGATAGGCATGCCTTGGGCACGCCCTCAAAGCGGCGTGGGCATGACGTACTTGCGACATTGACGCAGGTACAATTATGACAAAGCGCAACCCCCGCGCTAGAGTAACAATTGAGGCAGCAGATTGAAAGGTTATCTATGTCCGACCAACAAGAAGATGTCGTCTATAATGGCGTCCAGATATCCATGGAGTGGAAACGCCGCATTGAAGAGGCTCAGAACGAGTTGACACACATCATTATTAACGGCGAACCTGCCGAGCGCGTTCGCTATGGCAATGAGCCGGAGGACTGGGGGGCGGACCGGCAGCCTTGCCGTGATTGTGAGGTTATCAAGGGACAATATCATGTGCCGGGTTGTGAGCTAGAGCGATGTCCCATCTGCGATGGGCAGGCCATCGGGTGTGACTGTGATTACACCTATTGACAACAGCCCAGGCAGCGTCAGCAAAGACGTGCCTGGGCTGTTGTGTTGCCGTGTGCTTGTTAGAGGGCGTGGGCGATGACCGAGAGGGGATAGGACGAGCCGTTAAGGGGAATGGTTTGCAATTTGACGGCGCGCGTCTCGCCCGGAGCCAGCGTGTAGCGGGCGATTTCGGGTTCCGCCGGGGGGGAAATGGGGCTGAACTCCAAGACCGGCCCGCCGTCCACGCGGAACACCCCGGCGGCAGACCCGGCTTCCGGGGCGAAGAACAGGCCGACAATGCGCGGGGCAGTGGTCGGGTTGGAAAGTGTCAGCGCGACTTCATAATCTGCGCCGTAGTTGCCAAACAGCTTCAATTTGCCGGTTTCGTCCAGGAGCGAATCGGTATGGCCGATACGCACATGCGCCCAGCGCCCGCCGACCGCGTAGGCAGCAGTGGCGTTAATCTGCGGCGCGGCAAAGATGGTGGCGGAGGCGGGCGGCAGAGGAACCGCCTGGCCGTAGTCGGTGGGCATGTCCGGCAGGGGTGGTGCGCCGCCTCCGCCGCCCAGCGCGTTCAGCAGCACGCGCCCCACAGGAGACAGCAGCGCAGACTGGTCATCGTCGGCGGCAATGCGCAAAGTGACCGCATTGGCAGGGCCGTTAATCTGCTGCATCTGCACAATGCCGCTGACAGTCAGGCCCGACGCGAACCTTTGGGTGACCATGGGTACGCGTGCGTGCGGCGGGATTTGCAGCACAAGCCCCTGGTTGCCGCTTATCGCCTTCAGGAACGCCGCGCCCGCCCGCCGCCCGACCTGCACGGTATCCGCGCCCGGCAGGGACAGGCCGCTAATAACCTGCACCGAACAAGGGGCATCGCTGCCGTTAATCAGCTCGGCATGAAAGACCAGCAAGCCCCCGCTTTCGTTTTGATGGTGGTAGTCTAAGCGCACAGGCTTGAATGGCTGCAGGCGTCCGGCAAAAAGGGCCTGGCTTTGCTTGACTTGTTCGGGGTTGTTGGAGTAAAAGAGCGCGGTCGCGGGACGCTGCACAATGTCCTGGTTGACCACGGTGACTTCCGCGCTGGCCTCTACCGGCAGCAGGTCTGCGCCCGCGATGTGCATCGGGATATGCACCGTCACCTGCCCGCCCACCGGCAGCGGACCGGCAACTTGCGGCGTGGTGATTAACCGAAGCTGTGCGCCGGGCTGGGCATCTACGGCTCGCGCTAGGCCGCCGTAGACCGCCTGTGTCACCAGGTCAACAGGCGCGGACGGCGTGCCGGTCACGGTGATTGTCTCCGCAGGGGACACATGGGCGGCGTACTTCATCACCACAACCGGCAGGGAAACACTCGCCCCTTCGCCGCTAACCACCACATCGCCACGGCCTGTCGCCACCCCGCGAATGGTGATTGTGCGCCTGCCCGAGGCCCAGACCGACTGGGTAATCTGGCTGTTGCTGTCTGTGGCCGTGATTTGGAGCGGCGCGACTGCGCCCGTGACAGTGACAGTGCGCGTCTCGCCAAAGGGAATAGTCAGCCCGCTGTCCGACAATAGCAGCGGGGGCTGAGCCAATTGCCGTGCGATAGCCGATGCCCACAAGCAGGCCAGCGTCTCTGACGACAAGCCCTGCGCCTGCGCTTCGGCAGGCAGGGCGAGGATGAGATAACCCCCACGCGCCCGCACGCCCCACACCTTGCCGCTTGCTTTGTGCGGGGTCACCTCGCCTGCCTGAAGCCCTGCGGCCACCAGTGCCTGCAAGCGCTTGACCACAAGGGCAATGCGCGCTTCCGGCCCCATGTCCGCCTCAAACGTGCGCAGCGTGGCGGCAGGATGCCCGTTGATAGTCACCGAAGCCAGTGTTTTATCGCCATTAGTAATCACCTGCGCGGCTATTTGCGGGCGAAAGCCCGCCGGGTCTGCGTACGCGCAATAACAAAGCAGCCCCCAAATCGCCAGCGCGATCCCCGCCCGCCCGCCGGCCTTGCCGATGCCGCTGCGCCTTTGTGTGCGCGACCGATGTCCTGTCAAACTCTGATAGCCCTTTCCATACGCAAGCCCATGATAAAGGGCACAACCCCGAGAGTATGGGGCGGCATCGCTTAAATGTCAACCCGCCTCTCGCGAGGGCCGGATGATTTTACCGTGTTCCTGGCGCATTTTCCCGGCGTATGGTATGATGGCCTACATTTAACGCCATCATGGCCTACATTTAACGCCGAAGGTCTGCCCCTTATGCCTGTCCGCTCCAAAGCCTCCAAGCCCTCTGCTGCTTCCGCTCCCGCCCCTGACACTCTGCCTCTGCATCGCCTGCGCCGCCTGGACAGCCCGCCGATTGTCGCCATTCTGGGTGCGGGGCCTGCCGGCTTGGAGGCCGCGCTGTATGCCCGCAGGCTGGGCCTGAAGACCCTGCTGTTTGAGCGTGACGCGCTTGTCGCCCCCGAAGTCCGCTGGTGGGCGCACATTTCCATGTTCACGCCTTGGGGGGATAACCGCACCCCGCTGGGCGAGCTGGCCCTGCGCGAGCAGGCACGCGGGCGCTTTCCGATGCCGCAGGCCCGCTTGTATCCTACGGGGGCCGACTTTCTGGCCCGCTACTTAGAGCCGCTGGCTTTTAGTCTTGGCGACACTCTGCACACGGACACCCGCGTGGTGGCGGTGGGACGCTCGTTTATGTTCCCCCAGGAGCATGAAAGTGAGCCGGATGCCCGCCGGTCACGCCGCTTTCGCCTGCTGACCCGCACGCCGCGCGATGAGCGCATCTTTACTGCCGACTATGTGCTGGATACCACCGGCGTCACCCACACGCCGCGCTGGATGGGGTCAGGCGGCCTGCCTGCCCTGGGCGAGATGGGCAGCCGGGGGCAGGTTTTTACGCATATTCCCGATATTGCGGGCCGTGACCGCATTCACTTTCTGGGCAAGCGGACATTGCTGGTGGGGGACGGGCCATCGGCAGCCACTTGTGCCGTCGCCCTGGGGCAGCTTCTGGACAAAGACCCGCCTGCGTCACTGGTGTGGGTCGCCAAGACCCGCGAACTTTTGCCGCTTCCTATCACCCCGCGCGACCCGCTGCCTCGCCGCGACCTTTTGCTGAAGAAAGCGAACCTGCTGGCTTTGGGCAGTCATCCGCGCCTGGAATACCTGCCGACCACGCAGGTGGAAGCCGTGCAGCATTCCCTGGCCGACAACCGTTTTACGGTGACTTTGCAGGTGGATCACGTCACGCGCCGCCTGAAGGTGGACAGTGTCATCAGCGCGGTTGGCAGCCGCACGGACACGCACACCTTTGAGCGCGCCCTGCACCAGTCCGAGCCGGGCTGGTTTGTGCTTGGCTCCAAAGCCGGTGCCTGCGCAGGCCAGGATTTTGCCCTGTCCCATCTACGTACTCAAATACGGGACACGTTCCAGCAAATCTGCGCCGACCCAGACCTAGACTTGTACGCCCAGGCCGCGCAGGCCCTCGCCGCGCAGGCCCGCCTCGCCGCCGACCCCCAGTATGCCTAGCCTGGCCGAGAGGGCAAGGTGGAGGTTCCCCCGCCTCAATAATGGGGGTTAGGAACCTACCCCCCGCCCCTCCCGAAACGGGAAGGGAGCAGGAGAAATTGTCTTTGCCTTCTCTGCTTTGCGATGCAGGAGCGGCAAGGCAGAAGAGCAACCCTTCTTACTCCCTTCCCGTTTCGGGAAGGGCAGGGGGTAGGTTCCTAACCCTCAGCTTCCCCCGCGCTGCCCGCTGCCTGGCCCGCGAATGCCGTCGCGATGCTCGCGGCCTTGACGCGCGGTTTGCGCCCGCTGCGCCCGCGCCTGCTTGTGCGCGTGCTTGCCCTGCACCGCGCCCTCCGCGCTGAACAAATGGCATGAGTTTGGGGCCATCACCACAGCGATAATCGCCGGATCAGAGTGCGTAGCCGCTGCCAGCAGGGAGACAAACACATTCGGGTCGGTATCCCTCCCGTCAAACATGCCGTAGTGCATGGGGATCACTTCGCGCGGGGCGATTTGCATCGCCAGCTTTGCCGCTGTGGACGGGTCTAATTGGCCCGCTCCGGCAATGGGGCACAGCAGCACATCCGGCCCCCACTGCGCGACCGAGGCGGCCAGCCCGTCATTGTAGCCCGTATCGCCGGTGATGTACACGACAGGGCCGTCGGTTTCGCTGTTCTGCTCATTAAACTCAAACACATACCCGACACTGTCTTCTGTGTGCTGGGCAGCGACCACATGGGCCATAAAATTGGGGAACTCCATTGCCTGCCCCGGCATCGCTGTCTTGATCTGCGTGCTGGGCACGCCGAGCTTCACCAAATGCTGCGCCGACGATGGCGGGCAGACAACCGGCGCATGGGGGTTCTGCTGCGCGATCAGCGGGGCCGAGTGCGGGTCGGTGTGGTCCAGATGGTCATGCGTCAAGAACAGATAATCCAGGCGCACATCGCGCGGCTTGATGGGAATATTCAGGGTGCGCGTCAGGCCATGCGCGGCCCCGCTATCGGACAAATACGGGTCTACGACAATCACATCGCCCGCATGAGCCTTGAATGCAAACCCGCCCTGGCCGAGCCAGTGGATTGCCACGCGTCCGGGTTCCACTTTTGCCTTGATCAATTTTTCCATTCCGCCTCCTTCGGTCAAGCTGATGCTTTGTTTGTACCCGGTTCTTTGGGGTTTGCACGCAGGCTGAAACGGGGCTGGCAGAGCGCGTGTGGGCGGGACTGCGCAGGGCTTTCTACGGCGTTTCAAGCACGTGCCAACGACGGAACAAATCAGGCCGTCGTCGGTCTGCGCTAGAAAACCCAAAGCAACAGGTAGGGAAAGCGTTGGCAACGGAGCGCCTTCTACCGCCAGGCGTCGGCGTGGGCGCGGGCGAAGTCACGCAAAGACCGGGGAGGGTGTCCGGTGACATCTTGGACAACCGAGGTCACCCGGTCTTCGGCCCCGTGCCCAATGGCTTCGTCCAAATCGGCGAGCAGGGCGGCGTAGCTTTCGGGAATGCCTGCCGCCACCAGGCGCTGCCGAAGCTGGGCGGGAGAAATGCTGATGTGGCGCACCGGCTTGTGGGCAGCATCGGAGATAATCGCCGCCCCTTCCGCGTAGCTGAGGGCCTGCGGGCCGGTGATGATGTGCGCCTGGTTGTGCGCAATGGTGTCGGTCAAGGCGCGAAAGGCGACTCGGGCGATGTCGCCTGCATCCACAAACGCCACTTTGCCGCCGCCGGTCGCCGTGGTGATTTCGCCGCCAGTTTTAATAGACGCGCCGTGCAGGCCGACCGTGAAGTTTTGCATAAACCAGGACGGCTGCAAAACGCTCCATTCGGGCATCAACTCGCGCACTGCTTGGTGAACTTCGCCCAAGGCTGGCCCGCCTTCGGGGATCGCCGAAGAACTCAGCAGCACGGCCCGCCGGACGCCTGCCCCCAAGGCGCGGCGGAGGAACGGCACCATCGTGCGGGCGGGGTTTGGGTCGCCGCTCGGGGCGACAAGATACACCCGCTCCACGCCGTCCAGGGCCAGGCCATAAGCCGCCTCGTCGTGCCAGTCAAACACGACGTGCTCTGAGGCCGCGCCTGTGCCTTCTGCGCCCGTGTCCTGCACAGGGCGGCGGCTTGCGGTGCGCACCGGGATGTTTTCTTGCCTGAGCTGGGCAGTCAAAGCCGCGCCGGTGTTGCCGGCGCCGCCTGTCACCAACACTATTCCTGTCGGTATCATGGCTGGTTTGTTCCTCCGTTTACGTGCTGCTCTTGCTGGTGCCGCTGCGGAAAGCCTCGCCGCCGTTCATCGCGTCCAGAACGACCAGTGGGTTCCAATAATCGCGGTAGTGGGCAATCTTGCCCTGCTTCATCTGCACCACGCTGATGTAGCGTTGGTTGTAAGGCTTGCCCGTGCCGATGGCTTGGCCCCGGCAGGCGAACTCGGCTATCAGCGTGTCCGGGCTGAGCGTCGGGTGCATCCGCACATCAAGAAACTCAAACAATTGGAGCTGTGTCAGCAAAGTGGTGATGTGGGCGCGCATGGCCGACTTGCCGGTGATTTGCGGCGGCAGGCCGGGCGGCGCATAGGGAAACTCAAAAACAATGTCCTCGTGCATCAACTCCACCCATAAGTCAGTTTCGCCTTGCAGCAGCAGATCAAAGAACTGCTGCATGGCTTCGGGGGCGGTCAACAGCCCCTCATTCGGCTTGTCTTCTGTCGGCATAGCGGTGGCTCCTATTTCTCAGACGTTCCTAACACATGTTGTTTAAGCAACAACTGTGCCATAATTATGGATGCTGAGGCGGCGCACTTCAACCCACAAACCCGCGCGTTTGTTGCTTAAGCGACAAACGCGCCAAATTGTCGCGCATCTTTCCCTGGAAACGAACAAAGCCATGAAACAGCCCGCCGAACTCCTTGACCCGCGCGCCAAACGCACCCGCGCCTTGCTGCAGCAGGCGATGGGAGAACTACTTACCGAGCACAGCCTTGCTTCGGTGACTATCGGGGACATCACCCGGCGCGCGTCTGTCAACCGGGCGACATTCTACGCCCATTTCCAGGATAAAGACGACCTGCTGGACTCGTGCCTGCGCGAAAAGTGCCGCGTCGTGCTGAGCAATGCTCTGCCCGGCCAGCCGCCGGACGCGCCGGAAACGTGGCAGTGTCTTATCAAGGCCGTGCTGGAGTTCTTCGCCCGTATGCCGCGCGTGTGCCCGCAGGCGGCAAGGCAGTGGAATGGCATTGTGGTCAACGCCATGCGGGAAGAGCTAAACCGTGTGCTGGCAGAGTGGCTTTGTGCCGCACGGCCCGCCTGCCCCGTCCCGCCAACCGTCATTGCCGCCGTCAGCGGGGCGATTGTCACGGCGGGGATGCAGTGGCTGCGCAGGGAAGCGAATGTCACGACTGAGCAGGGCGCCTCGGAACTGACTGCTTTTCTCCTGACAGGCATGAAAGGGCAGCGTCAGGCAGACGCCTAAAAGCGCGCCTGGCTGCAAAAAGCTCTCATATGTGCTAAACTTTTGCGCGCTCCCCGTGCGTAAGGAGAATGGATGAAACGAAAACTTTGGCCCGTTGCGCTAGCTCTAGGGTGGCTGGGCAGTGCGTGCATCGTGCAGGCCAGCCCCAAAAAAGCATCCGCTCCGCAGGCCGGGGCGGCGGACAACCTGGCTGTCACCGGGCAGGTCAACACCATCTTCCAGCCTGACCCGAAAGCGCCAGGCCGGTTCTTGTACAAGATATACGCGCGCCGCATCAATGCGCAGTCTGTCTCCAATGCGGTGACAGGCTCGCTCACAGGCGTCTCCGCCGTGCTGTTCCAAAAGGGCCGGGCGACAGCCACCCTTGCCGCGCCGCTCGCCCGCGCCGACAGCGCGCAGCAGACGGTAACCGCGTCAGGCCGGGTGCATGTCAAGTCGTTAGTTGAACCCGGCACTATCATTGATGCCGACACGGTAGTGTGGCACGCCAAAACCAACGTCGTGGATGCAGCCGGCAATGTCGTGTACCGCAACGGCAAAAGCGGCGTCACATTGCACGGGCCGCGCTTCCGGGCAAACACAGCCTTGCAGACAATTACCTCGGTGGGGGCAGGGCAGGCCTCGTTCCGGTAAAGGCGCATGGGCCAGATATGCCCTGTGTCGTAGGGCTTGAAATTAGGGCAGCACAATGGCTGAAAACACGATCCAACTGCTTGTTGATGTGATTAACACCCTGACAAACGCGCATATCAAGACGTGGCTTTTCGGCGGGTGGGCTGAGGAACTGTCAGGTCTTCGTCCTCGTGGCCCGCACCGGGACATTGATTTGCTGTACCCGGCACATAGCTTTGAATTGCTAGACAAGTTCCTGCAAACTCACAGCGACGCAGAAGAAATCCGTCTCAAGCGGTTCAGCCATAAACGCGCTTTCCGGTGGCATGACATCCTGGTGGAAGTCTTCCTAGTACGCCCAGAGCCAAAGGGGCTTATCACGGACTTCTTTGGCATCCACCGGTTTGCGTGGCCGCAAGATACACTCACACACACGGTACTGTTGCCTTGTGGTGAATACCCATTGGCAAGCCCAGCTGCGCTCCGTTTCTACAGGGAGCGACACAATGACGTGGAAGAGGCGTACCGTCACGCTTTCGCACACCGACAGCCACAACACACACCATGTGCAAACACAGCAACATAACTCTCCTTGCGGGAACAATTCTGGCGTTTGCCGCGCCTATCCAGGCACAGGAGGCTGCACCGACCGCCGTGCCCGCATCCACAACCCGTGTGGGGCCGGTGGACTTGACCTACCATAAAGGCGCGGCGTTCGCAGGAAACCAGGTGCGGGTAAGCGGGGACGTGCATATCAGCTCCACCACATTCACCGCGCAGGCCGAGACAATCACCGTGGATTTGCTGCGCGGAAGCAAGAGCGGCGCAGTCGGCGGGGTGGGCAGGGCGGCGATGGAACCCCTCCCCGGCAGGCAGGTCAGCGGGCAATTTGACGACATTGCGCAGGGGCGCAACTACAAGTTCCAGGCCGACCATGCCGTGTATGTGCCGGATAACGCACGACCTAATGGCGGGCGCATTGACCTCACCGGCCATGTGCGCGTCGCGGTTAACGCCCCCATCGCCCTGGACGGCCCCCTTGTCACAGTAACCGACCACGCCGTTGTGCTGCTGGGGCAGGGGACGCAATACCCCCAGGTGCAGACCGGCGCGGGGCACCTCACCTTTACCCCGCTGAATGGGGGCCAGTAATGCCGACCCTTAAAGCGCGCGGCCTGCAAAAGTCGTACCGGGGCCGCAAAGTGGTCAATGGCGTGTCTGTGGACATTCGGCCCGGCGAGATTGTCGGGCTGCTCGGCCCCAATGGGGCCGGCAAGACCACGTCGTTTTATATGATGGTCGGCCTAGTGAAGCCGGACAAGGGGCAGGTCTTGCTTGACGAGACAGACATCACGCGCCTGCCCATGTACCAGCGCGCCCATGCCGGCATTGGGTATCTCGCGCAGGAGCCGAGCGCGTTCCGCAAGCTCACGGCAGGCGAGAATATCATGCTGGTCTTGGAAATGGTGCCCGGCCTTTCGCGCGCCCAGATGCTGGAAAAGCGCGACCGTTTACTGGAAGGCCTGAGCCTCACCGCGCGGCGCGACAGCCTGGCGCAGACCTTGTCTGGCGGCGAGCGTCGGCGCGTGGAGATTGCCCGCGTCCTTGCCACCGACCCCAAGTTTATCCTGCTGGACGAGCCGTTCACGGGCGTAGACCCGATTGCCATTGAGGAATTGCAGGGCATTATCCATGAACTCAAGGGGCAGAATATCGGCGTCTTGATCACCGACCACAACGTGCATGCGACTTTGCAGATCACCGACCGCGCGTACATTATCTCCGAGGGCGAGATTAAAACATCGGGCACAGCCGCCCAGCTTGCCCGCGATACGCTGGCCCGCAAATACTATCTCGGCGACATGACCGCCCAGCTTCTGCTGCAAGACATTGGGCTGACGGCGGAAGACCTGCCCGGCCAAGGCGAACCTCCGGCCCCGCCCCCTCTGCCATAGCCGCCCAGTCCTCGCCGCGCGCCCGGCCACGAAAGATAACCCCCCGCCGTGAAACTTGTCGATAAGCTTGTACTCAAAGACATTGTGCCGTGGTTCTTTATGGGCGTCGGCATGTTCACGGCCCTCTACTTTGCGCTGGGGGCGTTTATTGCTGCCTCGCGCTTTCTTTCGCAGGGCGCGCCGCCACTGTTGATTGTGCAGTGGATGCTCTACAACACCATTCCTGTCTTGGGCAAAACATTCCCTATGGGCATGCTGCTGGCCGTCCTGCTTGGCTTTGGGCGCTTGTCCGGCGACAGCGAAGCGGTCGCGCTGTTTGCGGGCGGCATTTCATTCCAGCGCCTTGCGGCCACGGCGGCGGCTCTGGGCCTGGTGGTGAGCCTCGCGGGCTGGGCGCTGAACGACCCCATTGCGTCGTATGCCAGCGCGCAGGCACAGCGCATCAAGACCGAGGCCATTGACAAACCCGGCGACACCAAGCAGACCCTGAACACCGATATTCAGGGCGGGGGAGACACGGTGACCAATCTGCGCGTGGACAACGGCTACGATGCCCGCACGCAGTCGCTGCGCCAGGTAACCCTGACTCTTTACAACAAAGCCCGCCAGCCAAACGTGGTTATCCATGCCGACCGCGCGCAGGCCGTCAGGATTACCGGCAAAGACTGGACATTGTATAACGTAGACATTTACCGCCTTGGCCCGGCGACTACGCAAATCCATTCCGCCCAGCTCAGCTCGCGCGAGCTTCCCACCACCGCCCTGGCGCACTCGCCCGATGTCTTTGCTCTGCTGCAAAGCTCCCCGGACAACTTCAGCTCAGGCCAATTGCGCCACTTGATTGCCACGCTCAAGCATGAGGGCCTGGGCAATAACCGCAACGCCCGCGACTTTGAGTTTAACTACTGGGGCCGCTTTTCCATCCCGCTGGCCTCGTTGATTTTTGCCCTGGTGGGCGCGCCCTTGGGCCTGCGCCCGCAGCGCAGCGCCAAGCTGACCGGCATGGTTTTGGCTTTGCCGCTCATTTTAGGCTACTATGTGCTGTACACCGTCATGGATAACCTGACTATGGGCGGGCGGATAGCGCCGTCGTGGGCCGCATTCCTGCCGGACATTGTCGGCCTGGCCCTTGGGATGTGGCTTGTCTGGCGGCGGTCATTGTAGAGAAAGAAACCAAGGCCGCGCCGCCCTAGGCGTGGATAATAAGCGCATCACGCGTTATCTCAACCAAGAATGCCTGCTCAAACGCGGCTGCAATAGCAGGAAGGCTCGGCAGCAGCAATGCTTCCAAATCTGCGTTGGCAATGTTGCCTGTCGAGATGAGCAGCAGGCGCTGCGGCTGACCATGCAGGGTAAAGCTGACAACAAAGTCGGCGTCCTTGGTGACAACCACGCGTTCTTGCCGGTCGGCTATTTGGATGATCGTATCATCCGGCGTGCGGTTGGCATCCGGCAAATCCAGAGTGTGCAGCGCGTCATGCCCTGCTTCCCAAAGCCGCCGGGCAATACGACGCGGGAGCTGGGCGTCCACAAGGAACTTCATCGTCGGCAGCTTTCGGCGTCAGGCGGCAAGGGGTTCTGTGTGCTTGACCTGTGTCAGCCGGGCGGCAAAGGCGAAGGCCGCGAGGATGTCCTCGCGCTCCAGGTCGGGATAGTCGGCCAGCAACTGCTCCATAGTCATGCCGCCGCTCAGCAGCTCCAGCAGCATCTGCACCGGATAGCGTAGACCCCGAATGGTGGGTTGTCCATGACAAATGGCAGGGTTGCGGGTGATGCGCTTTAACAATGGAGACAAACTGCTCATGGCTTTATTGTACCGCACTTGCTCGCCGGGCCGCGTGCGCTGAAGGGCGGGAATGGCAGAGGGAGTGCCGGCAATGAAACTTCTCCTTTTGGGCGGCACCCAGTTTGTGGGCCGCCACATGGCAGACGCGGCCCTCGCGGCAGGGCATCAACTCACGCTGTTCCACCGGGGGCAGACCAACCCCGGCTTGTTTCCCCAGGCCGAGCATCTGCACGGCGACCGCGACGGCGAATTAGACGCTTTGAAGGGCAGGCAGTGGGACGCCGTGGTTGATACAAGCGGCTATGTTCCCCGTGTCGTGCGCCGGTCCGCCGAGCTTCTGCGCGATGCCGTCCCGCAGTACGTTTTCGTGTCCAGCATTTCCGTGTATGCCAATCTCAGCACGCCGGGGCAGGACGAAGATGCTCCCCTCAGCATTCTGGCGGATACGGCCCGCGAAGACGTTGGGCCGGACACTTACGGCGCGCTTAAAGCCTTGTGCGAGCAGGCCGTGCGCGATTTATTCCCCCAAACGGCCCTTGTTCTGCGCCCCGGCCTTGTGGCCGGCCCGCATGACCCCACCGACCGTTTCACCTACTGGCCCCGCCGGGCGGTAGCGGGCGGGGCCATGCTCGCGCCGGGCGATCCCCAGCAGCGCATCCAGTATATAGACGCCCGCGACCTCGCCGAATGGACAATCCGCCTGGTGGAAAACCGCCGCGCAGGCGCCTACAATGCTGTCACCAGTGACCCTTCGCTCACGATGTCCCGCTTTCTCAATGAATGCTGCGCGGCGGCAAACCGGGGCACGCGCCTGGTTTGGGTGCCGGAAGATGCGCTCTTAAAAGCGGGCTTGCAGCCCTGGTCCGATCTGCCCTTGTGGCTGCCCACCCAGACCACTGCCGAGTTTCGCGGCTTCAGCACGCTCAGCAATGCCCGCGCTGTTGACTCCGGCCTGACGCTGCGCCCTTTGCCCGCGACTGTGCGCGAAACGCTGGCCTGGGATCAGCGGCCTGCCGATTATGTCCTCAAGGCCGGCCTGACGCCCGCGCGCGAGCAGGAAGTCCTGGCTGCCTGGGGCCGCTGACCCTTTTTTATTGGGGCGCTGACCCCTTTTCTTTGGGGCGCTGACCGCGTTTGCCCGGCGCGCGCTTTCTTTGCCTGCCGCACGCTTTCGGCAATGGCTCTTTCCGCCGGGCGTTCTTCCGAGGCGCGGCGGCATTGCTTCGGCTGCTCTAGCGTGTTTGGAGCGCATTGCAACGACGGATGGAATTGTTCCGTCGTTGGTGTGCGCTGGAAACGGGGGGGCAATGCCGTGTGAATGCCTGGAAAGCGAAGTGGAAGAACGCGCAGAACGCGCCCGGCGGCTGCCAAAAACGTGGAGGGAAAACGAGAATGGAGGCTGTGACTATGTTTGTTTGCGTTTGGGAGACCCGATTATGGCGGCGCATGCTGTGCGCGCCCATCGGCTTGTTTCTTGGCTTCGCGGCGCTCACCTGCCCGGCGAAGTCTCGCGCCGACACGCCCGCGCAGACCCAAAAGGCTATTCAGGCTATCTGCGACCGTGCTTCCGCCAGCGTTGCCCGCCGGGATTTGGCGGGCTTTATGGCGATGTACGCGCCTGATTTTACGCTCAAAAATGTTGTCGGTCGCAAAAGCAATTACCGGCAGCTTCAGGCCAGCATGGCGGATGTGTTTGCCAGGGATGATTATCACGAAGCGGGCCACTGCACGGTGTCTCAAGTGGTGCCGCTTGGCAATCAGGCGCGTGCTTTGTTGCACTGGCATTTTACAGATCGCCATGCACGTTCCGCCTCAGCCCCGGCATACACTTATGCGCGCGACTATGTGGAAGAATCCGTTTGGAAAAAGAGGCCTGATGGATGGCACGAAACAAGCGCGCAGATGACCCACGACACCATAGACCACCAGCGCTGACCCTACGCGCGCGCTGTGAACATCATTTCCCCGGCGCGTCATTGGAGGACGAATGCGGCAGGCGGTCGCTCCAGCCCACCACCATGGAGCGGAGCGTGTCCCAGCCATCCAGCGCGACCAGCACCACATGCGGAATGGTAAACGCCAGAAACGCCCACATCAGCCAGAAGTGCCACACGCGGGCATAATCATAACCCCCGAACAGCGCCTGAAGCCAGCCCAGCTGCTGCGGCTTGTGAATGGCCCACCCTGTCAGGATATACAGCAGTCCCATCACGGGCACAGAGAAGTACGCCAGCCGTTGCAGCGAATTGTACTTGGAGCTGACAGCGGGGTGGGGCCAGTCAGCATGCCGGAGCTTGGCAAAGGGCAGGCCAACATAGTAGCGCATCATCGCAAACACGCCCCCAAAGTCCGCGCGGCGAGGCAGCAGAGATTGGTAGCCGCGCCCCCAAATGCTCCCAGTGATATACAGCGCGCCGTTAATCATAAACAGGTACGCGCACCACCAATGCAGGCGCAGAGCCGAAGACAGCAGGCCGGTGCCCAGGCTGAAATGGTTGTAGAACCACTCATCGGGCGCGGCATAATGATGCTGCCCCGGCAGATGTCGCACCGCCCACCGCCCGATGTCGGCGAAATAGTCCGTGGTGCCAGTGGCGTCGGGCGCGTGGTGATAGACCGGCGAAGCCCAGTAAATAGACAAGCCCGACAAGGCCAGCCCCAGCAGAATAGGAATGTTAAGCCAGTGGGTGAGGCGCACCAGCCAGTGGTGTTTGCGCACAACCAGGGCAGGGGCGTCGGCGCGGGGGCGGGCGGGCAGAGTGGCAGCGGCCATAGCAAGTCTCCCAATACTCTTCTAATACTAGTCCAATGTGCGCCGGAGGGTGGCACGAAACATGTCTTTGTCGGCAATGCTGTAATAAAGATACACGGCGTCGCTGTCTTCCACTGCGGACGCGGCGAAGGCGATGTCCGTAGCGTCGCCGGTCGGCGCGGGCGGGGTAATCAGCGGCGTCTCGCCGCGCGCGGTCACCTGCGTATAGTCGGCATCAAACATCACCCAGCCGATGCGCCAGTGCGCATCCCGCGTCGCCCCATTGTAGAACATGACCGGGTGCTGCGGGTCATTAAGCAGCAGCGGGCCGGTGCTCAGGTGCCAGCCATCCCAGCCGCCAGGGCGCGCGTGGAACAGCGGCGTCTTCACTGTCCAGGGGCCATCCACATGCGGGGCCGAAGCCAGCCCAATCTGAGACGCATCGCCTGCCGCGAACTCGTAAAACAAGCGCCAGGTGCCGTCCTGCGCACGCGCTATCGTCGCCTCTTTGGGGTTTGCTTGCTGCGGGGTAGAGGCCAGCCGTACGCCTTGCTTGTGCAGGTGCGCGCCATCCTGTCCGGCTGCCAGCAATAAAACACCTTGCCTCGCCTGCTCGTTCCAGCCGCTATAGTAGACATAGTGCGTGCCGCCGTCAACTGCCACCGTAGGGTCTTCGCAGCCGTCCACATCTTCGCTGCCGGGGCCGGGCAGGAGAGCAGGCGCATCGTCCATTGCAAAGCGCAGGCCGTCCTGCGACTGCCCGTAGTAGACGCGCGCAACCTTGAGGGCGGGGCGGTCGTCGCGCATGGGCACCGCACGCACCAGCATCTCCCAGCGCGCCCCGGTCTTCCAGACAAATGGGCTGAGTGTATACATCTCGGAAAGCGGCGGGACGCATTGCAGCGAGAGTTCTTTGTCGTCAATGTGCTCAAACATAGGCGTAGGAAAAGCGAAGAACCGCCGGAAGCGCGCGGGCGCTTCCGGCGGCGGCAGAATGCCTAGTGCGCCATCTTGTCGTGCATCATCATTTTGCCATGCATCATCATTTTGCCATGCATCATCATTTTGCCATGCATCATCATTTTGCCATGCATCATTTTGCCATGCATCATTTTGCCGTGCATCATCTTGTGATGCATCATGCTTTGGGCGGAAGCGCCCGAAGCGCAGGCCAGGGCCATAGCGGCCAGGGCTGCGGCGATTGCGCGCATCTTCATCTGTGTCTCCTTGTCAGGCGAGAAATGGGCTGCGATGTCGCGCGGCCTGTTCGTGCGACGCCTCCGCTTCCCCCTACAAACCCCGCCAAGAGAAAGTTCCATTGCTAAACGTTTGTTTTGCTGAGGCTGAACTATTGTTTTGCTGAGCGACCGGCGGGCTAGTGGAACACGGCCAGGGACAGCCAAAGCAGCCCGCACGCCGCCAGCAGCACCAAAGGCGTTGTCCACAAACCCGCCCGCAGGAATTGCCCCGCACTCATGTCTTCGCCTTTTTTGCGGGCGGTGGTAATCACCAGCATGGTCGCAAGCGATCCCGCCAGAGTCAGGTTCGGCCCGATGTTGCAGCCCAGCAGCGAGCCGTACAGGGCGGGCGCGGCGGCCTGCGACTCGCGCAGGACAGAGATTGCCAGCAGCGCCATCGGAATGTTGTTGACAATGTTGCTGCCCAGGGCCGCCCCGAACGCGGCTGCAAGTATGACAGCCAGCGGCTGATGCCCCGCGAGTGCCAGTCCGCGCGCCACCCATGCCGCAAGCCCCAGGTTTTCCACGCCCCGTATGACCACGAACAAGCCAATAATGAACGGAAACAAAGGCCACGAAATTTCCCGCAGAATGCTCAGTTTAATCTGCCTGCGCCATGCGCCCCAAACGAGCAAAGCGGCGCACCCGGCCAGGGCCACGGCATAGGGAGGCACGTTGCGAAGCGAGCCAACGAAGTAGCCTGCCAGGACGCAAACCAGAACCGCGACCGCTCCCCGGAAGTAGGGCAGGTCAGGCACAACGCTGATCGGGTCGGGCATCAGGGATTGGTCAAACTTGTCGGGCAAGTCCGCCCGGAACAGCCTGCGGAAAACCAGAAAATTGACCGCGACCGCCCCAATCTGCGGCAGGGCGAGGCGCAGGGCGAACGCGCCGAACTTCAGGTGGAAGGCACTTTGAAACAGCAGATTGGTCAGGTTGGAAACAGGCAGCAGCAAGGAGCCGGTGTTGGCGACAAACGCGCAGGCCAGCAGAAACGGCAGCGCTTTCAGCTTTAATCTTTGCACAAAAGCCAGCACGACCGGCGTGAGGATAATGGCCGTTGTGTCCAGCGAAAGCAGGGCGGTGGTCAGCGCGCCCAACACAAAAACGTTGCGATACAGCGCGTTCCCGTTCCCCTGCGCGGCGCGGGCGGCGTGGACTG
>JAABUJ010002655.1_pt1 | contig 21509 bp, 21 predicted proteins | sample 5559131 | NCBI WGS metagenome assembly JAABUJ01 (sample SAMN10711875, study PRJNA513366) | rock metagenome | isolation source: Antarctica rocks | place: Antarctica: Victoria Land, Mt New Zealand nord | collected 2016-01-07
GCGGTGTGTAGGTGTAGGTATTGCCGGCAACCGGGCTGAGGAACCCGGCGGCCGCGAGCACAGCGGGCGCGGCGCCCACGCTGGGAACGAGCTGCGGGGCAAAGGCGTTGTCCTCCGCCGGATCGAGGCCACCGATGAAGCGGCCCACCGTGCGGTGGCCCTCCTCGATCATGGCGATTTGCACGGCAATACGTGCCACTGCCGGATTATTCATCGCCGCGAACTCGTAGGCGGCGGCGATAAAGGCCGAGTCGAACGCGCCCTCCAACTGCTGCTGGGTGGCGATGAAGGTGGCCAGAGTGGTGAACGTGTCTGCACCGTGGGGGAAGCTGAAGGTCGAGGTCAGCGCCACTCCACCATTCGCCTCAAAGAAGAGTTCATGGATCTGCTCTTCGATCAGGAAGCCTTTGACGGCATCCAGGCTGGCGCCGGTCAGGCCAAGGGCCGCGGCATTGGCCACGCCGTTGCTGTAGAAGGTGACGGCCAGCCGCTCGGCGGTGGCGGCGATGCTGAAGATCGTCGCCGGGGTATCCAGGGCCGCGGTGGTGGTGGTCCCGGTGGTGGTGGTGGTGGTAGTCGTGGTGGTTGATTGGGCGTGGGCCGAGGAGAGGAGCAGACCCGCTCCGCTCGTGCCCACACTCGCGGCCAGCATGGCCTTGAGAAAGTTCCGTCGTGACGCGAACTGCTCGCTCAGACGGGTTGCGACAGTTTCCAGTGATTCGGTTTCAGTCATGATTCGGGGCTCCTCCTGACGGTCGTTGGCGCCATCGTCGTCTGTGCCGGAGCACGACGTGGAAACGATGGATGGGTTCATCGCCTCATCCCTAGACGTGGGTCGGGATCTTGTTGTTGATGTTGGCGTACACCGGCGCCAGCGCCGCACTGGTGAAGTCCGCGGCGGCGTAGGTGTAGGTGTTCCCGGCGACCGGGCTCAGATAGCCGGCAGCGGTCAGCACGGCGGGCGCATCGCCCACGGTTGCCACCAGTTGCGGCGCGAAGGCGAGTTCCTCGGCCGGATCAAGGCCACCAACATAGCGGCCCACGGTTCGGTGCCCCTCTTCGATCATGGCGATCTGACAGGCAATACGCGTCAGATCCGGCATACCCATTTGGGCAAACTCATAGGCGGCGGCAATAAACGCCGAGTCGAAGGCGCCTTCCAGTTGTTGCTGGGTGGCAATGAAGTTGGCCAGACTGGTGAAGGTGGCCGCGCCCTTGGGGAAGCTGAAGGTCCCGGTCAACGGCTTGCCGCCATTGGCCACGAAGAAGTTGAGGTGGATCTGCTCCTCAATCAGGAACGCTTTGAAGGCGTCCAGCGTGGCGCCGGTCAGTCCGAGCGCCGTGGCGTTGTTGACGCCGTTGGTGTAAAAGGTGACCGCCAGCTGCTCCGCGGTGGCCGCGATGCTGAAAATGGTGGTCGCGCTTTCCGGGGTCTGGGCATGGCCGGTTCGGCTCAACAGCTCGAGGCTGGCGGCTGCGGCGCTCGCCGCCACCGCTCCCTGCAGGAGTGTTTTGCGCGGTATCCGCTGCTCAAACGCATTGAGCGGCGTGGTCTCTGGAGTGTTCGTAGGGGCTTCAGCCATCGTCAATGGCTCCTTTCTCCGTCGGTCACTGAGCACAAATTGTAGTTTATCATGTTCAGCAGGTGCGTCGAAATCATCGGTTGACATTCATCCTCCGTGTGTGGAAACGCTCTCCTTTCTTGTTTGCTTCCTTGATTGTGCCATGTAGTCCGGCCGGCTGTTCGGTACCGGCTGCCGGGTGATAGAGAGGCAGTACGTGGTCTTCTTGCCTCTCTGTATACCATTCTTTCACCATGACATGTGTCGCCACGAGGTTTTTTCACCTGTGCGCCGGCTTCTTGCGGCACTTCCCGTGAACGAAGTGCCGGTTGCTGCGTCTACACCGCCGGTGCTTTTTCACCGTGGGAGACGTTGGCCGCGCAGTCTTGGTAGCAGTCGGCAGCGGGGTTGGTGTGGCGGTCGGCACGAGGGTTGGCGTGGCGGTCGGCGCCGGGGTCGGGGTGGAAGTCGGCGGCACGGGGGTCGAGGTGGCCTTTCGGCCCAGTACCGCCGAGAGTGTCGCGGCGCCATCCCCCGAGAATCCAAGGTGCACCACCGTGTCGCCCACGACATCGAACCCGACGCCTGACTGGCGAGCATCATCCACTGCCGCCGACACGCTGTCCCCGTTCACCAGCTTGGTGGTCACGAACGATCCAGCGACTTCGTTCGACGAGGAATACACGTCGCCGTTCCAACTAATCAGTGCGCTCACGTTTTGCTGCTGGAGCGCTTTCCAGAACACGGGTGCATTGAGAACGGCGCATCCATTGAGGAACATAATACTGCCGCTGGGAAAGGTGCCCATGTGGCCCGTAACAAAGTGCGAAGTAATCGCGTTATACAATATTTTTGCCGGGTCTCCAGCCACAAACGCCTGGATCAGACTATGGTCCCGATAGAGATCGCCGTATGGGGCTGAATCGGTCTGCCCGGTAACCACGACCGCATCTCCATCCGGAAGTACACCGGCGTGGGTCTGAAAGTAGACTGCTCCGTAGGAGCTAAGGGTGCCCATCGTGCCCACCGTCACCTGAGCATCGCGCAGCACATCCACGGTGAATCCGGCACGCATCAGAGCATTTGCTTCATCCTGCCCAGCAGTTGGGCCCAGGCCCAACTCAGTCGCAAATGGCTCCAGAACGATCGCTCTTCCCGTGGCACCCGGGTCATGAGCGATCGAACCTGCGCTGGAAGCCGGACGCATCAGGGGCAGAAAGGTGGGACGAGCGTGCGGTAGGGTTGCCGGCAGGATGGCCAGTTCCGCGCCGTCTCGAAACGAGATAGCAATCGTCGCATGGTCTGGTCCCACGGCAGCCGCGGAAACGTCGGTTTGGTGACGCAGCCAATGCGCCACGGCGCTGGGCTGCCGGCCGGCCAGACGAGCGGCAGCCGCTCCCTGCGCTCGCTCCACCGAGGACAGTCCCTGATACTGGGTATGTCTGTTTGGCGCTGAGAAGGCAGTGGGCACGGGAAAGAGCCCGACGACGACCAGAAGGCAGAGAATCCGCCTGACTGTTTGCATCATAAAGGTGTACGCATAGTTTTACCATTTAGATGCATCTTCCACTGAGCGTGGCTATCTTACGCTCTGGCCAGAGCCCCCAGGGGCGCCAGCAGCGTCGGCGCATAGGCATCCTGACTATCCGCGATACTGGCCAGGAAGGCATCGACAATCGTTGGATCCCACTGGCTGCCGCGACCGGCGCGCAAGATGCTGGTCGCCTGGTCGATGGAGAGCGCGCGGCGGTACGGCCGATCGGAGGTCATGGCGTCGAAGCTGTCGGCGACAGCGATCATGCGGGCGCCCAGGGGGATATCGGTCTTGCTCAAGCAGTGGGGATACCCGGTGCCATCCCAGGCCTCATGATGATAGTGAACCATATCGACACCTCGCCGAAAGTCCGCGTAGCGGGCTAGCAGCTGGGCGCCCTGCTCAGGATGAAGGCGCATCTCGGCCTCTTCCTCTGGTGTGAGTCTCCCGGCTTTGTTCAGAATTGAATCCGGTATGCCGATCTTGCCGATATCGTGCACGCGAGCCGCCATGATCGTCAGCTCGGCCTCGATACCCGCAATCTGCATCGTCTCGAGAATGTTTCGCACCAGCGAGGCCACCCGGGCAGAGTGGCCGCCGGTATAGGCATCGCGCAGATCCACTGCGTCGGCCATGCTTTCCAGGACGTCGAGCGTGCCCCGACGCACCTCCTTGACCCGCTTGGTGGCCAGATAGACCAGTGCCGTGGGCAGGATCAGCAGGGCGATGGCCCAGAGCTGGTGAAGTGCGGCGATGGTGCCCACCAACCCGACAAGATATTGTGAACCCTCGGATAGGCCGGTGTCGCGCACGAGCTGGCGAATGATACGACCGGGGGGTTCCTGACGGACTGGAGAGAGCAGCAGCGGACTGGTTACGATATTCCCGGCCCAGAGGATGATCGCGGCAGCCGCCAGCGGCAGAACCTGGAGTACGTGGCCCACCGGGACATGGGCCATGAGCGATCCACTCAGAGCCACGATCATCCAGCGACCGGAGTCGGTCGCCAGGTCGCAGAGATAGGTAGGGCGCATGCGGCGAACCGAGAGTTCGCTTAGAAGTACCGCTATACCCACCACCAACGCCGCCAGAGCCGGAGGCAGAAAAACCACCATGAGATAGAGCGGCACACTGGAGACGTTCAACTTAGTGTTGTGCCCAATGTGAACGGGGAAGCGATTCGCCACCACGACGGCCGCCACCAGACCCATGGTCAGCAACGCCAACCGTGGATCCATCGCGGGGGCAAACGATCGAGAATTGAGCCAGCACACCATGACCGCGGCTACACCCGCCGTGGCCGTGAGGATGCCGATCAAGGGTTGGGGCAGCAAGCGTTCTCGCATGACGTTCATGGTTTCCTGCAACACGGTGCGGTTAGGGAGCAACAGTCAGCAGCACATTCTGGCGTGACACACCGAAACTCTTTGCCGTTCCAATTAATCCCGATAGGGTGCGCATATCATCCTTCTCCTTCACCGCTTTGCACAACGGTGCGTGCAACGCCGGCGGATCTATCCCTACATCCGCGGCTATTCTTGTTGCGTCAGTCCACGCACATCCGATCTACGATGACCTGTGCGAGATACTTTCACCGTATACCGCGCATGATACCGCGCATGCGCGTCTGTATATCCCTCCAAAGGTCACATTAAACCCAGGAAGAAGTACTCCTTTGTCTCTGGGGACGGATCCCGGCGGAGCCCCCCCTCCCAGCCCCCTCCCCCTCGCGGGGGGGAGGGGGAGTTCTTGAAAGAAACGGCTTCCCGTAGTAGCTCCCATTTCTCTAGGGGAATGTGTTTTTCAGAGGCACTGTTACCCGTAGAAGCTCCCCTCCCCCCTGGAGGGGGAGGGGTTGGGGGAGGGGGGGGCACGGCCACTCACGCTATGGTGGGTGGTGCTACCAGACCTGGAACAACTTGAAAGCTTCGGCTGGATCTTTACCCCAACGCGGCTAGCCGCGGGTGCGATTTCCGCAGGTGAGGCGGTCGAGCGGGTGCAATCGTCGGCGTGGGGTGCGGCGAGCACGGTCGATATACACCCTACCGCGGCCTGGTACACCGAAAAGGGTCGCTTTCGGATGGCACCATCCGGCATCCGAACCACGCTCTATCTCGACCACCCGGTCTGGGTGGTAACCATCCAGGGCGGAGCTGACGGCGCGCCAGAGAACGCTCTGGATCACACGGGGTACGGCCGGCATATGGTGGTCGATGCCTTCACCGGCAGACGCCTCACCGCCTTGGTGGCCATGTCATCGCCCGGCTCGCTGGAAACCTGGGACCTCCACCAACCGCTGGAGATGCCGGAGTTGACTGAGCGCCAGGCGATTGCCGAGGTTCTGGAGACGGAAGGAAACGAAGACCTACGAGCGTTGCCGATCAGCGCCGAGTACGGCTCCTGGCAGCGCTTAATTCCGGGCTGCATTCAGATCAACGATGTCTGGAAGATCGTGGTGGACACCTCCAGCCTGCGCCGCCCAATCCCCGTGGCCGGCGGCGCGGCTCCGCTCGAGGCGGCCTGGCTGGTGCTGGTGGATGACAAAGCCGGCCACGCCTGGCTAAACACCTCGCAGCCGGCTCCCTCTCCCCCTAACCCCCTCCCCCTCGCGGGGGGGAGGGGGGACACTTGATCGGTACGCCGAGCGAAATAGTGGCGAGAGGAAAAACGCTGCCCTGCCTGTGGGTGTTCGCGTCGCAGGCAGGGCATCGCCCCTCCCCCCGCGAGGGTTCATGAGCGGACAGTTTCACCGAGTTCACGTGATTGGCTGAGGCAGGAATCGCCCACACCTGTGACTCGGCGTGGCACAGGACGCAGCGCGAGCGGTTGCCCTGGGCTAATCACGATTCTGGTCGGGGATGGACTCGCTGGGCATGCTGCTGGCTGGCCCGCCTTGCGTGGTCGCCGGGATGCCAGTACTTACGGGCAACACCGTTGGGCGGGTCGGGCAGGAGCCGCGACCCCTACGTCACCAATGTCGGATTAAAGAAGCCATTCCCCATCCGAGCCATTGTTCCCGTAGGGGCCGGGTTCCACCCCGGCCAGCCCTCGGTGTCTCAGCGGCGACACCCTCCCCCGCGCACGGGCACGATCCTCCCAGCCGAGAGACACCCCATGCCGACCAGCAGCGCCGTCTCCAACGACCGTTCATGAGCGCGGCGGCACGTGGTGCGATGGCGACGAAACGGGAGCCAGTAACGGTTGCAGCCCGTCCGTCGCCGCTCTCACTGTCCAGTCATGAACCCTGAAGGGGGAGGCCACGCCCCCATCCAGGGCGTGGCCCGACGGTGGAGAGCGTGGACGAGCCGTGCGGCTACGCGGGTCGCATCACCGAGGCCCAAGCGGATGGACCGTGGCCGTGCGGCCACTGCTGAAGAGCACCTGCAAGCTATAGGGACCGGCCAGAGACGTGCGGACCGTGACCCGGTACACCTGATTGGCGTGAACCGGGATCAGGTGGCTCGTCACCCGCTGGCCATGCGCCAGGAGCGTGAACCCGACGATGCCCGAGGCCGATGCCAGCCGCCAGTGGAAGAGGAGGCCGTGGGCCGTATGCGAGACCATGAAGCGTGAGACTGGCGCCGCGGTGGGATTGGACGTACTCAGCAGCACACTCACCGTCCCGGAGCCGGAGTTGGTCACGGCGAGATCGGGATGCCCATCCCCGTTGAAGTCTCCAATCGCCACCCCAATTGGGCTGCTCCCCACGGCATAGGTGGTCTGGGCGCCGAAGGTCCCGTCGCCCTTGCCCAGCAGCACACTCACCGTGCTGCCATAGTAGTTGGTCACGGCGAGATCGGGATGTCCATCCCCGTTGAAGTCTCCAATCGCCACACCCTCTGGGTGGCTCCCCACGGCATAGGTGGTCTGGGCGCCGAAGGTCCCGTCGCCCTTGCCCAGCAGCACACTCACCGTGTTGCCATAGTAGTTGGTCACGGCGAGATCGGGATGTCCATCCCCGTTGAAGTCTCCAATCGCCACATCAACTGGGTGGCTCCCCACGGCATAGGTTGCCTGAGGCGCGAAGGTGACGGTTGAAGCCGCCAGAGCGGACGGGATCGTCCCAACGGGCGTTGCCCCACTGAGGCCGCTCATCCCCCCGGTCAGGAGCAGTGCCACCGCCAGACCTCGTGTCACGCGTGTCCGGTTCATGTCCACCTCTCCTCTCGCACGCACCCAGCGAGCGCAGCTACTTCCCACCGTCATCATGGTTGCTCATCGTATCACAGTCCTGAGGCGGTATGATGAGTGTTGTTCACTGGGTCATGAACTCGTCACCGTTCCCGTAGGGGAGGCACTCTGGAGCCTGCTCCGCCCGGCCCGCCTTGGTAGTTGCCGGGATGCCAGTACCTACGGGGAACACCGTTGGGCGGGCCGGGCAGGAGCCCACGGCCCCTACGTCACCAATGTCGGGTTAGCGACGTCGTCTCCATCCGAGCCATTGTCCCCGTAGGGGCCGGGTTCCACCCCGGCCAGCCTTCGGTGCCGCAGCGACGACACCCTCCCCCGCGCTCGGGCACGATCCTCCCAGCCGACCTGCCCCCCGCGCCGTTGGGGGGCACAGGCAGGCATCTCTGCGGCGCTGGGGGAGAAGGGACAGTTTTGTCTCTACCCAGACCAGTCGGTACGATAGGGTAACGAGATAGGGGCTTTTTTCGGCGTCCGCTGGCTAAAAGGGAGCCGTCTGACCTGTATTGTCCGCGAACACTGTATCGGGAGTCTGTCTCTCTTATGTCAGCCCTGCGCATCGTTCGCCAGAGCGACCTCTCCAGCCGCGATCGCATCGCCCTCTTTGAGCGTGGCCACTCGTTCGATCATCTCAGGGCGGATGTGTGCGGCATAATGGAGACGGTGCGTACCGAGGGTGACGCAGCCCTGCGACGCTATACTGAACACTTCGACGGCGCCCAACTCGACAGCCTACGGGTATCGCCCGAGGAGTTTGCGGAGGCGCAACGGTCGATTAGTCCAGCGGTGCGCGCGGCCCTTGTTTCGCAAGTTCGCGCGGTGCGGACCTTCCACCAGGTACAGCTACCTGATGAGGAAGCGGTCGAGACCGCCCCCGGAGTGTGCGTGTGGCGCGAGTGGCGGGCTATCGAACGGGTCGGGCTGTATGTTCCGGGCGGACGCGGGGCCTATCCCTCCTCCGTGGTGATGCTGGGCGTGCCGGCGGCTATTGCGGGTTGCCCTCAGGTCGTGATGTGTACGCCGCCCGATGCGGAGGGCACGATCCCGGCAGCAACGCTGGTGGCGGCCCAACTGGTCGGTATTGAGCGTGTCTTCAAGCTGGGGGGAGCGCAGGCGATTGCGGCCATGGCCTACGGTACCGAGTCGGTGCCGTGGGTCGACAAACTGTTTGGCGCCGGCAATGCCTACGTGACCGCCGCCAAGTTGCTGGCCTTTCCCGCGCGCGACCTGGACGCTCCAGCCGGTCCCTCGGAGCTGTTGATCCTGGCCGATGCCGGCGCGGAACCGGCGTGGATCGCGGCGGATATGCTCTCCGATGTCGAGCACGGGCCAGATTCTCCCGCCGTGGTGGTGACCACCTCGCCGGAACTGGCCGAGCAGATTGTCCGGCAGGTCGAGCGCCAGCTTCTCTCCCTGCCGCGTGAACATGTCGCTCGGACGGCGCTCGATCAATGGGGCCTGATCGTGCTGACCGACTCCCTGGACCAGGCCATTGACCTCGCCAACGAGTATGCTCCGGAACACCTGGAGATCATGACGGACGCGCCGCGGGAGGTACTGCGCCGCATCCAGCACGCCGGCTCGATCTTCCTGGGGCCATATGCGCCCAATGCAGCGGGCGACTACGCGACTGGAACCAATCACGTGTTGCCCACGGCGCGCTATGCGCGCACCTTCAGCCCAGTATCGGTGAACAGCTTCGGCCGCATGCTGCAGTGCCAGGAGGTAAGCGCGGAGGGTCTGGCCGCGATTGCCCCCACCGTTCAGCAGTTGGCGCGGGCGGAAAGTCTGGAAGGCCACGCACGAGCGGTCGAGATTCGCCTGAGGCGAGACCCAGCATGAATCCCAGCAACCTGATGCGGCGAGATCTGATGGCGCTGGCGCCCTATCCACCGCCCCCACATCTGATCGAGATCGAACAGCGCATCGGCCGGCGGGTGGTCAAGCTGGATGCCAACGAGAACTCGTACGGTCCATCGCCGCGGGTGGCCGAAGCCCTCAGCCGTTGCTGCGCGGAGCGCTATCCCGACCCCGACAGCACGGTGCTGCGCGAGGAACTGGGCCGGCACGTGGGGGTCGATCCGGCGCGCATTGTCTGCAGCGCGGGTGGCGACGAGATGCTCGATCTCCTCCTGCGCCTCTTTCTGGAGCCGGGCGACGAGGTCATCGACCTCACGCCCTCCTTCGTGATGTACGAGCTATCGACCGTGTACAACCGTGGGACGGTGATCCGCGTGCCGCGCGGCGCGCACTGGGCGGTCGAGGTGGATGCGGTGCAGCGTGCCCGCACCGGCCGAACCAAGGTTATCTTTCTGTGTAGCCCGAACAACCCGACCGGCAACGCCACACCACGGGAGGACATCGTGCGCCTGCTGGAGCTTGGCTGCATGGTCGTGCTGGACGAAGCCTACGCCGAGTTCGCGGGGAGAACGCAGGTCGATCTCACCGAAACCTATCCCAATCTCATCGTGCTGCGGACCATGAGCAAGTGGGCCGCGCTGGCCGGACTCCGGCTCGGCTACGCGGTGGTCGACCCGATACTGGTGCATGAGATGAAGAAGATCAAATCGCCGTACAACGTCAGTGTGGCGGCCCAGGCTGCAGGAGTGGCCTCGCTGCGGGATCGCGACTACCTGATGTCCAATGTCGCTCGTCTCGTGGAAGAGCGTGAGCAGCTCTACCGGCAGCTAGCCGCCTTGCCGTATGGTACGGTCTTCCCCTCCGAGACCAACTACCTGTACTGGCAGACCGGCGATGTCTCCGCCACCGCGCTCAAGGCGGGGCTGGCCGAGCAAGGCGTCCTGCTCCGCGCCTTGCACGACCCGGTGGATGCGCTCCGCATCTCGATCGGCACTCCGCGCGAGTCCGAGATGGTCCTGGCGGCGCTGCAGGAAACGTATGCGAGGCTTGCCGGCTGATGACTATCCCTCCCCGTTCCTCCGACATCCACCGCCAGACCGCCGAGACCGAGGTGCGCGTGCATCTCGATCTGGATGGCGCAGGCGCCGCCGAGATTTCTACCGGGGTGGGCTTTCTCGATCACATGCTCACCCTCTTTGCTCGCCACGGCCGCTTTGACCTGACGGTCGAGGCCCACGGCGACACCGAGGTGGACGATCACCATACCACGGAGGATGTCGGCATCGTAGTGGGCCAGGCAGTCCGCTCGGCCCTCGGCGACAAGCGAGGCATAGCCCGCTACGGGTGGGCGTATGTCCCGATGGATGAGGCACTGGTGCGCACCAGCCTCGACCTCTCTGGCCGGCCCTTTTGCGTCTACCAGGTTCCGGTGAGGACGAGCAGGGTCGGGACTTTTGACACCGAGTTGGTCGAGCACTTCTGCCAATCGCTGGCCTTCCACGCCCTGCTCACGCTGCATGTCGACCGCATTCGAGGCGAAAACACCCACCATTTACTGGAGGCCGTGTTCAAGAGCCTGGCGGTGGCCCTGCACACGGCGAGCCGTGTGGTCCGCGATGATCTCCCCTCTACCAAAGGAACGCTATGATTGCAATTGTCGATTACGGTCTCGGCAACCTGGCCAGCGTGCGCAATGCCTTTCGTGCGGCGGGCGTCGAGGCCGCGATCACGGCCGATCCAGCGGCAGTGTCACGAGCCGACGGTCTGGTTCTCCCCGGCGTCGGCGCCGCCTCCGCCGGCATGCGGCAGTTGCGGGCGCGCAACCTGGAGCAGCCGGTGCTGACGGCGGCCCAGAGTGGCCGGCCGGTGCTGGGGCTGTGCCTGGGAATGCAGCTCCTCTTCGACGGGAGCGAGGAGGGAGATACCACCTGCCTGGGGCTGCTGCCCGGAACCGTCGAGCTGCTCCAGGGCGCCATGAAAGTTCCGCACATCGGCTGGAACCAGGTCAGGCCTCAAGGCCACAGCGCACTGTGGCACGATATGCCCCACGATCCGTACCTGTACTTCGTTCACTCCTACATCTGCCGGCCACGCGATCCAGCCATGATTGCCGGTCTGACCGACTACGGCGGGCCGTTTTGCAGTGTGGTCGCGGCCGGGACGATCTGGGGCACCCAGTTCCACCCAGAGCGCAGCGGTCGCATTGGCCAGCAGCTAATACGGAATTTCGTATCCGCCGTGGGCGCGCCGGCTCTCGCCCAGCCCAGTCTGTAGTGCGGTCGCCTGGCTGTTAGCGGTGGTTTGTTAGAGACGGGCGGAGTAAATTGCGGAGAATTTCACGGGTGCGCCAAGTCCTGCCTGTTCGCGCCTTCCACGGGACTACAGAGTCAGCGGTGGATACAATTCTCGGTACTGGGCAGTTCCTTCCCAGTGAGAACTCCCATGATTGGCTGGGTACCGGCATGTACTTTTGGCAAGATGCTCCGGCTCTGGCGTGGTACTGGGCGGAGGGAAAAGCGAGAAAGCAGCTGAATGAGCGGCCCGCCGTGATCGGCGCTGTATTGCGACTAAGCGACTGCATGGATTTTCTCGATGCCCTTCGCTGGGAAGGCCCCTTGCAACATGTGTATGAGGAATTAAAGAGCGCGCGTGAGGCGGCAGGCAGCAGCATGCCATCCCAGAAAATCGGCCAAGCACATACGCTTGATTGTCTCGTCATCAATCAGATGATTCGGCTTTATTCGGCGCATGGCGTGAGGATACGGTGTGTACGTGCGCCGTACGGCGAGGATCAGCAAGTCTTTCCTGGATCAGCAATCACTCGCCGAGGTCATGTGCAAATTGCGCTGCTTGACGAGGACCTAATTGAGGGTATTTGGACGGAGCCGCCAGTCACGACTCTCTGATCGATTAATTTGCTGTCCGAGTGGCGACTACTCAGCATCCTCCGCGGGAGGATGCCCATCCAGTGTCGCTCGGGCTTCCTGCAGTTGGGCACTTCTTGTCTCTTTCATCCAGGAACGCAGGCGTGGATCCGGGTTCTGGAAGAGGTCAGGTAGCGCCATCGCTCCAGTCTCGAGCGCGGCGGTATTAAATCGCGTCAGCAAACCCGCGAGATGTTCGATACCCTCGACGCGATCAAAGCGAACGCCACCCCAGTCAACGCTTGGAGCTATGACGCCGTTACAACGGATAACCCGAAAGGTTATGCCAGCCTCTTCGAGCGTTTGGAAAGCCCGCTCATTCTCCGATGACTGTCCAGCATAAAGCGTGACATCTGGCGCTGTTAGCACCTTCCGCTGAAGCGCAGATAGACACAGATCCCCTTGGTCTCCCTCAGGCAACTCTACCGGGGATTTATGTGACTCGGGCATAGAAGCACACTCTTCCCCGCTCACTATTCACGGGCTACTAGTCATTAACCAGGGGAGGAACTCTCGGCGTGTACCACCTGTTGGCCACTCGGGGAATCGCAGCACACCTGATTATGGCTTACTTGTTACTTAATTATGGCTTATTTGTTACTTATACCATGTGTGTATACGTCGTCTGATGGTTGATGGGATCGGTCACCGTGGTCGAGCCGCTGCTATAGCTGAAGGTCCAAGTTGAGTTGACCGGATTGCTGCTGTTGCTCCGTGGGATACACTGGGGTCAGTATTCGCCCTGCGTACGTAGACCCAACTGGCGACGTCGCACGGTCGATGACTGTAGATCGTATACCGGGCGCGTCGCTCCTGGAGGCTTTCCATGACTCGATCCCTCGTCCTCGGCGCAGCCGCGATCACCGGCATGCTGACGGTCACGTTTGCGACGCAGATCACGACCGTATCCTCCGCGTCTAAGTCGCCATTCCTGACCTGGAATGCAAAGAAGCATACCGCTACGCTTAGTCTTGTCGCGGGCTACACCAGCGCGAATCACACCTTGAACTTTAACGGCGCGATCGCCGGCGGGATGATCGTGAGCATCCCCAAGGGCTACAAGACCACTGTCAACTTCTCGAACAAGAGCACCTTTCCGCATAGTGCCGTCATCACCGCCTACGCCGACCGAAGCAGTGAGGGATCGCATCCGCTCGCGTTCCGCGGCGCCAGTTCGCTAAATCCCGCAGCGGGAACAGCGCCGGGCGCGACCGACCAGTTCTCGTTCACGGCCTCGCGCCTCGGCGCCTACGCCATCATCTGTAAGGTGGCCCACCATGCGGACGCGTTCATGTGGGATGTGCTGGACGTGACTCGCGCGAAAACGCCGTCCTTCACGATCTACGCTCCGCTCAATCCGCAGCCGACGGCGACTCCTGCACCATAGAAGGTCCTTCCTTACCAGTGCTCCCTCCCCCCGCATTGGGATGGTCATGGGCGGACAGTTTGGTGACGGTGTGGCCGCACCGCCTCGCCCCCCGGCCACGATCCACCGTACATTGACCCCGTAGAATCGGTCTTCAGACCGTCAAGGGAAGGACCGCGCGGCAGCGCCGGTCCTGGGCCGTCCCACCATGCTGCTCCCCGACTGCGATGCGCGGTGGGATAGGATGGTCGAGCCACCCACGAGTGTGCTTCCCTGCTCCACTCCTTGGCAGGAGACCGGACCCGGCAGGCGACCACGGCGCTGCGCTGGGGAGGAGTGTGTCGGACGGAAGTTGCTCTTGTTTCGGCGAGAAGCGGGAACTCGGTACTGCCGTGGGACGGGCCGGCGCCAGCGCTTGGGCGCGGCGCCTCCACCGGACGATCTGAAGATCGATTCTACGCATTCTGGTGGGACGCATCGTGGTGGGAACCGTGCGGTGTGAAACTGTCCGCTCATGAACTGGCGCTGGGGGCCGGGATGGCATGTAACTTGCCCATCTACCACCATGACCCAGGTCATTGAGTGCTGCAAGGAGTCCACTGGCAGGCCACGGCGGTGACCATAGTCCTCTGGCAGCCGGAAAGGGGCGAATTGAGCAAGTAGAGACCATCGTGCTGAGATACAATGCCTGACAACACGCCAATATTGCCGTAATCTATGCGTAATCCGAAACGTGGTCCAGCGCGTATCTCTATCACGCACCGGCATCCCGCTCATTCACTCAGGACCGGCATCCGCCCTTGAAAGGAAACGGCCGTGATACTTGTGATCGACGACGAACCCGGGATAACTGAGCTACTGACCGATATTCTGGAGTTCCAGGGCCATCCAGTGATGGTTGCCAACGATGCTCGCGCCGCGTTGGACGTTATCGCCCTGCAGCGTCCCGAGGTTATCCTGGTCGATCTGATGATGCCGTCGGTCGACGGTCTCAGTTTGGCGCTTGCCCTGCGCCACGATCCCCACGTTCGCAAGGTTCCGCTGATCGCCATGTCCGCGTCGGACAGCGCGTTGGAGCTGGCCGACCGAGTCGGAGATTTCGACGCATTTGTCAGTAAGCCCTTTGAAAACGACGAGTTGATATCGACCGTCGAGCAGTTTATGGGCGTGGCCTCTTAGCAATGCTTGCCACCCACCGTGACCGCGGCTCCGGCCGCGCGCATCGAGCCGTGGATGTCCACACCGCCCGCGATACGGTAGGTGCCGGCCTTTTTGAGGGTAATCGGTAGCGAAGCATAGTACTGCTTTGGCGGATAGGATGACAGGCGTCCAGTCGCACGGCCGGTCTTCCACGTCTTTTTGCACAAGGTGCCGAAGAAGAGGGTCGTAGGTTTCGAACCGGCGGGGGCGCGGCGCAAGGTCCAGTAAATCGCTACGTACGCTTTGGCGCCCGTCCTGGCCTTCTTGAGTGCCTTCCCTCGCTTTTTGCTCGTGCTCTGAATCGCTACCTGGTCGACACTGAAATCGACCGTCACCGGCGTCGGTGGAGCAATGGTACTGGATGGAACCGGCGTCGCGTTTGACGGCGTCGTGGTGATGGTCGAGGGCGTCGTGCTGATGGTCGAGGGCGTCGTGGTGATGGTCGAGGGTGTCAGGGTGATTGGTGGCGTCGCGGTGACAGATGGTGGCATGGCTTGCTGGGGCAGCATGGCTCGGCCAGAGCGCCAGAATGGCATCAAGGCCAATCTCGCCGGCAAGGATGGGGCGTGGTCGTTGCCGGCAGCGTGCGCCAGAGGCAGCAGAAGCCAGAGACTGCTCAGCGCTGCCGCCAGGAGGAGGGTCCGCTTCATCGGTATCTCACCGGTGATGGACGATGCGGCCGTGTTGATGGTGTAACGACGGCGTGGTACGCCGCCCAGTGCATCATCAACAGCAACTCCCTACGCGCCACATCAGCCGATCGTTACCGGACAACGGGCGATGGGTGAGGGCCGATGGCTGAAGACGCCACCCGCGTCAGCGCTTCCACAAAACGATCGATCTCGTCCATCTCGTTGTAGTGCACCAACCCGATGCGCTGGGTGGCCGGCAGACCTAGGCGACGCAGTGGCTCCGTGGCATAGTGATTTCCGGCCCAGGTAAATATGCCCGCGTCCGCCAACTCGCTCGCCGCCAAAGCGGGATCCTTGCCAGGGATGACAAAGGACACCGTGGGGACCCGCTGGTCGAGATGGGCCGGATCGGTAATGCCGTAGACGTGCACGCCGGGTAGAGAAGTCAGACCGGCCAGCAATCGCTCGGAAAGTGTCCGCTCGTACTGCTGAATGGCGGTCATCGCGCTCCGCAGGTGGGCCCGGCCGGAGCCCTCCGTTTGCGTACTGAGTGAGCGTAGATAGGCGATAGCGCCCACCAGGCCGGACAACGACTCATAGCTCTGCGTGCCGGTCTCCCACTTGTGCGGTGCTGCTTCGCTGGCCGACTGCACGTTGTACACCGGCAACGCCTCGGAAACCTGGCGACGAGCATACAGAATGCCCAGGTGGGGACCAAAGAACTTATAGGCGGAGCAGACCAACAGGTCGCAGCCCAGGTCTTGCACGTCGATGGGGCCGTGCGGCGCATAGTGGACGGCGTCGATGAACACCCAGGCGCCATAGGCATGCGCCATCTCGGTCAAACGACGCACCAGGTTGATGGTGCCGAAGGCGTTTGATGCATACCCAACCGCCAGCAGGCGGGTACGTTCGGAGAGTGCCGCTGCCGCGCTCTCCAGGTCGAGCGTGGCGGTGAGCGGATCGATGTCGATCCAGCGAATCACCGCGCCTTGCTCCTCCAGAGCGAGCCAGGGCGCCACATTGGCGTCGTGGTCCAGTCGCGAGAGCACAATTTCATCGCCTGGCTGGAGTAAGCGGCTCAGTGCCCGGCTCACCTGAAAGGTCAGCGAGGTCATGTTCTGGCCAAAGGAGATCTCGTCGGGCGACGTGGCGCCCAGCAGGTCGGCCATAGCGGCACGCGCCTGGTCAATCAGTTGGTCAGTTTCGCGGCTGGTGTCGAAGGCGCCACCCGTATTGGCGTTGTGCTGCTCGAAGTAGTTTCGGAAGCCATCAATCACCTCCCGGGGCACCTGGGTCGCAGCCGGGTTGTCGAAATAGACGACAGGGCGGCCGTCCTGGGTGCGCTGCAGCGAGGGGAAGTGCCGGCGCACATCGGTCGTGTTGAGCACTGTAGACTCCTGTAGTAGACTCCTATAAAGGTAGGTCTGTCCTCACCATAGCACCATAGCAGTCGCTGCTTGACGGGATAGACCATCAGGATCTATGATGCGCGCGTCAGGAGTCGGCATCTGGCCGCCTCAAGCAGAGAGTGGAGGCATGGTCCGTGGACGAGGAAGAGACCTTGCGAAGAGTTCCCCTATTTGAGGGGTTGCAGCCAAAGCAGCTCAAGTCCCTGGCCCGCTGGACGACGACCCGAACGTACCAGCCCGGGCAGGTGGTGGTAAATGAGGGTCAGATTGGCATGGGGTTGTACTGCATCCAATCGGGCTCGGTGAAGATCACCAAGCGTTCGGCCAACGAAGAGAGAGAGATTCGCAGCATGGGCGCCGGCGAGTCGTTTGGCGAGATCTCTCTGCTGGACGATAAACCTCGTTCCGCCACGGTTACCGCTGTCGAGCCGACCACCGCGGTACTGCTGGACAAGAGCCAGTTTATCGCAGAACTGAAGACCTATCCGGAGATCGCCCTGAGCATCCTCCCGGTCCTGGTGGGCTGGCTGCGCGACGCCGACGCCAAGATCGCCGATCTGTCCTAGCCATCTCCTCGCAGCCGGCGCTGCCCTTCGGCGCCAAAGGCAGCGCGTCATCAATAGAGAGCGAGTGTTTCACGTGAAACGTCCTGGAATCCGGCAGGCCCGTGGCCACTGACCGCATCCCCGCTGGATTGGAGTGGCTCCTGCGCCAGAACCTGACCCAATCGGAGGTTGCGGGGCTCAATCCCTGTGTCCCAGGTGAGTTCACGCTGCGCAATAACTACTATGTGAATACCGGCACGCCGGAGGTGCTCTACGGCGGCGCCGAGGAGTCAACCCTTCCGCTGGTGGCGGGGCGCTGGTATCTGCTGCCTGCCACCTTCAACCAAAGCCATGCGGATGTAGTCCAGCAGGCCATACCGGTAGCGCGGGCGCGTGAACGTATGCGCTGAGCCGGTCACCCCTCGGAAGGAGCCGGTTCAAACCTAGGCTCCTGACACCGCTTGGCTCATTCCATCAGGCATTAGATGAAGGAGCCTCGCCCCACTACGGTTTATCTAAGAGAATCGCGGATACTCCGCCAAGGGGGGCACACGTGGACATCCGTCTTGCACCGGCATCACAGTGAGGGCTGAATCTCCACTCGCACCGCCGACTGTGCTCGTCTGCGGACCGGTCCGGCCAGGACAGCCGGGCTACGGGCGCCGGGGCGTACGTCGCTCTGAGAGCCGCTGAAGTCAACCGTATTGGGTTTCGCCTCGGGGTAGGCGGAGGCAATACCACCCACACCATTACCATCAGGGGAAACACTATGGATGTAACCGTCGACGGGGTACGGCTGTTCTATCACTCGGTCGGCGCCGAGAATGCCTATCCGGTAATCGTGCTGCATGGCGGGCCGGGGCTCGATCATACCGAGATGCACCCCTGGCTAGATCCGCTCAGCGACACCTTCCGACTGATCTACCTCGACCTGCGCGGTCACGGTCGAGGGGAGAAGGTCGATCCCGCCACACTGACCTTGAGTCGATATGCCGAGGACGTCACCGCGCTTGCCAGCGAACTCGGCGCACAGCAGTATGCACTCCTGGGTCACTCCTACGGCGCCTTTATCGCCCTGACGCACGCTATCGAGCAGGGAGACGCGTCACATTACATCATCAGCGCCGGTTCGGCCAGCATGAGCAAGTCCATGCCCGAGATCGAGGCCAACCTGGCAAGTTTTGAGCCGATTGAGCTACGCGAGCAGGTGACGGAGTCCTGGGCGCGCGAGGCACAGGTTCGGACGGTGGAGGACGCCGCGGAACTGATGCGCATGCAGATGCCCTTCCACTTCGCCTCCGTCCGGAGCGAGGGCTACCGGCGCTACCTGCAGGCCGAGGATCGTGCCATATATTCTCCGGAGATCCTGGCCTACACCGCTAGCCACGAATATCACATCGAGTACGAAGCGATGCTGGGCAGCATCAAAAAACCGACGTTGATCCTGGTGGGCGAGCACGATCGCACTACCACGCCTCGCGCCGCTCGCGAGATGCACGCGGGCATTGCCGGCAGCCGGCTGGAGATCGTTCCCGAGGCCGGCCACCAGAGTTACATCGAGCAGCCCGGCAGCTACTTCGCCGCTGTCCGTGGCTTCCTGGCGCAGAGGTAACGCGTAAAGCCCGGTAGCCACGTGACCGTAGCTCGTCCGCCGCTTGAAGGCGTTCGCGACGCAGGAACCCGGAATTATCGTGCCGATTTCCTCTTGTCTTTCCTCGCCGGACGTGAGAAAGTAGAGGTTGCCATGCGCGCGGGCGCGTGCTCTGGCTGTTGCATTTCAGGTACGGGACCCAGCGTCCTCGGAAGGGTATTCACAGCATGACGTTTCCACACCGCTCCCGCGATCGACGACCTCGTTCGCTCCACCTCCTGATGCTGGCCGCGCTGGTGCCGGCCGCGCTGACCAGCGCTCGCACCCGGCCGGTCTACGCCCACGCGGGCGCCCATATCTCCACCACCCCACGACGTGTACCCGGAATGGGATACGGCCTCATCAACGGCCTCCTGGCGCTGCAAGTTCGACATGCACAGCAAGCCCGGCGGCCTGGGCGCCACTCCTTCCGCGATCATCTGGCTTCGCCCCGGGTGCCGCTGGAGATCAAGACCGATCGCGATGTCTCCGCCGCGGTTCGCTCCCTGGGCGGCATAGTCGAGGCTGACATCCGGGGCAGGATCATCGCCGCTCGGGTCCCGGCCAACGCGATCGCGGCCCTGGCCCAGCAGCCCGGCGTCCGCACTCTGTATCCCTCCCTAGCCCTGCACGAATCGCTCGATCAGAGTGTGCCCGATATCCGCGCTAGTCAAGTGTGGACGCAGCCCGCCCCCGGCGGAGGCACGATTCAGGGCAACCATGTGCTGGTTGCCGTCGTGGACAGCGGCATCGACTACCACAACCCCGACTTCAAGAATCCGGACGGCTCGACGCGCATCAAATACATCTGGGATCAGACCACCAACGGTCATGCGCCGGCCGGCTACACCTTCGGATATGAATGCGACGCGGCGTTGATCAATAGTGGCCAGTGCCCGGAGAAGGATACCGACGGCCACGGCACCCACGTCAGCGGCATTGCCGCCGGCAACGGCCGCTCCAGCACCCCAGCGCGCGAGATTGGTGTGGCGCCACAGGCCGATATCATCGTGATCAAGCGCGGCCAGGGCACCGACCAGACCATCGCCGCCTGGAAGTACATCATTGCCAAAGCGCAGCAACTGCACGAGCCGGTGGTGATTAACAACAGCTTTGGCGGCATGATCAGCCCGCACAACGGCAGTTCGCCGCTGTCGGAAGCAGCCGACCTGCTGGCGGGTCCCGGCAAGATTTTCGTGGCGGCGGCCGGCAACGAGGGGAATGCCGCACTGCATACCGACGGGACCCTGGGCGCCAACCAGACGACCACGCTGCAGATGGATGTCTCGGGCCACGACAACGACATCACCTTCGGCCTGTTTTACCCGGCGCAGGACTCCTTTACCTTCCGGCTGCGCAACGACCTCACCGGGGAAATCTACGGCCCATTCAAGCCGGGTCAGGCGGTCGACAACCACACTGTCGCGGGTGGCAAACTCAAGATCACGCTGGCCAACGACACCTGGGACGGCAACTTCCGGGTGATCTACGGCGACCTTGCGTCCAGCGACGGCACTCCCATCGACGCGGGCCGCCTCTCCCTCGACCTGGCCGGCAGCAAAGTCCGGGATACCGGGCGGTTCGACGCCTGGATCGACCAGGACGACGCGGCCCACTTCACCATGGCCGACGAAGCCGACACCATCAACGAGCCGGCCGACTCGCGTCACGTCATCGCAGTCGGCAACTACGCCACTCGGGTGAGCTGGACCGATAGAGACAACCACGTGCACCAGGTGTGCAATAACTTCCCGTGCACCAACAACTCGCTGCAGGTGGGTGAGATCGCCGCGTATAGCTCGATCGGCCCCACCGCGGATGGTCGCCAGAAGCCGGATATCTCGGCGCCCGGCACCATGATCCTCTCCTCACTGAGCCATGATGCATCAGTCTGTGGGAGCGACACGCAGGATAACTGCCTGAGTCCGCGCCATATCTCGCCGGACGGCGCCAACCTATGGGAAACCGGTACCAGCATGTCCGCGCCCCACGTGGCCGGCGTGGTGGCGTTGATGTTGCAGGTCAGCCCGAACCTCGATCAGGATCAGGTTACGGCCCTCTTGAAGTCCACCGCGCGCCACGACTCCTTCACCAGCGCCGCCGCCTGGACGCCGGTCTACGGCGCCGGCAAGGTGGACGCACTGGCCGCGGTTCAGGCCGCGGCACGTTTGCAGCCCAGGAATACAGTCGCCCGCTTCTCGGTCACCAGGATTCGCATCCAGGCCAGTGATAAGGACAACGCGCCGGCGCTCAAAACCTCCGCCGTCGGCAAGGAGGCGTATGTCGTCATCTACTGGAAGGTCAGCGCCGTACCGAGCGGCATGAAGCCACTCTACGTCTACAACGCCACGCTGGGCGGCAAGGTGGTCGCGCACGACAGCTTGCGGGGCAGCCAGCCATCCTATAGTCCGGGTGACTATTACGCCACCTTCCCGTTGAAGTTTTCGTACCCCGGCAGCTGGGTCTTCACCGGCAACATCTCCATTGGGGGCGTCAATCACCAGAGCAGGACATCGATTCTGGTAAAGAGGTAGCCCCCCCTCCCCCAGCCCCTCCCCTGACTTTATGACAGTTTTTGGAAATGAGAGGCTCAGTGGCCCGCTCCATGCTCAAGCGTGTGTTGAGACCACACGAACAGGAGGGGACCAATGAGCCG
>JAABUJ010002656.1_pt1 | contig 21500 bp, 14 predicted proteins | sample 5559131 | NCBI WGS metagenome assembly JAABUJ01 (sample SAMN10711875, study PRJNA513366) | rock metagenome | isolation source: Antarctica rocks | place: Antarctica: Victoria Land, Mt New Zealand nord | collected 2016-01-07
GTGCCGAGGCATTACCCGATTAGGCTTGGTGCCAACCTCCTGAAAAGTTTTCCAGTTTGTCTCCTTACACTTAGTTAGTTAGACAATACTACGATCATTACACACCGCTATAAGCGTATGTCCGATAGGTTATGAGCCCGGCTGTGTATGTGTATTGATCTCGTCAATTAACCTACTCAATTGACCTCGTCGTCGCCGGCAAAATCCATTGACTTTTGACCGATTACGAACGACGAACCCTACGAGTCGACATCCCACCGCCATGAGAGCAAAGGGAGGACTCGATCAAAACGCTGTCTATTTGAACCGAATACAGCATGTCGTCTACAACAGATGTCATTCAGCTACGGCAATTCGCCAAGCTAAAAGGGGACGCCGACCATCCAGCATGGAAAACAGCCATGCAGTTCACACTATTAAGTGCTGGCCTATGGGATGTGGTCAATGGCGATACCCCTGTTCCTGTCAAACAGGAAGCGGACCTCCAGACAATCTCTCCTACTTGGATTGAGTGGAATACTCGAAACAACAAAGCAATGGCTCAAATCATCCTCAACGTCTCCCCAGAGATCCAAGTCGTCATTCAAGAAAAGACGACAGCGAAAGAGATGTGGGATCACATCAGTGATCTCTACATACCGCACGGCTTCAACCTGCAGTACACCTTAATGGTTCAATTCTACAACCTACGACTCGAAACCTGTTCAAACATCAACGACTACGCCTTACGGTACAAATCGTTACTGATCGAAATCGCCTCGGCCGGCTTGAAAGTCGACGAACCGATAAAGGTCATCTTCTTCCTAGCTAATCTAGGCTCTACGTACCAGCAATGGGTCACAGCAAAGCGATCCGCGGCCCAAGTGAAGATGCCGACACTGGACGAGCTAATTGCGGAGCTTATTGACGAAGAACGCCTTGAGGGAAATAACAAGATGATGGCCATGGCGGCTAAGTTGAACGGACGGAGTAAGAGCAAGGATAACCGGAATAAAGGGAAGAAGGATGGGGGCAAGTGGTGTGGCCACTGCGAAAGGCCTACCCACACGGAAGAAAACTGCTTTATAAAGCATCCGGAAAAGAAGAAAGCCTATGATGACAGGAGGAAAGAGGCGAATAAAGACGGTGAAAAAGGTGGAAAAGACAGTGATAAGAAGAAGTCAAATGAATCGAAATCCGACTCCAAAGCGGACTTCTCGCTGACCGCCATATATGCCGCCGCCGCCATTACGGAAGACAGCTGGCTAGCTGACTCCGGTACCTCTCGCCACATATGCAAGGATCGACGACTATTCGAATCCTATACACAATTGGACGAACCCATCGCCATCACAGGCATCAGTAGCCAGACCGAAATCATTGGTGAAGGCTCCATTACCCTTCAGTTTAGCCTAAAAGATGGAGACTACAAGAATATTACTCTGAACGATGTGGCTTACGTTCCTAATGCCGCAATTAACCTATTCTCAGTAGGTATAGCCGCCGGTAAGGGGGTGCGACTCGATACTGTCACCGGCGAGCTACTACGAGTTACTAACAACAAGGTTGTTGGATATGCTCCGAGGCATAATGGCCTCTATACGATTCGACTAAAGAATTGACCCGATATCGCCATGACAGCGATCAGCCAAAAGGTGTCCTACAACACCTGGCACCGCCGCCTCGCCCATATAGGTATGGACGGCCTAATCGAGCTATCCAAAATAGCCACCGGAATCCACCTCAATGGCCTTCCGGAACCTGACGATCCACATGTATGCGAAGCATGCATTAAGGCGAACCAAAAGCAAAAGATCTCGAGGCGGTCGCAAAGACGAGCCACCAATATATGTGAGATAACGCACATAGACGTCGTCGGCCCTATAACGCCTACCGCTTACGACGGATCCGCTTGGTATACCGTCTGCACGGACGACTACTCCCGAGCTCGACACGTTTACCCCATGAAAAGGAAGGGGGAAGCAGAAGAAATGGTGTACCGACACCTTAACTTCCTAAAAGAGCATACTGGACGCCGTCTACTAACCGTTCGAATCGATAACGGGGGCGAATTTGGAGGCCATCGTCTCGAGGGATTCCTCCAACGACACGGGATCACCTACGAACCGATCGTACCCTACGCATCCGGTCAAAATGGAGTTGCGGAGCGGAGCAACGGCCTTATTGCTGAACGAGCAAGGGCCATGGTAATCAACGCCGGCGCCCCGAAACAGCTGTGGCCAGAAGCCGTCAAAGCGGCTTGCTACCTCCTTAACCGGAGCCCTAGTAAGGCTACTAATGGGAAGATTCCAGCCCAATTGTGGTACGAATCGATGTATGCCGACAACGACGCTGAGCCCACCGACCTCAGCCATCTACGAGTATGGGGGTGCAAGGCCTACGCACACATACCGAAAGAAAGACGCCAGAAAAGCGCCAAGTTCGACGAACGAAGCGAAGAAGGCATGCTTGTTGGATACGAAGGATCTAACATCTTTAGGATTTGGCTACCTGACAAGGAAAAGGTAGTACGACGCCGAGACGTCGTGTTCGACGAAGGATCGATACAAATCGACGACCTCGAGGTCACACCTTCGCCAGTTCCACCACCTGAACAGACACGCCAGCCTCCCGAGCTCGAACGTCCGGAATCACTGAGTATGGATTGAGAAGGGGAAGACAGCAATGTGGCTCGAGGCCACACACCTGTCCCCGCTCCGCACTCAATAGCGGAAGAGGACGAACCAGAGGGGTTCCACGAGTCCCAAGAGGACCACAAGGACTCCCGCCCAGCTTACATCGCCGAGCCAATCGAGGACAGCGATGACGAGCCTATAGCGCAGCCATCTTCGACGCCAGCGCCCCTACGTCGTTCCGGAAGAGATCAACAACCACCAAAACGCTACGAAAGTAGTCTGATGGCCTTGTCCTGCGTTGCAGGGCTAATTGCAAAGGCCATACCGAAACAGGAAGAGAAGGAAGACTTCAAAGAAGAGCCGGCCACCTATAAGGAGGCCGTTACTGCACCTGACGCCGCCCAATGGAAAGCGGCTATGGATGCGGAGGTTGAGTCCCTAAACGAAAACGAAACGTGGGACCTCGTCGACCTCCCCTCGAACCGACGAGCACTCCGAGGACGATGGGTTTACCGCTATAAGCGGAACTCAAACGGTTCGATTATAAAGCATAAGGCTAGATGGGTGGTCAAAGGATTCGAACAGCGCTATGGCGTTGACTACAACGAAACATATGCCTCCGTCGTCAAATCGACTACTTATAAGGTGGCTTTTGCGATAGCTGTGTATTATGACTATCACCTCGAACAAATGGACGTCAAAACGGCTTTCCTCAACGGAATACTCGAAGAAAAAGTCTTCGTCACCCAGCCTACTGGGTATACTAATGGAACAAAAGTGTGTCGACTTAACAAGGCTCTTTATGGGCTAAAGCAGTCACCACGGGTGTGGTATCAAACCATCCACAAGTTTCTAACTGATCTAGGCTTCAAATGCCTGATCAATGACGCCAGTGTCTTCAAACACGGCGATCTACTGGTGTTTGTCTATGTTGACGACATCCTCCTCCTCGGTCCCGCCATTAAGGCTATCAATAGCCTAAAGCGGAAACTCGGCGACACTTATGAAATGACCGATTGCGGACCGTGCGAATACTACCTTGGCATGAAGATCAAACGGGATCGGAAGCTAGGGACCCTCACCGTCTCCCAGAAGACTTATCTGGAGGGGGTGTTAGATCACTTTAGATTTAGTGATCTAAGGCCAGTCTCCACCCCAATGGAGCAAGGCCTCAACCTACAGGCTTCCGAGGACCACGCCGACGCCGCCTTTATCGAGCGGTACCAGTCCGCAATTGGATCCTTGATGTACGCTATGACGCAGACCCGTCCTGACATAGCCTACTCGATTTCGGTCCTTAGCCGGTTCGCCCACAATCCGAACACAGCGCATTGGAACGCCCTAAAGCGGGTGTTTCGCTACATACGAGGAACCACCGACGTCGTCATCCGATACGGAGGCAGGCCAGAATCACTAGGACTTCAAGGGAGTTCGGACTCCGATTGGGGGGGGGACAACGAGTCCTGACGATCCACTTCCGGATACGTCTTTCAATTGGCTAACGGGCCAGTCTCGTGGCGATCTAAACGCCAGGCCATCGTCGCCCTGTCCTCTACCGAAGCGGAATACATCGCCTTAACGGAGGCTACAAAGGAGGCAATTTGGATGCGGAGCTTGCTGACTGAAATGCAGCTAGACGACAACGAGTCGAAAGCGGTCCTTATTAACATGGACAATCAAGGGGCTATGGCCCTTACCTGGAACCCGCAATTCCACCAACGAACGAAGCATATCGACATTCGCTACCACTTCGTACGTCATGTCGAGGCCAACGGGGTCATCAAACTCGCCTACACACCTACGGATCAAATGATAGCCGACGGCCTTACGAAACCACTCCAACCTGTCAAATTTAGACGGTTTATCGAACTTATCGGACTACATACGGCTAGTCACGAAGGGGGAAAAGGAACGGCCACTAAAAGTTGAAGATTCGACCTCGCCGGCGCCAAATGGCCTGAGGGGGTGTGTTGGTACTCATGCCTATTATGGCTTAGTGCGAGGACTCGAGGTTGTGCCGAGGCATTACCCGATTAGGCTTGGTGCCAACCTCCTGAAAAGTTTTCCAGTTTGTCTCCTTACACTTAGTTAGTTAGACAATACTACGATCATTACACACCGCTATAAGCGTATGTCCGATAATTATAGGGTGGCGGCGATCGTCAATAATAATCACCCCGCAACAGTTGCCTCTGCTGGCTGGCTGACAGGCCGGTCCAGTCCTGTGTGGGACATTGGTACTAATATTGATACCTTACTGCTTTCTAGACTGCCACGGTGACAGCACTAGGTACTAATTGGTAAGACGCCTCTACGACAAAGATAGACCCGATAGGATGCTATGTATTAATATTGTCTGTCAAGGAGGGTGGATTGATGCCTCTTATCGGATACCTGTGTTTTTACATTTGTGAGCGAAAGGCTTTGGAGTCATGTAGACTTTATGAGCGACGTGGTTCAACCATCTACCTTACTCATACATTGTCTACCATGTAATGATGGCTTTTTGGATGCAAAGGCATCAGGGTAATACTTCCTGCATAACTGCGTGCAGAACAGAGTCAACGTCCCATTTTCCGGAACCCGGCGGAACGGCCGAAGTGTACGCATCGCTTCAGGTACCTTAGGTAAGGCACTCACTGTTACAGGACGCCGTCACAAACCCCATCGCTGGCATTGATCACCAGAAGGGGAAAGGTGACTTAGACTACTGAGAAAGCTTACCTTATTTACTGTAAATCGATTTCCAGGTGGCGAGACGACGGCTTGTTCTGGAGTGGTCTGTTGTGAAGCTACTGTATGTATGGCTGTCGATCTGGCACTCAAAATGGATCTGACATCCTAAGTTATATTTGGAAATGATGTCGTGGTGTCGAGAAGGTTGTTCAAGTGCGGATGGCGGATTGACAGAACTTCGGAGTGCTCAACGTCGATGCTTCAGTCAGTCCATCCGTCAGTGTTTACTCCGTAGAGGCACGGTCATTTCCGCGAATAAACAGTGGCCACCAACGCGAAGCCATCTCGCGGGATTGTGTACTGGTGAAGATGCCATACGCCCTTTCGAGAGAAGCCCGATGGAGCGGCGTGCGATGGTGCTTTCGTGGAAGGTGTAAAGGAAAGGCTTTTGGAGGGCTTGATCAAGCGTCGGCAAAGCTACCGTCAAAGGGTTACCCATCCCTGATTTGACTTCAGTGCCCCTGGTGAGCGGCTGCCGGACCGATATCGGCCACAGAAATGTCGGCGACGAAGAGTCGCCAGAAGACCGGTCGCCGCTGAGGGGGTGGGGTGTAGCTTCCACAACCGAGTTTGGAGTAGTAAACCACGCGGCTGCGGGTCTTCTCTCCACTGATATTCGTGTTTAGACCCGTGCACAGAAGCCCGAGTGAGGGCAGGGAAGCGCTCCGTGGTCTGCTCCAGTTCAGTGCGAGTTGTGGCTTGACACTCAGACTGCCAGATTCGATGCCGTCGTCACAGGAAGGGAGGATGATATTGTTCAGCTCGTCCAGAATCACTTTCAAGTAGAGAAGAGATGGTACTCGCCTTCCCCCAGACGTCCGCGCATTGTGCAGGGCGCATCTGAGTGCGCTACCACTGCCCGCTTATCAGCATTTCGGCCACGACTCATAGGGATATGGCGTACGTTAGAGGCGGTCTCAACTTTCGTGTTGATCCTTGGTCGGCCTCGTCCACTTTCTTCTCTCAACCTCGTCTTCGCTGCCTCGACAGGGTAAAGTGTATTGCAGCAGTTGGCATGAAGAGGCCATGTCGAAAAGGTAGAGCACAACAACAGGGTTTCTTGATAATTGTCTAGATTCTATAAACAAAAATTGGGTTTCCTGAGGTCGAAAGGACAAGCAGTGATCTAACTCCCTCCTGCGACACGCAACGCCACGCATGCTGGAATGTTTATATGACATTAGGGCAATCAATGCACGAATCAGAGCCTTTCCTTCTCACCCTCTTCAATGTTCATAACTTCGTTCTGCATGACAGCCTCGCTAGGCATCGCGTCCGCATCCGTCACACCATTCGTAGCGCGTGTGCCAGAGTCGTCATCTACGCTCAGTGAGATCCAGCCATGGACGCTGCCATCGGTTGCCAATATCTTCCAGTCCTGCTTCGCCGGGCTGCCGTCATTTTTGGCTACCACTCCCTTCACATGACCATTCTGAACGCCATTCGGACGCTTCTCCACCGCATGCTCCTCCTCCTCCATGTCTATTCTGGATGTATCGGCTACTTCGATGCCGTTCAGCCTCAAGACCTGCAGGATTGCTCGTGTGTTCAATCTTAGTGTCCTCTCGGGATCGTCTGCTTTGAAAACCATCTTAGTAACACGTGGGAATAGAATGCCGAAGTCGCTCTGGCTAAGATGTGCGGATGATACGGGGTAGAATATGTGGGGACCAGGCTTGGCCAAGGATGCAGGGTGTTCGGTGGACGGGTCGGAGGAGAGCACTCTTTTCGTCTGAGTCAGATTCCCTCGCCACTTGAAGAAAGCTTCGCTGAGAATTGTCAAGAGATTGGCCCCACCTGGACCATCTGGCGTATATGAAGGAAGTGGTTTGTTCCAAAGCCACCGCATTGGCTTGCCGCGTAGAGGAAGAGTCCAGAGATCTAGCAGAGTGACTGGGGACTTGGGGGTAATCTGATGGACGATATGTGACCCGGTGGAGGGTGTGTACAGAGGCTGGTAGTCTGCGAGATAAGGTTCTGGTCCTTGACGTTGGGAAGGACGCCAGAAAACCGACTTGACGAATTGCACAACAGTAGCCGCACCAAAAGAGTGCCCTGCCCAGGTGATACTACCTGGTTCGTGAAGGCCGAGAGTCGAGCGGAACATGCTCAGGCTGTCGTCGGGATGTTGGTCTGAGACAGATAAATTGACCACCTCATCGCCGCGATCAATCTTGAGCATCGCCTCGTGAGCAAGGCCTAGCTCCCACAGACGGATCCGAAGCTGCTGGCTCCTGCCCTCCTCCACCTCTGGTGATGGTTTGTGCGGCACTGTCCTATATTCCACTCTTTCCACTTTGCCTCGCTGCTTCACACTCTTAATCAACGCCATCGGCGCACTTCCGTCCCTATGATCCGGCGCTACAACCACTACCCCGTGACTCGACAGAGAGCCCAGTAGATGCGAGTAGGCATTTCTCGACCCTCCCAGGCCATGCGAGAAGACCATGACCGGCCATCTCTTCTTTTTGGTAGGTGCTGGCAGTAACCTTGCGCCCTGAAAGACCGGTATCGTCACATGGTAGAGTAACCGAGGCAGATATCTAGAAATCACGGTTACCGTTAGCCTTGATCGCGTGACTGCTCGTGTGAGCTCGGTCAACGCACGAGAAAAGCTCCGACACAGACGGACCAGCCCCCAAGAAGCGCGCATACGCTCCCAAATATTCGCGCTGGGGGTCTGGGATCCAGTATGTTCTTTTGCGATGTTTCTGGGGCTCTTCGCATGGGTAGAAGATGCGAAAGTGGACGGTAGAGAGTTTTGGATCCGGAGCTGGCGAGTGTGAGGGCAGATTGGTGACAGGTATTTCGACATCGACAGTACCGACGGCGTAAGGGCCGGTGTACGGAGGGAAACTCGGCACGGGGTTGAGGTGGGAGAATAGGTGCGCCATGTTTGGTGGTTCTGGAAGGCTTGCGATTGCGATCTGTTGGAGATGGAGAGTACAACAAAACAGATAACAGAGACTACAGGTACACTTATTCACAAGCCTTCTCACGGGCACACGAGGCAAAGAAAGTCTAACAATTCCATTCGCCTCGGTACCTTACCTTACCTTACCAACCTTACATATCTACAACGCCTCTGAGGTTTGATGACGTTTCCAAGTAGACGGGCCGGAAGATCCACGGAACGAAACTAAGGTACGGGTAATTTCAAGGCCGGAAGCCGCTAGCCCTGGTCAAAGGAAGCTAAACCGAACTAGGTGCAGTGACACGCGAGCAAGTTCTTCCATGCGGTAAAGTGAAAGTTTTATCGACTCTTGTTCTAACTTCAACTGGGAGCTTCCTGAAGCACCCTACGTACATGTTCTCCGCTGTCACTCCAGGCTTGCTTATTGACTATCTGTAAAGGAGTCATTCTGTTACCGTCTTTAGCCTTAGCTCTCGCGCCCTTATCGATAAGCACAGCCACTATTTGCTGAACACCGTTCCGAACCTCCTGCACCGCAAGATGCAAAGCGTTTTGCCCGGCTCGATTGGTAGCTTGAGTTGAGGCTCCCCTTTTGAGAAGGTCCTTGACCATATCAAGACGATTGTACTGTGCGGCAAGAAGTAACGGCGTCTCTCCAGTGCCGGTTGCCGCCTCGAGTTTTGCGCCTTTCCGGAGGATGGTGTCCACCATGCCGGTGGTACCATATGCAGCGACCAGATGTAAAGGTGTCAACTGATTCGTTCCTCCGATCCGAACGTCCGCTCCGCCGTTGAGTAACTCAATGGTCACGGCTTCATGCCCTCTCCGGATGGCCCAATGAAGTGCAGTTTCCCCATCCCGAGTCCTCGCATCCACGTTAACCTGACAAAGCAGAAGGGTCTCTACTACGCGTATATGGCCTTTTGCTGATGCCAAATGCAGTGCTGTCCATCCATTCTTGTCAACATTTTTTGATTTTACCGTTGCCTCCCCTTTGGCTCCTCTGGCCAACAGAAGTTCGATTACTGATTCATGGCCGAGTTGCGCTGCGCAGTGTAGGGGTGTTTCGCCAACGTGGTTTCTCGCTTCTATGTTGGCTTTTTGCTGAAGCAAAATATCCACTGCAGGCGCATGGCCCCCGGATGAGGCGAGATGCAGTGTGGTCGCTTTTCTCTTTCCTGTACATTTGCTTTCGACCCGTGCCCCTTCCTTCAAGAGGATCTCCAGGATTCCTACATGACCGTTTCCGGCTGCCAGGTCGAGTGTCACCTCGCCGAACCCCGTTTCTGCTTCAATCCTTGCACGCCTGGCAAGCAAATGTTTCAGGGCTCCCTCAGCATTGCTCTGTGCTGCAACGTGCAAAGGAGTAAGTCTTTTTGCATTGTCAGTTCTGATATTAACGTCAATGCATCCTTCCTTTATTAAGATGCGGATCACTCGGGGTGATTGTTGGCGGCCGCTGCATGAATATTGGAGGCAAGAGGAGACTGCGATGCCCATCTGGCTTTCACAGCCGGAGCACTCAGGCGACTCGGTCTGGCCACTAACCTGAATCATTCTAGGAATCGCGTATGCCCAAACCAGGCGATCCTCTTATGTCCCAGTCGGATTTTGTGGTGTTTGGGACAGCAGATGTGCCAGTGGTTGAAGGATCCATTCGTGGTATGCCGACGTCACTTCCGATTGGCTGACTCCTGACTTTTCCAGACCACCAAGGTCTTCGGCACGGTTCATACACGCCATGACCATGTCTGCGTAACCTTGGCCCATGCATTCCGAGAGATCCTGTTCAGTCAGACCGAAAAGAACCTTCTTTATGATTGCTGCATTTGTCAATATCCTTAGCTCAGTGGCCTCTCGATAATCAATGCACTTCAGTTTTAGAGCCATATCGCAATACCTGCTTGACATTGAAGCAGGGCGGCCAACATCCCGCAGCAGTAACGGCTCCCATAGGCCGCATTCCAATAAACAGATCCCCAAACTGTACAAATCGTGCCCTATGTGATAGCGCTTTTCTAGTTGTAGACCGTAACGTTGCGGATGTCGGTATAGGTTTTTTGCCCAATCACTGTCTCCTGATCGCGCAGACAGTTCATCCACCTTCCTAGTCATGCTCCAGCATGTCAAAACCGGTATTCCGAGAGATAACTTGGCATCATTCAGGGTTTCGGTCTGGTCTCGCGTTTCAAACACCAGTATGGTGTCCGGGCGAATACTCTTATGTACCATGTTGGCGGCATGGACCGATAGAACCGCTTCAGCTAGCCTTTTCGCAAAGTCAAGGCGTGACCAAACGGATGGTTTGCTTGATGACGCGGTTTCATCAACTTTGCTGATGAGACTGGCCAAGGACCTTGGGTTGGAGAGGTGCGGAGGGATCCGGAACACCAGCTGTAATCCAGGCTCAACTCGATAACCCAAGCATTGGAGGATTCCACCGCTCGGAAACCCACGGGCCAGGTGGTTGGCAATCTCCTTCACGGTGTCGTGGGCGGTCAGTGCGCTCCCGTCAGCCGCCACCTGCAACTCGATAATAACGCCCACCTCTTCCATCTTGTCGTCGTCATCTTTGTACTCCGCCGAAGCCAGAATGGCATGCGATGCGAGTGCAAGGGGCACACCCATGAAGCCTTCGTAGTTCTTCGTGGTGAGAAGGAAGCTGCGCGCCGTCAAGTGCCTGTCCTTCGTGCAAAGTGGTCTGGTCTTCTCCAATAACACGATGAGTAGGAAGAACTGAGACTGCCATTTCAGCCAGTTCTCCAGAACGTGCTTCAGCTTCTTCTCCTTGCAGGTAAAAATCAACCGGTTTACCTGCCCATTCTTATCCACACATCTGTTCAGAATACCGTCCGCGTCCTCGCAGTACCCTTGTAGCTTCCGTAAATGTCTCTCCACCAACACCCTCTGTTCCCTGGCCCCTTCCGGTCCGCTTGAGGCCTTGCTCAGAGACCTTTCTGCATACTGTAAGCAGTACTGCAGTTGCCCGTTCAGCAGGTCGTGCGTGAAGTCTTGTATCTCGCACAGTAGAGCGGGGGCTTTACGGAAGGACCGGGCCCGCTCGAGGATCAGTCGAGACAGTTGATAGATTCGGCACAAGACCTCGGATGCAGCGGCGGCGCCGGAAAGAACGTCCATCGCCGCAGTGGTGACGGATAGTAGCTAGAATGTGCGATCAGTTGCGGGTTGTGAGGGCACTGTTTAAGGCAGAAATTGAGAGGGTGGTAGTCAGTAATATTACGGTCAGGCTGAAGTCAGGGCGTTGTAAGAGTCCGATCCGGGCGGCTGGGCCAGCCTCGCTGCTGAGTAGAACCCTGCAAAGAAGGAATTGCATTAACGTCATTTGGCGGAAGGCGTAACTACCTTGAGTACTGTACGCTTCGCATCTTGCATGATACCAAACCTGGGTACCAATACTAGCACTAGGAGATGATGGCATTTGAGAGAAGTAGCTATTCTTTCAGTCCACTTAAGTAAAAGAAGCCTATGAACTGTGAGGGTAACAGACATTGTTGTCGTATACTCTGATAGTATGCGAAAGACATAACAGACCTAACTGACAGAGCCGATATGAACGACATAACTGAACAGCATGAATAGAACCGAACAAGCTGTCTGCACTGGTTATACTTGATGAAGAGAGTAATTTGTAAAAATTCAATCCACTACTAAATCACTGAACAGCTCATCAGCAACAGGAACTGACTGTTTCATAACTCAATAGGTAAGGTATGTATCTATCAAGAATCTCCACATATGTGGGTACCTTAAGTAATGTTTTATATGAGGTGACGGCTAAGGTAAGGTAAATTGTCACATGGCCGCATGCGCTAGGCTCCTAACGGTTGAGCCGCATGGTAAGGTATTTCTCATGACATCTTGCACAGGAAAAAACACCTCCTCTAGCTCAAAACAAATTTTCAGAATAACTTCATCAGAACTGCATCAAATAAGCTCAAAATCTAGTCAGTAACTCTTTTCATTGCACTTTATAACTTAATATAGATCACAATGTTAAGATCTTTATGATCAGCAGTGAGTGTGCAATTCTTTTCTTTATTAAAGCATATCATTCAATTAAAACATAAAGCAACTTAACTTTAGATCTTTGTGAACTTAAAGATTAAGAAAGATAAATTTAAAAAGATTTTTTAATGAATTTACATTAAACTCTTTGTCAGATCTGTTCAGAACTTTATAAAAAGAGTTTTAAATTAATTTAAAACAGCTTAAATTGTAGCTGATCTGAAAGCTTTATAATAAATCATAAACACAGTATAATATAACATTACAATTATAAAAAACATTTTAGAAACTCTCATCAGCAGAAACTCTGCATTACAATTCTTCATCATTACAGAATATAAATACACATATATTTAAGCTTAAATAACAGCAGATATGTCATCATTCTTAACAGCAGCATTCTTTTCATTATCATTTAAAGAAAGAAGCATCATCATAGATCTTTTCATATCTGATAATTACAGAATTGTCATCAAACTCATTAACACTGCTTTCATTAATCATTGATGCATTCTCTCATTAGTTACACTACATAACTGCATTAATAATCACATTTACATCATTACAGATCAAAACATTATTGCTATTAAGATTGTAGCTGTTAAGTAACTGAAGTTAGATAATTTAACAGTGTATGCATTCACAGTAACTGAAAAAGAATCATTGTAGAGTAATATTAAATAAATTACATCTTTAAAAGCAGATAACAAGATAGTCATCATCATTTATGATGTCATTGTGCACAGCATATCAGTACAGAGCATCAAAATGAAAGATTAATAAGTTATAGTGACATGTATATAGACAGAAAATTATAAGATTGAAGCTGAAAAAAACATCTTAATTAATTATGTAAGATGATTGTGCAGCTTAAAATGAGCAGCAGAATCTGTAATGATGAAATTTATAAATGCAGAGCACATCAATTTAATGTTTTAAACTGAGTTAATTTGAAACTCTGAGTACAAGAAGACAGAGTTATATAATTGAGTTTGCTGCATTTAGAAATGCTTTAAGTGCTATAAGTATGATTACATAAATGCTCAATGTGAAAGTACTTAGAAATGCAGTATATGTATAGAGAGTTATAGATTTAAGAATTGTCTCTTTAAGAATCTAAAATTCAACATCAGAAAGTGTGTAAGCTGTGAAGACTCATATAAGACATGAAACAACAAATATTCTGAATTTTAGAAAGAGACAGTATATATATAGATGATACACAATATTAAGTAGACTCAGTGACAGATATTAACTCAGATATTAATTATTAAACTTAAAGAAGTCACACTCTCAAAGACAGCTAATGATAGAGTCAATAAGATTGACATTAATAGTTACAGTAAAAGCATTAACAACAACAACAGTGACAACAGTGACAGCAGCAGCAATATCAGTGAGAATGCAACATTTACATTACATATAACAATGAGCAGTAATTATGAAATCATCAGTGAGTCTTATTTAACAATATTTAAGATTCTTATAAGAATCTTATCAATCTTGACATCAGTTCTGAAGACATTCATCAATAGAAATGAAAAGCAATTAATATTATCTATAAAAACAGTGATCACAGATGCAAATTGAATCTCTTTAAGATTAGTGAATGAAAACAGATCTAAAAGAATCACAATCAGATTTCTAAAAATGTAAGAGACAGATACTGCAGTAAAGACAGCAGCAAATCATTAAAGCATTAAATTCTCTGAGTATTAAATAAATTTGAAGAGCAGTTAAACAACAGAAATTAAGAATGTCTTTAAGTAGAATTTAGTGAGCTTACTGCTCATTAGTTAAGATAATTTCATGACAGACATTATAAATATAAAGACAATATTAACTTTAGAGATCATAATGATGACAGAGTAATGTTAATGCACTTAAACTTCATTATCTTACAGTACAACACAATGAAGTCAAGAAACAAGATCATGATATCTCTGCTTCAGAATCTCATCATATAAGACTACAATGTGCTGATTATTCAGAAGTCATAATACAATAAATATAACAACAGTACTTATTATCTCTGCAAGAACTGATTTTATCTGATTTATTCAGAACTCATAAAAAGAAAATTAACTTAAGTTTGCTTCTACATTAATTTATAACTGAATTATACAGACTGAACAGTTCAGACATACAGTAAAGATTTTATAATTTTGAAGATTCAGTATATTGAACACAGTCAGTTTAAGTGTCTATGCATTCACAATGTGTATAGAGAAGCAGTCAGAAAGAATATCATAGTAACTTTAAAGTAATTAAATGATTTACTAAAAAATAATTATTGACAACACATTATAGTGAGAGACTTCAATCTGCATTATTCAACATAAGAAGATCTGAGAATGAAGAAGAATTTACAGATAAAGCAGTTAATATAAATAATAAATGAATAACAGCTCTCTCTGTTCTTACTGTAGAACTCAGTTATATAAAAATCTCAGTAAATATGCAGCATCATAGATCTGATGCTAGACAGCTTAGACATTATTTAATAATTAATTAGTTACAAGATACAACAATAATATTATAACTTTAATCACTATTTTATTGTCACTCATCTTCTGCTGTCTGCAGCAGAGATCACATTACAATTTTATTAACAGTAAAATAAAGCAGACATAAAGCTTCTACAACAGACTTTGATAGAATAGCTGTCAATGTTACTTTATAATTATAATGAATTCAACATAAAGCAATATATAACTGTCATTACAAAGACAATTCAGATCACAGTGAAGACAATAGTACTGATGTTAACTCTTAGTAAATGATTAAAGTCAGAATTTGATCTGAAAGCAAAAGAGATAATGAGAAAAGTAAATAGAGCTCATCATTGTTGATAAAGAAAGCAGAGCATGCATATTTAAAAGATGTATTGCTGAGTTTACAATGAAAAAGAGAAGAAGCTGACAAAATTAATGAGAATAAGTTACAGAAAATGAATAGAGATGATCTTAAAGAATTTTCAGAAATTATAAAAATTAATGAAATAAATTAAAAATTGTAAAGTCACAAATCAGACTTTTACTTCTGTTCTGAAACAGATGAAAGAGTCAGAACTTATAGAACTGCAGAATAAGATAAAGCTACTTTAAATAATCTTTTTTTCAATTTCTTTAGAGACAGATCTCAGCAACATTGCAGAATACAAGTATTCTAAGCTGATATTTATGTCTTTAATCACAGAGATCAAATTAACAGAGATTATAATGTAAGCATTAAACAATAAGACATTAGAATTGAATAATATATTAAATTGAGTTCTATGTTAAAAGTGAGCACCACACTAATAGCATAGCTATTATGAGTTATATATTTAACACTCTCTCTAACCTGCAATTGGCCCACAACCAACTCACAGATATAAAGAGTGCACACAGACAGCAGTTTAAACTTATGATCTTTGAGCTTACTTTCTCATCATAAACTTAAATCATCAGCAGAGATGGTCTAGGCACTGTTTTACACAAGAACAACTGCATTAATCTGAGCTCATAACCTGTTAAAAGTGAGCACCACACTAATAGTATAGCTATCATGAGTTATATATTTAACATTCTACATTAAATATTATTACAACTACTTTCACTGCTGCTCTCACTGTACAATTTATATCTGAACAGCAAAAGACATTTAAGAATCTTTGAACACTTCATTACAGTGATGCTGCAGAAGCTTAACAAAGAAGATTATTAACAATTTAAAATATATTAATCAATAATACTTTTAAGCATTATAAGCAAAGTTCTGAAGTTCATAATGACATGCAGAATAAGCTACATGACAAAGATTTATTAACTGTTACTTAAGATACTGTTAAGAGATCAAAAGATTGTGTTTATAGAGTAGACAATTTACATATTGCTGAAGTAGATTTACAGAGCATGAAAATTAAGCATATTAATTATATTACTATTAATGCTGAATGTATTAGAAGTTTTTGACAATGTCTTTTACAAAAGATTACTTCACAATCTTTAAAAACATCATTTATCATTAAAGATAGTGAACTGAATAAAAGACTTTCTGAGAGAAAGAACATCAATAATAAAGCTGTTAAAATATGAGTTAAAGAGCTTTGTCATTTATATAAATATATTTTAAAGTTTATTATTATCATTCATTTTATATTTATTCTACAATGCTGACATGCTGAATCTAGTCAATGACTTACAGCTTTGAGTCACAGCAGCAAATTGAATTGATGATATGAGCATCATAATAACAGAAAAGTCAGCAGAGAAGAACTGCATTATTTTGTATACAGTACACAGCTATACAGAGCAATAAGCTTAAAGATATATTTCTGTCTTTATCTCAGTTAAATATGAGTTTATTTACTTTACAAACTGTCTTATAAGACATGACACAACAGTGAAGCTGATTTTAAACATATATACAGTACAGACATCATCAATATGCAGAGTGCTGAAAGTCATTTTGAATTTACATTTAAAATGAAATGTACATATACAATACATTCAGACTTGAGTCACAACAAGTCTTAAAAATCTAGTGATGTTAACAGACTTCACATAAAGCTTTAGACTTAAGAATCTATAGAGATTCTATGTAATAATGATGTTGTTGCAGATTCTGTACTGCTGCTCAGTCTGATACAGCTTAAACAGCAGATACAGAATAATTATATAATAGAAATGAATTCTTTAAAAACTGACAGTTATATAGTGATGAGTAGAAGTCATTATAATGAAAATCTTTTACATAACAGCAAACTCAGCACTGAATATGAAACTCTTTCTTTTTCTGATGAAACAGTAATTAAAGAAGACATTAAGAAAGTTTATGCTTTACATTATTACTGCATCAATCTATATTTTAATGAAGAAAATCAGATCTAACTTTACAAAAAAGCTTTACTGAAAGAGTTCACTGAAATGTCTGCAGCTTTGCTATAAGATGCAGACATAACTTTCATTAAAAGTTAACTTGAAATTTAAAGTGCTTTACATTGTATTATTATGATGAAATGACTTAATTATTTACATAAACAACAATGCAGATGAAGCTGTCTGCAGATATGATATCAATAAACTTTGTTGAAATTGAAAGATATTGAATATCTACATAAATAACAGTGACATCAAGAATCAGATGAGTGCAGCAGCAGTGACATTGAAAAGAGATTTAAGATGTATGATGTATATAAGTATAAATGAGACATTTACAGTGTATATAATGAAGCTACAGAGCCTAATCATGATGATAAGCATAGTAAGTATGATGAAAATGATGAAATTAAAGTTTTAAATAGTGAACATATATATAAATAATTAAGCAGCAATTTAATCAGCTGTTAAACTGAGTACACAGTTAGATCAGTACTTACTGCAGTATATAGTGAAGAAATTAAAAGATTCAGATATGAATCTGATGAATATTGATGCATATAGAGATATCAGAAAATAAAGAGACAGATAAAGTAATTAAGACAGTGACTTAGATTAGAGATTTATACATTGAGAAAGAATAGATCATAGAGATTTGACATTTAATTGTTATTTATAAGATAAGACTTCATCAGTGAATAGTAAAAGAATGAGTCAATGACTAAAAGAATGAAACAGTAAAACAGATTACATTTAGCATAAAGTAATAATTAGACAGAAGAGTATTAAATAAACATACAGAATTTTGCTGATTCATAAGCTTTCTTATTACTTAGTTATATACAGAAAAGATTGACATAACTTATTATTTTTATATTATAGATTAAGCAGACTCTTCATGATGCTTATATAATCTGAGCATTCAGACTATTCATTATGTGCTGATGAAATGTCTACAAATCTAAGATTTAAAAAAGAAATTATTAAGATAAGTTAATGATACAAAGAAGATTCTATGAGACTTAGCACTAATTAAAGTAACTATTATATTTATGTTATGAAGCAATCTTCTGAGACAATTTCAGACTGTAAAAAAGACATCAGAAGATTTAACACTTTTAGATGCAGTCTGAAATAGAAAATTTAATAATTATATACTTTAGATTGCAGAAAAGACAATTAATTATTTACAGCAACATTTATTTTCTATTAATGACAGCTGAAGAGAGACATTAATATTAAATCACAAGAAAAGAAGATTAGTAAGCATTAGAATCAAGAGAAACATGAAGAACTACAGAGAGCAAAGTCAGAATTTGTATTAGTTAGCTAGATCATGAGATGACAGTGATGATGACAGTGAGGTGACAATGAAGATGAGATCAGTATGTGCTAGTTGCTCGTAGTTATGTGGTGTATGGCAGCCTAGGCAGCCTTGGTCACCTATGAATCAATCAATCAATCAATCAATCAGACGTCTTGCGCGGTTGCCGCCTCATGAACATCATGAACAATTTATGGATTACCTACTTGTATGATTAAACGAAGACTGCACTAATCCTGTTCTTCAATCTACTGTGTCATTGATTCATGAAATTCCAGTCCAAGAATGTCTCTGGTACCTACAATAGACCTGTGAATTGACCCATAAATGCCCCTGATGCTACCTATTCCCCAAGCCTCGCAGCCACCTGCTGCAAAGCCTCCAACTCCTCCTGCTGGTATTCCGTGAATTTTCCCCCGCCCATTCCCCCAACCAACACAAATCCCTCCTCGACCAGACTCTTCGCGTCCTCTACCCTTCGCTGCCCTCCCACCGCCTCGATCAACTGCCTTAGCGTCCCCAACGCCTGCGGACTCTCCTTCCCATATCGCTTCTGCAGCGCCGGCAGCAGCTGTCGCGCAATCTCCTCCGCTTCTTGATACTTGCCCTGCTCGACCAGAACGAAACCGAGATTACTCCTCACCGCCAGGGCCGAATAGGGGCTGTCCCGCTCCCGGATGGTTAACATCTTGCGCCAGGTTTGCTCGGCTCGCGCGGGCGAGCCGACCTCGGATTGCACCAGTCCTAGTGTGTGCATGGCTCCGAGGGTGTCCTCATGGTCAGGCCCGAGGGAGGTTTCTTTGGCGACGACGCTGTCCGCGGCGAGGGTTTCGAGAGCTTTGGTTTTGCCTGTCTGTGTTTCGTTCGTAATTAGTGGTTGACCTAGCTGGTTCAGTTCGGCTTTGGTGAAGGTGGACTTGATTTGCACGAAGAGCTGTGGGCGGATCCAGTTCAAGGACTTGTTGTTGGGTGATATGGCGGACGCCGCCAGATTGCTTGAAGTAGTCATTCTCATAGACCATTGGAATATACCTGCTGATGATGGCTGAGATGTGGCTCCGCTGTTGACTAATCTCGTGGACTGGGGGGTGCACTGGAGACTTACCGTATAGAGCATTGCCTAGGAGTGGGGTTACTGTAACACTCACCCTATAATAAAGGTCGTGCTCCCGTTGGCCAAGGGGGAATGAACCGACACAGGGCGGTGCGCATGGTCTAAGGAGACCCCGATAAACAGGTAACCCTGAAGCACTTCCCTGCGCGTGGTACCAGAAGATCACGAAAGACAAGCTACCTTAAATGAGCAACAATGCACACACGGCGAGTACCATAGGTTACTCTACCAAATCTCCATCAACTCTTCCAGGCAGAAACGTGCTGTCAGCAATACGTGTGGCTTTAACTACTTGAAGTTAAAGATATCGATACTACACATGTTGTCCCCGCTTCTGTTCGAGGACACCTCCTACCACGTCTCTTCGCCACGGCCGCAGTCTCTTCCATCCACTTTAGAAGGCCACTCCAATCCCGCACCAATGCTCTACTGCCTACTCCCTCATATGAACCTCTCCCGCTTCCGGGTCCTGATGGAGAGGAGGTTGTATGCGAGAGGGGTGGGCACATGGACGAAACCGGCGTGCTCTTTGTCTGCATGAACGAAGTGGGTCAGTTCCAACCCTTTGAAACGGCCGTAAGATCTTGGATTTCGAGCCGGGGAACATCGTGGGAGGGCAATGGAGCGTATCAGCGGCCGAGCTAGGAACTCCAGTGATTCATTTCCTCATACTGGCATGGCTTGGTCATCGACGTAGTGACGAAGCCTTCAACATTAACAGCTCGGCGCAGCAAAGGGGTCTCCTGCCATGAAGGATCCCATTCTGGAGGAATCCCGGCCCTGAAAGACGGACTTCGATATCCTAGGTTTCTTCAGGCTTCCGGGCCCACGGGCTTGCCAAGGCCTGTCAGCAAAGGCCCGAGCAAGCAAATATGACACACCATCAAAGCTTGGTGTGTCTGGGTGCTCACAAAAGACAAACGAGGGCCTGTGGGCCGACCTTTTAGTCTTTCACAGATTGCAACATGACCAGAAGCCCCTTACGGGGAGCCTCGATTGCAATAGCCATTCATTAGCCGGAATTTGATCAGCATCAGCAGTCTTTGGCGAGTTCGATTTCTTGGGTCCTTGACAGATGAAGGCGGATGTCTTTGTACTTGAGGCTGTTACTACCATTCTCATCTTAACACACGCCATCTTCAATGATCATTTCAGGGGAGGCCGATGTTGCGTAGCACAGCAAGTTCAGTAGTGCATGTTATAGACCGTCTCACTTGGTGAGATACCAATCGTCACACATTGTGCAATGAAAACGAAGGACACCGACAACACTGTCACTGTCAATGATGCATTAAATCTCACTCAGTTCATTGAGCCCCCGCTCCCATTTCCGCCAAGCCTGACGGTCAAATCGGGTGTGACGGATTCAGACATGTTTCGGACTGTTGGTGAAAAGATGTCTAATGGCTTCCTCATGCTTCTGAGAGCCGGAATAACTGGGCGTGTCTTTTGGTCTCGAGCACAACTTCTGCTTGCTTGAACTGCAAATAGCTGAATGAATGCTGGAGCTGCACGTCCTGTAAGTACATCGACAGTGGTAGTTACAAGTGCAAATGACCGTTTTGGACGGGGACATTCTGAATACCTACTTACGCATGTCCCACCAGCGGTGGGAGGTGTAGGGGCGGGTGTAGGTCACCCAAAAGCGGCGTCAAAAGTCGCCTCGCCAGCTACCCTTACACCCCCACTACTACCCCACAAGCTCAGCCCTAACCTTCCCATCCTTTTCACAACCAACCATGCCCTCACAACCCGAAATCCACCCCTCCCCCCCACCAACCCCCCACATCCCCTCCTCGCCCCTGCCCTTCCTCATCTACCGCTCCGCCCTCCCCACCCCGCCGTCCGACGCCACAACCCGCGCCTCCATCGAATCCAACGGCTGGTTCCACGGAGGGACGTTCAAGAC
>JAABUJ010002657.1_pt1 | contig 21495 bp, 18 predicted proteins | sample 5559131 | NCBI WGS metagenome assembly JAABUJ01 (sample SAMN10711875, study PRJNA513366) | rock metagenome | isolation source: Antarctica rocks | place: Antarctica: Victoria Land, Mt New Zealand nord | collected 2016-01-07
GGTGGGCGGCCTTGTACAAGGAGTTCCGCGGCCTGGTCCAAAGTGGCCGGCGGGTGCACGCCGACCTCGCAGACGAGCAGACCCTGCTCCACGGCTCGGTCGCCACGGATGGTTCACGGGCGCTCTTCTGCTGGGCCCGGCTGGGCAGCTCGGCTGCCGCGCAGGCCGGCCGAGTCCCGTTCCCCGGCCTCGACTCCCGTCGCAACTACGAGGTCCGGCTGCGGGAGGACGCCGGACCGGCGTCACCTCACCAGCTCGCGGGGCCGGCCTGGTTCGAGGCGACGCGCGAGCAGCCCGTGGTGGTGCCGGGCGTCGTGCTGACCACCGTCGGGGTCACGCTGCCGACCCTCAACCCCGGACAGGCCGTGCTCCTGGAGGTCACGGCCGTTTCATGAGCCCCACCGGACGCGTGGCGCGCGCGTCCAGACGCAGCCGACAGGTGTCCTACGATCGAGCGGTTCAGGACCACGTGGCGGCCGTTGGCCGCCGGGCGAGGAGAGGAGGACGCTTCCCATGTCTATGACGCGGATCGGTGTGGTCGGGGGCGGCCTCATGGGCGCCGGCATCGCGGAGGTCTGTGCCCGCGCCGCGCTGGACGTCGTTGTGGTGGAGTCCGGCGGTGCCGCCGCGGACGCTGCGCTCCGGCGCCTCGAGAAGTCACTGCGGCGCGCGCAGGAGCGGGGCAAGCTCGACAGCGCCGACGAGGTCCTCGACCGGGTCTCGGTGGTCACCGACCTGACTGCGCTCGCGGACCGCGAGCTCGTCGTCGAGGCGATCGTGGAGGACGAGAGCGCCAAGGTGGCCCTCTTCCGTCGGCTCGACGAGGTTGTCACCTCCCCTGGCGCCATCCTGGCGTCGAACACGTCCTCCATCCCGATCATGAAGCTCGCGGTGGTGACCGAGCGCCCGAGCCACGTCCTGGGGGTCCACTTCTTCAACCCCGTGCCGGTCCTCTCGCTCGTGGAGCTGGTGCCCAGTCTCCTCACCGCGACGGAGACCACCGAGGCGGCGCGCGCCTTCGTCGAGGGCACCCTCGGAAAGCACGCCATCGACTGCCAGGACCGGGCCGGCTTCGTCGTCAACGCCCTCCTCATTCCCTTCATCCTCAGCGCAGTTCGCATGCTGGAGTCGGGCTTCGCCACGGCGGAGGACATCGACCAGGGCCTCGTCCGCGGCGCCGCGCATCCCCAAGGACCGCTGGCGCTCGCCGACCTCATCGGCCTCGACACGACGAGGGCGGTCGCCGAGTCGCTCTACGAGGAGTTCAAGGAGCCGCTGTATGCCGCGCCGCCGCTGCTCAACCGCATGGTCGACGCCGGACTGCTCGGCCGCAAGACGGGCCGCGGCTTCTACACCTACTGAACCAGCCGGTATGCCGTGCAGCGAACGCCGCGGCGTTCACCAGACCACGTGAGGAGTGCTGCCCGGTGGCAGGGTGGCACGGCGCTCACCGCTCCTCACGGGCAGAGTTCTGGGCCACATGTGAAGTTCTGGGCGCGCACTCAGCGCCCTGAGCCAGTCGAAGCGGACACCGGGCCGTGCGGCATACCCTCGGGCTGCTGGCCGTCCTCGTCCCCGGCTGAGCCGAGGCAGCGGATGAGCGAGCAGCCGCCCGAGCGCGGCGTTTCCGGGCACGATCCGGGTCTCCAGCCCGAACGGACCGCGCTGGCATAGCAACGGACCGCGCTGACGCCGCTGCCGAACGGCAGAAGGCTCGGCACCGTTATGGTGCCGGGCCCTCTGGCGTTTCGAGCGACCCCGACCGGGCTCGAACCGGCGACCTCCGCCGTGACAGGGCGGCGCGCTAACCAACTGCGCTACGGGGCCTTGATGGTGCTGTGACCTGCGGTGCTACGTATCCCCAACGGGATTCGAACCCGTGCTGCCGCCGTGAAAGGGCGGAGTCCTGGGCCGCTAGACGATGGGGACCCGGGATCTCTCACGAACCCCCCGCCGCCCAGCGAGCAGCGCTCGGATCCGTCGAGGACTCCGAAAGCATAGGCGATGGGAGGACGGCGTCAAAATCGCAACCCGCACCCGGAGAACGCGCTGCAATGCTCACCCACCGGCCCACTCGAGGACCTTCTCCACCGGCCACGTCGTGATGATCCGCTCCGCCGAAATGCCCAGCCGTTCGGCGCGTTCGCAGCCGTACGCCTTCATGTCGAGCTGACCGGGCGCGTGCGCGTCGGAGTCGATGGCGAAGAGGCACCCGAGGTCTCGGGCGAGCTCGAGAAGCTCGTCCGGCGGGTCACACCGCTCGGGTCGGGAGTTGATCTCCACGGCGGTGCTGCCCTCGAGACAGGCCTCGAAGACGGCCTTCGCGTCGAACGACGACTGGGCTCGCACTCCCCGCGACCCCGTCACGAGCCGGCCGGTGCAGTGTCCGAGGACGTTGACCCGGGGGTTGCGGATCGCGGTGACCATCCGTCGCGTCATCGGCCCGGCGTTCATGGCGAGCTTCGAGTGGACGGACGCCGTGACGACGTCGAGCCGCCCGAGCATCTCCTCCGTCTGGTCGAGCTCTCCATCGTCGAGGATGTCCACCTCGATCCCCTTGAGCAGCCGGAACCGGTCGCCGAGCGAGCTGTTGACCGACTCGACGACACCGAGCTGTTCGGTGAGCCGCGCGACTGAAAGGCCGTTGGCAACGCGGAGCCTCGGGGAGTGGTCGGTCAGGGCGAGCCACTCCTGGCCGAGCTCGACAGCGGCGAGGACCATCTCCCGGATCGGTGAGCCGCCGTCGCTCCAGTCCGAGTGGCTGTGCAGGTCGCCGACGACCGCGGCATAGAGCTTCTCGCCGCCGCGCACCAGCGGCTCGGACTCCTCCTCCTGCAACGACTTCAGGTATGCCGGAAGCGCACCGAGGACAGCCTGGCGCACCACCGCGGCAGTGGAGGCCCCAAGACCCTTGAGCTCGGTGAGCGTGCCCTGCTCGGCCCGGGTGCGCAGCTCGCCATCCGGCAGGTCGGCGATGGTGCGCTCCGCCTTGCGGAACGCCTCCACCCGGTAGGTCCCTGCTCGGGAACGCTCGAGCAGGAAGGCGATCCGGCGGAGTGCGTCGGAGGGCGTCACCGGCGCAGAAAGGGGGGCGAGGAGCATCACGCCGGTCAGTCTCGCATCACCTGCCGGTCGCAGTGGGCACCGCGTTCGCGTCGACGACCTTGACGACGTCTTCGTGCCTCGCCTTGACCGAGCCGCGCTGTCCCTCAGTCGCGCTCGGGCCGAGCACGACCGCCGGCCGGCGAGGGCGCTGACCGACATACAGGATCCTGGCGTCGACCCGTGTCCACAGGGACCGCTCATGGACGAACTGCATGATCTCCTCGTCGTGCACCCGCGTCACATCTCACCTGCCTTCCTGGCGACCGAGGACCACCCTTGACCAGAAGGACACGCGGCGGGGCGGGACCGTTCCGCGATGTCATGGTTGTCTGCGGAGCGGTCAGGAGGCGGCGACGGGTCCCACGGCTTGGTCGCCGACCTTGCCCGAGCAGACCGGGGTTCCCTGACCAGTCGCCGAGAGGGCGAACGTGCCCGGTCCGGCCGAGGTCCGGCCGACACCGTCCCCGGCGGACATGGTGACGTCCACCTTGGTCGTCGACGTGAAGGAGAGCTTGGCGATGATGTTCTTGCCGTTGCGGTTGCACGTCAGGCTGATGTTGGAGACGGACGCGGCGGGCGACGATGGCGGTGGAGGCGGGGCCGCCGGTGGCCGGGTGGGCACGACGGGTGGCGCGGTGGCCGTGGCGGGTGGCTGGGTGGGCACGACGGGTGGCGGAGTGGGCACGACCGGTGGCGGCGCGTTCGGGTTGGGGTCGGCCGTCTGACCCGGCACGGCAGCCGTCATCGTCGGAAGCTCGGGCGGCGGGATGCTCACGGTCGAGGTGGGGCCCACCCACTGGGCCTTCGGCGGAACGACCGTCGTCGCCGGTGGGGACGTGATGGTCTCACCGGAGGGAACAGACGTCGTCGTCGGCGTCGTCCCCGCGACGGCGGCCTTGAGTGGGGTGGCCGGGGCACTGTTGAACAACCAGAGCATGGCCAGGAGGGCGGCGATCGCCACACCTCCCACTGCGGCAAGAACCACAGCGTTGCGTCGTCCTTCGTGTTCTAACTCCAGGTTCATCTGACGTACGGCCCTTCGTCGGGATAGCTCCCCTCAGCTGGTCCAGCGGAAAGGATAGACGATGAGCGGTTCGGTGCGCGGTTCGTCCCGGCGTCGATACGCGCATGGATCGAGCCTGCCAGCAATCCGGGCGGCCGACGGCGTCGAAGCACTCTCGAAAGATGATCGCCCTGTGTCACGGTTTCCCCGCGACTGCCCCAGCGTCATCCCGCTCATTCAAGGAGGAACACGCATGCGTACTACCAGGAAGGTTGCCAGCGCCACTCTCGGCGGCGGCGATGTTGGCTCTGGCTGCTGGACCGGCGCTGGCCGATGGTGGCGTCAACGCCAACCTCAAGCCGAATGCGGGCAGTGGGGTGACCGGCAGCGGGACCGCGATGGTCACCGTGACCGGTACGACGATCACGGTGAACATGGCGGCGAGCGGGTTGCTTCCCGACCAGCCGCACGCGGCGCACATCCACTTCGGTCCGGACGCGCGTCACGACTGCCCGGTCATCGGTGAGGACGGGAACAAGGATGGTCATCTCAACACGACCGAGGGTGGCTCGGCGTACGGCCCGATCGCGGTCTCGCTGACGACGTCGGGTGACACCAGCGCGGCCAGCGGTCTCGCGGTGGAGCGTTTCGACACGGCTGCCGGCGGGAAGATCTCCTACGAGCGTGGCAGCATCACCGTTGCGCCCGAGACCGCCACGGCGATCACGGACGGTCAGGCGGTCGTGGTGATCCACGGTGTGGACTATGACAAGGACGGCAAGTACAGCGGCGATGTCAAGAGCGACCTGGCGCCGACGCTGCCGACCGAGGCGACCGACCCGGCGCTGTGTGGCGTGCTGCGGGCGGCTCCGGCCGGTGGGATGGCGACCGGTGAGGGTGGCGCTGCTGGTGGCCAGAACGAGGCGCTGATCCTTCTCGGTGGAGGAGCTCTCCTGGCCGCGGCCGGCACGGGCGCCTTCGCCGCCCGACGCAACCGCGTCAAGGCCTGAGGCTCTGCGTCGGTGCGTTCGCCGCGGCACTTCCCGTGCCGCGGCCCACGCACCGTCGTGCTCGCTACCATGGGGCGTGGGCGGACACCGCCACCGCGGTTCTGAAGGGCCGGCATACGAGCTGATGCAGACGTTCGTACCGCACAGCGACTTCGAGTCCACTGCCCGCGCGCTCGACACCAAGCGTCTCGACAAGCAGCGGGTCGAGGTCATCCAGATCATCCGGGCGCTCACGCGCCCTGGTTACGGGTGGGCTGCACACCCCGCGGTCCTCATGTGGAAGGACTATGAGGAGGCCCTCGGTTGCTACGGCCTCACCATGTGCGCGGGGTGGGTGGAGAAGGGGTTCCGCGACTCGTGCGCAGCCACGATCGCGAGCGACCTTCGCGAAACTGGTGTGACGTCGGTGCGCAGCTACGAGCAGCTCGCCGAGGCAGGAGCCCTGCCGCAATGGCTGTTCGACCCGGCACTGTTGCGGAGCCACCAGTCCGCGCTCGTGCGCAAGGATCCCGGCTACTACCGGCCGCTCTTCCCCGAGGTCCCCGACGACCTTGCCTATGTCTGGCCCGTCCGGTCCCCGGTGGTGGTGGAGAGGGAGCAACGCACCCGGGAGAATGCGCAGCGCCGGGAGGCCCGAGCCGTGGAGAAGGCCACTCTGGAGGCGGCCCGCCTCACGCGGCGGCGCAGCGCTGCCGCGAAGCGGGGGTGGAAGACCAGAGCCGCCATGAAGCGTGAAGCGTGAAGCGGAGGATGGGGTAGCCGGTGAGGTTCCCCTTGGGGCGGACCACGAGCAGGGCCACGACCAGTGCCAGCCAAGCTCACGAGCGTCATGGCGAGCTTGGGCTGCCTCACCGGGTGACGACCCGGGGGGCAATCTCGGGCGGATGTTCCTCGACGTCTTTCTGACCGGACGGCTTTGGTGGGCCCCGTGGGACTCGAACCCACAACCTACGGATTAAAAGTCGCTTCATGCCCGTGTCGCTGCCTGCCGCGTCATGTCCGTCGCGCCACGTCTGTGCAGGTCAGAGGCGTGCCGACGATGGCGTCAGTGCCGGGGTGTCCACGGCGTTGCCGGCTCGTGTCAGGTGGTTCGGTAGAAGTTCGGGCAGAAGTCGGGGCGTCCAAGTCGCTCGAGAGCCAGAACCTGCCCACTTCGTAGCGATGGCGGACTGTATAGAGCCGATCACGACGCGGGTCCCGGCCGAAGGCCCGACGTAGCCGTCTCGTGCGCGGAGATCGACGCCGGGCCTGTCCGCACGAGGGTAGATGACGCTGCTTCAGATCAGTCGTTGAAGATGTGGCAGCAGATGGCGCGGCGGCCTTTTGATCGCCGAGAATCAGGGCGTTCGCGTCGGAGGCAGTGCGCCAGATAAGGCGGCCCATGTCGGAACGAGATTGCTGGAACCACGCGTGGCGACTGCGTGATCCCAGACCAAGGTCGTGAGATATCGCTGGAGCTCTCCGGCTAGGCGCGCCTCGAGCAGGACGCACTCAATGACGATTCCGACAGAGCAGTGGATCCGAGGGCGCGAGCGCCGGACCCCGAAGGCACCGCTTGTGCTTGTGGTCAAACGCTCGTGTCGTCGAGCCCGGGTTGCGGCCCCATCGCGACGCGCAACACCATCTCGCGGTCGACTGGCTCCGCACCGAGGGCCTGGTCGGCCCGAGCGCAGCCACAGACTTCATCGACGCTCATCCGGCACCGTCTGTCCCCTGATGTCGTTGAGTGCCACGTCTACCCTGAGATGCTCGACCGAAGCGCGCCTATGCCGTCCCGCGCGGACCTCGCGACCACGGCGGATTCGGCGGGAACGCGCGCGGAGCAACGGGTGAGCGCCCCCTTACCCGTGGTCAGCGGCGCTCCTCTCGCTAGCCACCAGCGCGGGGTTCTGGCTCCGGCCACGCTGGCTACGTGGCTCCCGGGCAGACCAGGGACGGTTCCCGTGTTCACTTGTCGATCGCTTGGCGAAGGAGGCACCCGACTCGGCCCCTGCGACATCGCCGTGGCTACCCCGCAGCACGTCACCCCGGCCTCCCCTCAGTCCCGCCGACATTTCGGGGAGTTCCCCGCCTCCGTGATGAGGGAGACAGGTGCGCGTCGCCTCCGGCCCAGATCCACCAGGTTCGAGCCGGTGCGTCTTTGAGAGGCGTAAACGTCGGTTCCTCGCGTATGCCTTTCCGCCACGCTCGCCACACCCGCGTCGTCTGGCAGTACCGACACGTCATGGCTTTGTCGGGGCCGCTTGCCACCCGTCCCGGCACCTCCCGAGACCGGCTGCCCCCAGCTTCACCGCCCCGCTGCGACGGGACGGAGGCGAAGGTCTCTCACCTCCACTCAATCAACAAGCGCCTCACGGCGCACCGGCGGAAGGACGCACCTAGTCGACCGCGCGGTTCGCGGCATAGGACGTATGGGTCGGCGGATCGGACCCATGCAACAGTCCGCGTATTTCGTGGCGCGGTGACGCATTGAGGCTTGGGCCATAGTGTCCTGTCTCTGAGCGGCCTTCAGGTGGTGGCGTGAGAGGTGGTGAGGCCCACCGTGGCAGATCTCGGAGACAGGTCAGCGTCGGCGACGATCTTCGGCAGCGCTGCCCCGAACCCCTTTACGAGCAGGTAGGAGCCAGCCGCTACCTCGAACAGGCCACCAGGAGCCGACAGTGCGAGCCCGACCCCGTATCCGGCGAGTTCCAGGACGCTCCCGAGCGCGAAGGTCGCGTAGCCCACCATGCCCCACACGGCTTAGAAGCGCAGCAGCAGCGCGGACCTGATCAGCGCCCGGCAGAAGAAGATGCTTCCGACGCCCAGCGTCGCCATAGCGAGCCAGTACGCGCTCTGGCTGTTCTCGACCGCGGTCCGCGCCAGGCTCTGCAGGTCACCGTCGTCGGCGAGAAGCCCGGCTGGTTGTCCAATGGGCGACCGACTCGGCGCGCCAAGGTCATGTTCGCCCTGCGGAACCGATCCAACCGCGATGCCCGCCTCGCCGTCCCGCAAGTCGAAGCGCTGGTCACCCTCGTGCAAGACCTGATGGAGATCTGCAGTTGGTCAAACATGGCGAAGCGCCGGCCATCGCCGTGATGCGCGGCTGGGTGTTGGCTGCCGAAGGCGCCCTGTCGCAGCTGCTCCTGCACGGCTGAACGTCCAGCAGCGCGTCGCCCTTTGGCGGCTACTCGTCCTTCACAGCGATGCCCACCCTCACCTCGACCAGGTGTGCCGCGTGACCGGCAGGTCAGGCGGGCGGATCAGCCAACATGAGTGCCGGTCACTGGCCAAGACCGGGGCGTTCTGCGAGAACCACTGCTCCGGGTTCGGCACGAACTCCACCCCAAACCACCTACTGATCACCGGCGGCCAGAGCCCGACGCTGCGCAACCCGCCGCGCAACCAGGCCGACCCCGTCTGGGACATGCCCTCGCTGCCCGGGCACGCCGCCGACCATGGCCTCAGCTGGAAGGCCTACACCGGCTCATCCAGCTACCCGGTGAACTTCTACCGACAGCTCAAAGGCTCACCGAACATCGTCCGCTCCGACCGCATCGTCACCGACGCCAAGAACGGCAGGCTGCCCGAGCTGGCGATGGTGTGGCACGACAGCCCCCTACGACGAGCACCCCGTAGCCGACGTGACCAAGGGCCAGGACAAGATCTGGCAGGCCGTGGACGGCCAAGGCGAGGGCGTGCCGTGCATTCACGGTCGGACCACTGCGACCCGCCGGCTGCCGGGACGGTAGCGATGTCCAGGTAGCGGCCGGCCAAGCGCAGTCTGACGGCGACCGTGACGCCGTGCAATTTCGGTGGGACGGGTACCGGTTGCCGCGGAAGGACACGAACGCTTGAACGGACAGCACTCTGCGGTGAGCACGGTCGGGAATCGGGCCGGCATCGGCGTTAGTGGCTCGGCCTTGGCGAGGGTCCCCACCGTGGCGCGTTCGCGCCTCAAGGAGCCGTTTGGTCCTTGAGAAGCGGTTCGACTTCTGCTTACCCGTCTTACTCGCGCTGCGCAACACAGGTCTGCTCGATCCGGCCCAGACCCTCCGCCCACGTCACCAATGTCTGCCCGGGAGCGAGGTACCGCGCCGGGGACATGCCAAGGCCGACGCCACCGGGCGTCCCCGTGAATATCACGTCGCCCGGCAGCAAGGTGACGGTTTGGGATAGGTGGGCGATGAGGACTGGTATGGGAAAGATCAGGTCGTTCGTCCTTGCCGCCTGCATCACTTCGCCATCAACGGAGCAGCCGATCCCGATGTTGTCGGGATCGTCGAGTTCATCCGGCGTGACAAGCCAAGGTCCGAATGGGCCGAAGCCCGGGTATGACTTGCCCAGGCTGAACTGCTTTGTCGGGTCGGCCATTTGCAGGATCCGTTCGGAGAGGTCCTGACCGATGCAGACTCCTGCGACATGGGACCAGGCGCGCGCCTCGGGGATGCGGTGGCCTATCCGCCCGATGATGACGACGAGTTCGGCCTCCCAGTCGGTGTTTCCCCCGGCGGGCAGGGTCACCTGCGAGTACGGCGCAGCAAGCGACGTCGGGAACTTGGTGAACACCGGTGGCACGTCGGGGAGGGGGTATCCGGACTCGGCTGCGTGCTGCTTGTAGTTCAGCCCGATCCCGAAGACTTGCCTGGCCTGGGGCGACGGGCAGTCGAGACCGCGCTGATCGACGGCGACTGTCGTTAGGGCCGAGATATCGAGTTCCTTCACCCATGCGCTGAAGTCCGGCCAGCTCTCGTAGATCGTGGCGGGGGCCGGTCCAAACCGGCCTCCGCTCGCGACGGCGACGTCGATGCCGGTGGTGTCATTGATCAGGAGCAGGACGCCTCCTTGGTGAACGGCGATGCGCATGCTGTGTCTCCTCAGGAGGTCGGTCGAGCGGGAGACGGGGAGATGAGCTGGTCCGACAAGCCGACGGGCGACTCGATGGCGGGGAGCTCTGCCGCCGCGAAGTCGATGTCTTTGGTCTCCGGACCGAGCGCCGCTCCGACGCCGGCGAGCACCGAGCCGAGGCCGACGAGGACGAGGACGGTGAACTGTCGCGGCATCAGTCCGGTGAGCCACCCCTGGTAGCTCGCGTAGAACGACGGGATGATGACGGCGAGGCTGTAGCCGAGACCGAAACCCACGGCGCGGTTGGCGGTCTTGAACCGCTCGGCAAGGTAGGACGTCACCACGGCCCATGGGCAGACGATGCAGATCCCGGCGAGGACGGCGAGCAGCAGGGCTGGCCACACCGACGGAGCGTTGAGCCGGATGAGTGCGAGATAGGAGAGGACGCCGCCGATGAGGCTGAGCAGTGACGCGGCCATGAGATAGCTCCGTCGGCCGATGCGCTGGCTGATCGCGCCACCTGCGAGGTAGACGAAGGTGAGGGCAGTCCAGACGGCCAGCACGACGAGAGTCGCGTCTGAGCTGGAGAGTTTGAGGGTGGTGCGCAGGATCGGCGGCATCATGGCGGTGATGCTGTTGAGCAGGAACCACATCCCCGTCATCATCAGGAACACTTGGAGAAAGCTCCTCAGGTCGTCACCGCGCGGTAGGCCGAGCCGCGCGCCCTTCGTGGTTCGCCCGGCCTTCTCGACCTTTATCCAAACGCTCGATTCCTTGACTTCTCGGCTGTAGTAGACGAGGAAGGCGAAGGCAAGGAGGGCGCCGAGCACGAACGGGATCCGCCACCCCCACTGCATGTAGGGCGAGTTGATCGAGCCGGATGGGATGACCGCCAGTAGTGCGAGAGTGATGAGAGTGAGCAGCACGTAGGCGATCGTGCCGCCGGTCTGCACGACGGCACCGTTGACTCCACGCCGCTCGCGTGGGCTCTCCTCCATCGCGAGCACGTTGGCGCCCGAGTACTCGCCGCCGAGAAACACACCCCCGACGAATCGGAGCACAGTGAGCGCGACGACCCCGCCGAGGCCCCAGGTCGCGTAGCCCGGCAGCACGGCCATGACCAGGGTCGCGACACCGAAACCGGCGACGGCGATGAGTGTCGACTTGCGCCGGCCGATGCGGTCAGCCAGCGAGCCGAAGACGAAGGAACCCAGGGGGCGGCCGATCAGTGTCGCGACGAACACCCAAGACGCCAGCAGGGCCGCCGTCTCGACGTCGAGGTTGTTGGGGATGAAGTAGGTAATTGCCGGGCCGAGGGCGACCAGCGGCAGGTAGATGTCGAAGTTGTCGATGAGGAAGCCGAGGAAGGCGCCTCGCACGGCTTTTCGTGCGCGCCCGCTGTCAGGTGTGGTCGAGGACATCGTCATTGATCTCTCTCCTCTTGAGTGTCGGTTTGGCGGGGTGTCGGTGGCTGTGGATTGCGGACGCCCGGCGAGAGGGATGAGTCACCGCTGCGGGCTACGCGGGCGGCGGCGAGTCCCGTGACTTCGGCTGTCCCGCGCAAAGGGTCAAGAGCGACGAGCACGCCGTAGGACGATTCCGCGGCCGGGACGGAGACGTAGCCGCCGACGACGTCGGCAAGCACCTCCGCGACTGGACGCTCGAGCGGGTCGCCGTAGCCGCCGCCTCCTCCGGTCCCTACGACAACCGTGTCACCGGGGTGCATCCTGTAGCCGTCGACCTTGCCGTTGTCGAAGCTGACGTCACGGCCGTCCCGTTCGATGACCGAGACTGTGTTGGGGAGTGCGTCACCGCCGCCGTCGAGCCCCCATGGGGCGTGGCGGGTCCGCTCGACGAAGCTGTCCATGCGGACTGCGTTACCGGTGGTCCAGCGCTGGAGCGTGCCCAAACCACCGCGACGCCGACCAGCGCCTCCCGAATCGGGGCGCAACCCGTACTCGAGGCAGGTCATCCAGTGGTGCTTGGCCTCGCGGGCCTCGATGGGCGCGTTGTGGGTGTCGCCGTCGTTGATGCAGATCGTGGCGTTCTCGCCGTCTTTGTCCCGGCGGGCGCCCCATCCGCCGCCCTGGATCCCGTTGTAGAACAGGTCCCACCGACCGGTGGCGGGATCGACGCCGTACAGGTTGCTGATGGCAAGGTCAGCGTGGTGCCCGGCGATCGTTCCGCCGTGGACTGCCTGCGCCAGCGCGCGGAAGATGCTGTCCACGATGGTCATGGGGTACGTCATCCACCAGCGCATGGCAGCTGGCTTCTGGGCGCTGACGACAGTGCCCGGGGGGAGGACCACGTCGACCGCGCGAAAAGCTCCCTCGTTGACTGGGAACTCGGTCGGCGACGTGAGGCACTTGAAAGCCACCTGCGCTGCGGACCGGCCTGCGGTCTCACCGGAGTTGAAGTAGCCGGCGACCTGCGGGCTGACGTCGGAGAGGTCGATGGTCATCTGGTCTCCTGCGACGACGACCTTCACGCGGATGGGGACGTCGACCCCGAGGTTGATCCCGTCGTCGTCCATGCTCGTCTCGGCCGTGTACTCCCCGTCCGGGATGGCGGCGACCGCCACCCGGGCCAGCTGCTCGCTGCGGTCGGCGAGGGAGCGGAAAGTCTCGATGACGACGTCTGCGCCGTATCGCCCGACGAGACCGTGCATGCGGGCCTCACCGGTGCGGATCGCCGCGACCTGGGCTCGAAAGTCACCGAGCGCCGCATCGCTGAAGCGCACGTTGGCGGAGATGATCCGAGTTAGTTCGTCGTCCTGTACGCCGCGCTTGAAGATTTTGACGATCGGCATCTGAAGACCCTCGGCATAGATGTCCTCCGTCGTCCCGCCCATGTACCCGCCGACGTCCAGCCAGTGCGCCATCGACGAGGCGAAGGCGATGATTGTCTTCCCGTCGAAGATCGGGACAGTGAAGATCATGTGGTTTAGGTGGCTGCCCATGATGTAGGGGTCGTTGGTCAGCAGGATGTCGCCGGGTTCCATGCCGTCCAGGCCGTAGTGCTCGATCTTTGCCTTGACGGCCCGTGATAGGCCGCCGACGAACATCGGCAGGCCGAGCCCGATCGAGACCGTGTCTCCGCTCGCGTCGAAGAGGCCGACGGTGAAGTCCTGCGCCTCGTAGATGATCTGGTTGTAGGCCGTCCGCATCAGGTTCGTCTTCATCTCCTCGGTGGTGGCGACGAGGTTTCCGCGGATGATCTCCGCGGTGACGGCGTTGACGACGGGCTGGCGGGTCTGAGTTGCGTTGGTCATCTCGTGAGTCCGATCTCGAGGATGAAGTTGCCTATCTCGTCGACGACCAGGCTGTCGCCCTCGCGCAGCAGGGTCGTCGTGGTGCCTTCCTCGACCGCGGCGGGGCCGGTAATGCGGTTGCCGGCCCGCAGTGCAGAACGTTCATAGACGGCACAGGCGATTGGGCCTTGCGTAGGGTCGAGGATGACGTCGCGGATGCCAATCTGCGCTTCCGGCTCAGGCTCCCCGGCTCCGGCTTCCACGACGGTCCAGTCCGGTCTGCTGACCGCTCCGATGACGGACAGTCGCAGGGTGACGATCTCCACGCTCTCTTCTGGGGCGGAATGGCTGAAGCGCTCGAGGTGCGCACGATCAAACTCACGCTTGAGGGCATCGAGGCCGTTGCTGACGACTGTTACCGGGATCGTCACGGTGATGGAGTGCTCCTGACCGACGTAACGCATGTCGGCCATTCGGACAAACTCGATGGGGAGGTGGCTGTACCCGCTGCGCCGCAGCCATTCGGCTCCGGCACTCTCAAGTCCTCGGAACTCCTCGTCCAGTGTCTGCCCGTCGGTCTCGTCGAGCCGCTTGACGCTGGTGAGGACCAGGTCGTATCGGACGTCCGCCATGAGCATGCCAAGCGCCGAGAAGACTGCCGGCACCGGCGGCACGACCACCCGGCTGACACCGAGCTCACGGGCCACGAGCGAGACGTGTAGTGGGCCGTTGCCGCCGAAGGCGAAAAGGGTGAAGTCGCGAGGATCAAGCCCACGTTCCGTCGTGACGGCACGCACAGCGTTCGCCATCGACGCCGCGGCGATGGCAAGGACCCCGGCGGCCGTGGCTGCGGGGTCGAGCCGCACGCTTTCCGCTATGACGCGGACTGCCTCTTCAGCGGCGGGGACGTCTAGGGAAAGATCTCCAGAGAGTGCTCGCTCTCGCGAGAGAAGGCCGAGCGTGATGGCCGCGTCGGTCACCGTGGCCTCGGTCCCGCCGAGGCCGTAGCACGCGGGCCCTGGGGTCGCGCCGGCACTGCGCGGACCGACGTGCATCCCGCCGGCGACGTCGACCCATGCGAGGCTCCCGCCGCCGGTGCCGACCTCGACGATGTCGAGGCATGGAATGCGGATGGGGAGCCCGTGAACGTAGCCGCCGACGAAGTACTCAGTGGCGAGAGGGAATCCCTGGTCACGGATGACCGCCGCCTTGGCCGTGGTACCTCCCATGTCGAAGGCGATGGCGTCGCGCAGACCAAGTCGCTTGCACAGCTCGATGGTGCCCACGACACCACCGGCCGGTCCCGACTCCATCATCTGTACGCTCTGCTGACGGATCGTGGGGACGTCCGAGACGCCGCCGTTGGACTGCATGATCGTCAGCGCAGCCCCGCTGCCGGCCTCGCTCAGTTCCTTCTCCAGGCGATCCAGGTAGGTGCTGACCGACGGCCCGACAAAGGCGTTCGCTGCGGTGGTCGAAGTTCGCTCGTACTCGCGGTACTCCCGGCTCAGCTCGTGGGAAAGCGTTAGGTAGACGCCCGGGAGCTTCTCGCGTAGTAGCCGACCGACCAGCTGTTCATGGTCTGGATTGCGGTAGGAGTGCAGGAGCACGACGCCGACGGCCTCGATGTTCCTGGCCTGCAGCACCTGCGCGAGCTCCCGCACCTGGCCTTCGTCGATGGGCTTCGCTACGGCGCCGTGGGCGTGGATGCGCTCGTCGAGCTCGAATACCAAATCGCGGGGAACGAGTGGGCGATGCTTCTCGAAGGCAAGGTTGAAGGCGTCCGGTCGGTTGACTCGGCCTATCTCGTACACGTCGCGGAAGCCGCGTGTGGTGATGAGGGCGGCCTTTGCGCCGCGCCGCTCGATCAGGGCGTTGATGACCACGGTGCTGCCGTGGACGATGGAGTTGGTGTCGGCGAGTGTGATGTCGGCGGCGGCCAGGCCGTTCAGGATGCCATCGATGAGATTCGGCGGGGTGCTCAGGGTCTTACCGACGACGATGGTGTGCCGGTCCTCGTTGAAGCTGATGACGTCGGTAAATGTTCCGCCGATGTCGGCGGCGACGCGGTTGCCCATGTGGTACTCCTTCATGTCGATCTGGATAGGACGGCGGTCCGGGACGAAACGTCACGCACATCGGTGTCGTTGAGCGACCTCGCGCAGGAATGCCGACCAGTGGTCAGCCGCGCGACGTTCGGCCGGGGCACGACTTGGTCCCGGCCCCCCGGGCGGGGGGTCGTCACGCAGTGCGACAACGCGGAAGTCCCCGTGCAAGTGCGGGTCGGCGAGATGGTGGTCAGCGACCAGCAGTCGGCTGCTGAGCCGGCTCAGCGCCGTGTCGAGATCCGGCGCGGCGGCGCCGGTTGCAGCGGCGAGCTCAGTAACGAAGAGCGCCGGCCTCGTAGCCAGGATCTCCTCGACGCTCCGCTGGGTGCCAGCCATCGCGGTCTCCTCGAGCTACTCCCGAGGCGTCTCCTCGCCGAGTGGCCCCATCCCAACACGGCACCCATGATAAATCCAATAGATGCTCGACATGGCGCACATTGATGGAGCGAATGGTTACGGGCTCTGTAGCGCTGCGCGAAGTTCAGTCGTCAGCCATGCGACCGCGCTGTCCCCCTTCATGCGTGGGTTCTCGATGAGGTCAATTCCGAGCGGGGGGATCGCCAGCGGGAACTCATGGATCCGGAGGTCGAAGCGCTCGGCCAGGCTGACCGCCAGCCGCTCCTGGACGACCGCAATCGCGTTGGTGCCGGCGACAAGCATGGGAATGAGCAGGAAGTTCGCCGAAACGACCTCGAAGCGAGGGTGGATCCCCGCGGCCTCCATGGCGATGTACGGCGCCGTGCGCAGCGTGGGTGAGCGGTAGGCGACGTGAGGATGGGTCGAGAGGTCTTCTACTGTGACGGCGCTGCCGAGGCTCCCATTACCGCGGCCGACGACTACGACCCACCGGTCAGGGTAGAGCGTGCGCCGCGGGTAGGTCGTGGCAACGATGTCGGCCACCAGGGCGAGGTCGACGTCGGGGTCGGCGAAGACGTCGACCCCGGGGTCGCGACTGTCGACAACCTCGAACGACACTGCACCGGCGTGGCCAGCGGCGATACGCAACAGCAGGGGTGAGACGACATACGCCGTCGAAGGAGTCATCGACAGTTTGAACGATCTCTGATGTCGTTGCGGGTCGAAAGCGGGCGAGTGGAGGACCTCATCCGAGATGCGATTCAGGGAGGTGTGGACCTGTTCGACGAGCGCGCTGGCGCGGGGGGTGAGGACGAACTGCTGTCCGGACCGCACCAGAAGCTCGTCGTCGAACATCCGCCGCAGTCGCTTGAGCGTGTGGCTCATCGCTGGCTGGGAGAGATTCATCCGCCGAGCCGCGCCGGTCACGCTGCGCTCCTGGAGCAGCGCAAGCATGGGAGGCAGAAGATTGAGATCGACATTCGCGATCCGGGCCGCGAGATCCGGGGAGACGTCCTTGGCGTCTGGAGTCATGGATCCACGGTAGCTAGTTGATCGATGAAACGACCAACGGCGGGCGGTTGCATTCGCGCGGCGGATACCACCCATGCCTTTGTGGGCATGGTGCGAGGCCCATGGGAGGAAAAGGATGGGGCATCCGGAGGAGGGACGTATGTGCCCGAGACAACCAGCCGACCACGAGCGAGGAGGGAATCGACGGATGACAGCTTGCGAACCCGCCGGCACTGTCTCTGACGAGACATTCGCCGACCTCTGGCGTCGAGCGGCCGCTGCCCACCGGGCCCAGCCCTTCCTACTCTTTGAGGCCAGGGACGGAAAGGTGTCCACATGGACCTACGGCGAGATCGACGACCGGGTTGATCGAGCAGCCGACGCCCTGCGCCGCTGGGGTGTGCAGCGGGGTGACCCGGTTCACCTCGCCCTGGCGAACTCTCCGGCATTTGTGGTGTTGTGGCTGGCGGTCGCGAGGCTAGGGGCGTGGATGGTTCCTGCAGACCCACATGCGACCTCACGGGACCTAGCGCTGCAGATGAACCGGGTTCACCCGGTTGTCGGAGTGTGCTCGGCCCGACGTGAAGGCGTGTACCGCGACGCGGCGCCCGACGACCTCACCGTGGTCGTGCTCGAGGAGACCGCGGACGACCTTGCCGAGGATGCACCGCTGATGTCGGCGCCGACGCTGGTCGAGCCGTCGCCCCAGGCATGCCCTACCGATCGCCTGGCCGTGATGTGGACGTCGGGAACGACCTCTGCTCCGAAGGGGGTGATCCTTACGCAGAGCAACTATGCCCACGTGGCGCGGGTAATGGCGCAGGCTGTGTCGCTGAGCAGGCAGCACAGGTGGCTGGTCGCTCTCCCCCTCTTCCACGCCAACGCACAGTATTACTGCTTCGCCTCGGCGATCCATGTCGGCGCAAGCGTTGCGCTGACGGCCACCTTCAGCGCCAGTCGCTGGGTGGAAAGCGCCCGGGCGCTCTCTGTCACACACGCCAGCCTGTTCGCGGCTCCCGTCCGCATGATCCTGGCACGGACCCCCAGCGGCACCCCACCGTTGGCCCTCACGCACGTGTGGTTCGCCCAGAACCTTGGGGCCGGCCACTATCGCGAGTTCAGTCAGTTGGTGGGGACGCTGCCACGGCAGCTCTATGGCATGACCGAGACCGTTGCCATCGTCACTGCAGATGACGGCGACCCCGCACGACACGACGTCATCGGCCGGCCCGTGGCCGGCCGCGTCGTCGGGCTCATCGATCCGGCGACCGGCCTGGAGCCGACGCCAGGTGAGCCCGGGATGATCACCGTACTTGGGCGACGAGGCGTCGACCTCTTCGCCGGCTACCTCGACGACCCTATGACCACAGAGCGATCCATTATCGTCGAAGGGGACCGAGAATGGTTCTCCACGGGCGATATCGCCACCCGGGACGAAACGGGTCGGCTGCATTTTGTAGGGCGCGTAGACGATGTGATCAAGGTCTCCGGCGAGAACGTCAGCCTGACTGAGGTTGAGGCGATCCTTGCGCAGGCGCCGGGGGTGCTGGAGGTGGCCGTGGTTGCACGACCTGACCCCGTACGGGACCACGTGCCCGTTGCCTTCGTGGTCCCTCGTGATCGGCATGCTCCGCCGAACCTGGAAATGCTCTCGGCATGGGCCTCAGAGGAGCTGAGCCCCGCGTCCCGACCCAGGGAGTGGATTCTCATCGAGGAACTTCCGCGCACCAGCGTGGGCAAAGTTCGACGATTCGCCTTGGACACCGCACCGACAGTCGCCACCGGACAGGTAACAGGCGGTACGGCCGAAGACACTCAACGCCCCTCATGACCTCACTTTGGCTTGTCCCCTTCGAGTCTGCGATAGAGATCACGGAGTCCTGCGCATCGACCGCCCACCGGTAGTCCCGCGTCGTGGTCGGCGCCGCCGCGTCAACGCGTCTACGAAGCGAACGTCATTCGCCAAATGAATGGTAGGCATGCCGAGCATCTATTGGATTTGTTGTCTCCGGTCTGATGTGATCCCTAGCACGCGATCCAATGCGGCTTCGGGGGTGAGAGATGGATCAGGAGACGCAGCCAATCACCGACGCCCTGGCGATGCGGCCGACGCTGTTCCTGACCGAACTCGCCGCGGTTACCAAGCTGCCTATCTCGGAGGTCGAACGGAGCCTTATCGGTGCGCCAGTTCTCATCCGTGATCACGCGTCGCCGGATCGCCACGTCCAGGCCGACCGTCGGATTGCATCGTTGATCGGCGTGGGCACCGAAGTCGCCGCCGGCAAAGTCCATGCCGACTTCGACGGCATCACCTACGTCCAGGAACGAGGACGGCATCACCTACGTCCAGGAACGAGCGCTGGTCGCCGACATCGGGCTGGTGCGCGCCCGCCGGGCCGACCCGCAGGGCAACCTGGCCTGCCGGCTCCCTGCCCAAAACTTCAATCCGTTGGTGGCGACGGCCGGTCGGGTCACGCTGGCTGAGGCCGAACATCTCGTTCAAGCAGATCGTGTCGGCAGTCGCCGATGATAGAAGCTGGCGTGGTTCGCCAATTCGGGTCGGCGTCATGCCCCTGATCGTGGTGGGCCGGACGCGACGCGAAGCCGAAGCGGCGGTTGCGCCCTACCTCGACGCGCTGCTCGCCAATTGCTCGGACCAGTGGCGTCTGCCGCTGGCATCTTTAGCCGACCTGACCGGGGCGCTCATCGTCGGTACCGCGCAAGACATCGCCGACGGGGTCGCTGAGCTGGGCGCGGCGGGAGCCGAACTGGTGATAGTGGACCCACGCCTGCGGATGGATCGCTACGAAGAGATCGTCGAGCTCATAGGTGAAGTACTGGGGGGGCGCTAGTGAACGCACAGATTGACGCAGTCGTCGTCGGCGCGGGGATGGCCGGCCTGTGCGCTGCCGTGGCCGCAGCGGAGGCCGGTCAGACGGTTACCGTGATCGAGAAAGGCACCCGACCCGGGGGGTCGATGGCCTTGTCGCACGGCTTCATATGGACCTTCAAGGAAATGCACCAGCTACGCAGCGAGATGCCCGACGGTGACCGCGAACTACAGGAACTCGTTGTAGAGCAGTGCGCGGACGGCCGCGATTGGCTCCAGAGGCAAGGTGTCCGCCTCTCGCCTGAGGAGGCGTTCGCCGGCTTCGGGTGGGGTCAGTTGATGGAGCCCGCGCAGTTGATTCAGGCATTATTGGGGCGCGCGGCGGACCTTGGCGTGACGATCCGGCTGCGCACGCCCATGCGGGAACTCATCGTCGAGGACGGTCGCGTGTGCGGCGTCCGAGTCCGTACCGAGGAGCAGGTCGAGTCGATCGAGGCCGACCGGGTGATTCTCACAACCGGCGGATTTCAGGGCAATGCCGAGCTCTTGCGCCGCTACGTCACCCCGTACGCCGAAGACATGTACCTGCGCGCTAACCCGTGGAGCACGGGTGATGGTCTGCTCGCCGCGCTTGCCGCCGGCGCCGCCCTCACTCCTCACCTGGGGACCTTTTACGGACACGCCGTGGTCGCTCCGCCAGCTCGTTTCGGTCCGTTGCAGTTGCTGGAAGCAACCCAACGCTACGGTCCGTGGTCGGTAGCTTTAAACCTCAACGGCGCTCGGTTTACTGACGAGTCCGCCGGCACCGGCGAAGAATGGCTGAATCAACAGATTGCCCGGCAACCTCGTGCCACGGCTGTGTACGTCCTCGACGCCGCCATTAGCGAGATGTCACCCGGAGCGATCGGCCTGCCCATCACTCGAGTGATCATCGACCGAGCGAGGGCTTTCGGCGGCCCAGTTGTCACAGCCCCCACCCTCGAGCAACTATGTCAGGTCCTCGGCCGGTGGGGGATACCGCCAGATCGGGCCCTGGACAGCATCATCCGGTTCAACCAGCAACTGCACTCCAATGACGGATCGGGACTGAGCCCGGCCCGCATCGGGAGTCGTTTCGAGATAAAGACACCCCCGTTCACCGCCGTCCTGGTCCGCGCCGGCATCACCTTCACTTGCGGAGGTTTGGCCGTCGACGCAGCCATGCGGGTACTGGAACAGGCATCGACCAACTCACTCCTGCCTTTGGTCACAGCGCGCGCGGAGGAGTTCGTGTGGAGCCACATCGACGGTTTGTACGCAGCGGGCAGCGATGTCGGCGGTCTAAGCAACAGCGGCTACCTGGGCGGCCTAGCCAGCGCGCTGGTTACCGGACGGCTTGCCGGAACATGTCAAGTCGGTTGATTGCGCCGTGAGGCGCTGTCGTGATGAACTGACCGCTTCTGTCTCAGTTCACTTGACAGACATCCCATCCGAGATTTGTCAAGCGGCTGCGTGCTGGGTGTCCGGGCTAGCGCCCACGATCACAGGCAGTGTTGCAGCAAACCGCGGCTCTTGTGCGCGTTGTCGCATGCTGATCAAGTTGGTCGGGCTACGCGTGGGTGGCTTCTCTGTGGGTAGGGTGGGAGCCCAGAAGGCCAATGCCACCGATGCCGCGGATACACAGCTCGACGTGGGCTCGCTTGATCCGACGAGGGGGTCCAGGCCGCGGCACCGGAACGGGGTCTGCGAGGCACGCCCGAACCCGACCCGGCGCGCGCTTGCCCTCGCAGGAAAACGCCCAGTGCGGCCCAGCACGACATTCGCCCCAAGGGCTGATCTATGCACTCCCCTCAAGTCTGTTCTCAGCGGTGCCCAGCGCCTCGGAGACGCGCCCTATCTGGGCGGTAGGACGCGCGCGCTCCGAATCATCGGCGTACCTCGACCAGATCGAGTAGGGGCCCACTGGGAATGCGGATGAGTCTGCCCAAGCGCAGAATTGGGGTCGGCCACGCTCC
>JAABUJ010002660.1_pt1 | contig 21480 bp, 21 predicted proteins | sample 5559131 | NCBI WGS metagenome assembly JAABUJ01 (sample SAMN10711875, study PRJNA513366) | rock metagenome | isolation source: Antarctica rocks | place: Antarctica: Victoria Land, Mt New Zealand nord | collected 2016-01-07
GAGGTCAGAAAGTTCTTTGCAGATGAGTTCCGCCAACTGTCTCCGTTCTTCCAGACAGTGCTCCACCGTCTTAGGCTCCCAGTCTTTGTCATTCAAATCAAGAAGGGATGGATCGAGTTGTTTGTTTATCTCTATTGTGTCGATTGTGTTGAAGAAATGCTGTCGGGATTCTTGCCTGGCTGATTTTCGCAACTTCGTCTTCGCACATTTGAGAGCGTCATCAGCCTTCTTGTACATCTGGTATATCTTAGTTCCTTCTGCTTGCGCGTTCTTTATAGTGCCAGACTCTTCACGAGCTTCGTAGGTTAGACGATCTCGCAGCTGTCGAAGCTGTACGATTTCTGGATCTGCCTTAAGAGCATTGGTCTGTGTGGGGGTAAGCTCTGTCGGGGCCCGTGGGTCAACGTAGCGACTCATATGTGTCACTGCTTTAAAGAGAGCGGAGGAAGAAGGGCGCCCGAGGAAAGCTGCTTGCACATCACACTGAACTCGCTCATTGATATATGCTTGATAGATCCCGGCGTCTCTGTGAGCCATGACCTGCTGGAGCTGACCCTGAGTCGCAATAGCTGATGTAGATTAGTACAAAGTATCCAGAAGGAGCATCTCTTGAGAATATTTGTACATACCGTCAACTGCTTCACCTGTTCCTCGTCGAATGTCATATGCACATAAAATCTGCATGAATCCTGCTGCAAAGCCTAACCGCTGAAGGTAGTAGAGGTAGGTATAATAACGTAGAGCCTTGATATCTGATGTCTGGATCCCAGTGGCAGAGAGTTCGGCTTGGCGAAAAACTGGAGTTTTCAACTTCTCTTTTTTCCACCAGAAGTGCAAGCTTCGGCGTGGCGCCTTAACTCGAGTACGTAAGAGTTGTTCCACGGATTTGATCTCAGATTCGAATGCGTTGTCAAGAATTGCAAGAGTGATCATAAGTATAATTGGATCAAAAATAAGAGCGTCAACTTCAGTGAGAATGTAGGTTTTACTAATCAGACATTAGAAATTAGTTAAGGACTGAGCACACACAGGGACACCTACGGCTTGGGCTTCATTTTCCATCCTTTTGTATATTTAAGGGCTACCTCCATAACAAGAACATCTCGATTTCCATCCGAATTTGGCAAGAGAACAAGAGTGACATCCTCATAGCAGAGAGTCTTGATCACTTCCCAATCTAAGTTGAGTTCATTCTCTTCGTTAGCAGAGTTCTCATCATCCTCCCAACCAATGTAGTGTTCCCGTTGCGCTCTTCTATTTGTCACCTTGTACACCAACGCTCCCGGTCGGGTGGCAGTGTACGCAGAAAGAAGTAGCAGTAGCGCGAGCTGTAATCGTTGTCGCTCATTGGGGAATATTGAAGTGTCGAGAATCCAGTGGTGATGGAGAATAAGAAAGATGTCGTCGACATTCATGACTGGCTTTTCTCGCGTCATTGTATCAAGGTCGTACTTTCTGGTCAAGTACCCGTCGATGTACTATGATAAACTCGTTATTCGTCTCTTCCTACAGGGAGTGAGTGTAATTCATACATCATTGACCTCATCCATTACTTTAGCATGCAGACTGTGACCGACAGACTTCCGGTATAACATGCACCATACTCTCCAGTATTCATGAAGACTGCTTCTCTTCCGCACTCGAGGGTAGAAGTCCAGCATCCACTTGAGGAACGTCATGATGTCTTCTTTAGTACAATGTACAAGAAGATCAAGTCTGTCTTCTCCAAGGAATGTGCAATGCCTTTTTTCCGATCAGCTGTCTGCATTTGCAGTACACTCTGGAGTGTTACCTTGTCCATTTCGTCAACACCGTAGAGATGTTCTCCTTCGTGGAATCAGCGTGTTCCTTCTTCACCGTGCCTTTCTCAATGAGTTGCTTTCGGTGCCGCCTGTAATGTTCAGCAGAATGTTGGGGTACGTGTCTCTCTCGTTTGCTTCGGTTGCCCATCTTCTGCGTTGTCTCAATGGATGGCGGTAACTTCGACAGGATGGAGACCTCTTCTTGTGAGAGGAACTAATTGAGCAAGACTACGACCACCGAAGAGAGAAGTAATGCTCCAAAGACAGGGACATGTGATAAGGTGAACAAGCTAAGTGAGCAAGGTGGACAACTGAGCAACCAAGAAGCAATGTCAAGAGGTATTGACTGAGCAAGCTAGAAGAGCAAAGAATGTCAAGGGACTTGTCGTTGCTTGACGGAGACAGTTGGGTGGTTATAAATGCCGGGCGGATTGCTACTGACTGGAAGAAATTGAGGAGGGGATTGTTTCTAATTTGGGATAAGACATAATGAAACACCTTGAGTCAGGGCACTATTTGCGGCCGCGTTCTCGCTTAATCACAAGTATCGTGGGGGTACGGTGCTTGGCATTCTAGAAAAGGTCCTGCTTAAACCAGCATTGGAGATTTCCTAAATCTGACGGAAAATTTTCCAGAAACTCTCGTTGAGCGGTAAGGTAATCCTCAGCGGTCTCAACGTTAATATTTGACGGCAAGGGTGCTGCACGTCAACGTGCAGATCCTTGCACTTCCGAGTCTTCCGTTACTGCTGTCCAAAGCTCGAGCACTTTATTCACTCGCACTCACCCCAGTTAACCTGACCCCGCAAGAGAGCTACAGGTAAGGTGGTACAAGTCTCAGAACGTCTTGAGGAACTCAGACCTCCACAAAAGACGAATTCTACTGCTCTCCTACTATCTTCACCTTTGTCCAATAAATTCCACCACATTTCAAAGATGCCTGGCGAAGTCATTGATCGCCCGAATCCGCAGCCGATTCCGTCAAATGTACCAGATGATGTGTTGTCGCTGGCGGTCAAGCTTGAGAAGACCAAGCTGGATCAGGAGACATACTTTGGACTGCAGCTTTTCAAGCGCGCTGCAAATTACATCACAGCTGGTATACAACATGTCCGTCCCTGATACTTGTCTTCCGTGCTGACCTGTCCGTTATAGCTATGATCTTTTTGCACGACAATGTCTACTTGGAGCGAGATCTGACCTTCGATGATATCAAGCCCCGACTGCTAGGTAATTGGTCCATTTAACTCTGCTCGTAGCCAAATAGCTGATACGGTTACAGGACATTGGGGTACTTGTCCGGGCCTGACGCTTGTATATTCACACCTGAATTTGCTCGTTACAAAGCACGATTTGAACCTGCTCTACGTGATCGGCCCCGGCCATGGTGCGCCGGCAATCCTTGCATCCTTATGGCTTGAGGGATCCCTCGAAAAGATCTACCCGGAATACGGAAGGACTAGAACCGGACTACACAACCTGGTCACCAGATTCAGTACACCAAGCGGACTTCCTAGGTGAGCTGGAAGCGTTGATAGACGTCTTAGCGTACGATCACTGATATTAAGCAGTCACATCAACGCGGAGACTCCCGGCGCCATCCATGAAGGTGGCGAGCTTGGATACGCATTGTCGGTAGCTTTCGGGGCTATTATGGACAAGCCGGATCTCGTCGTAGCGTGTATCGTAGGAGATGGAGAGGCTGAGACCGGGCCCACCGCCACGTAAGGCAAATATCCTCAAAAGAAACTCGGTTTACTGACTGCAAGAAGAGCATGGCACGGCTACAAATATATTGATCCCGCAGAATCCGGTGCTGTCATCCCAATCGTACACGTGAACGGCTTCAAGATTAGCGAGAGGACCATATACGGGTGCATGGATGACAAGGAGATGGCCGCTTTGTTCACTGGTTACGGCTACCAGCCACGATTTGTTGAGGACCTGGAAGAAATTGACGCTGACGTTAGTGCTTCCATGGAGTGGGCTCTGGATGAGATTCGGAAAATCCAGAAGGGAGCTCGGTCTGGAAAGCCGATCATGAAACCGAGATGGCCAGTACTCATCATGCGGACTCCCAAGGTGAGCCACTTAAATCCCCAAGAATATTGATGTCTTATGCGCTGACTCAGTTCCAGGGCTGGGGTGGTCCGAAAGAGGTCAAAGGCGAATTTGTGGAGGGCTCATTTCATGCACATCAAGTCCCGCTAATGGCAGCCAAGTCGGATGATGAGGAACTAAAACAGTTGCAAGAATGGCTAGGAAGCTACAAGCCTCACGAACTCTTCACCGAAGAGGGTGGCCCTACTGAGGCGGTTTCGCACATCGTTCCGAAGAATGACAAACGGAAGATTGGACAGACCATTGACACTTGCTTCGCACGTGAGACGCTCGACATCCCTGATTGGAAGAAATTCAGCGTCAAGAAGGGCGACCAAGCAAGCTGTATGGCAACAATCGGCGAGCTTCTTGACGAGATATTAGTGAAGAACCCGAAGAGCATGAGGATCTTCTCACCCGATGAGTTGGTCAGTAACAAGCTTGATGCAGTTTTCCGACATACAGGACGCGATTTCCAGTGGGATCAATTCTCCAATGCCAGAGGCGGGCGAGTCATCGAGATACTTTCTGAACACACCTGTGAAGGCTTCCTTCAGGGCTACACTTTGACTGGTAGGACCGGGCTATTTCCCTCTTACGAGAGTTTTCTTGGCATTGTTCATACCATGATGGTTCAGTACAGTAAATTCAACAAAATGGTAAGTCATACCCAGTAGACCATACCCAAGGGCACTTTGTTAACGCTACATGCTCAGGCGCGGGAAACGAAATGGAGAAAGGATATCAGCAGCATCAATTATCTGGAAACCAGTACCTGGACCAGACAAGAACACAATGGCTTCTCCCACCAGAACCCCTCCTTCATCGGCGCCGTTCTCAACCTCAAACCGGATGCAGCCCGCGTCTATCTTCCCCCGGACGCAAACACTTTCCTTTCCACCATAGCTCACTGTCTCCGTTCCAAGAATTACGTCAACCTAATGGTTGGCTCCAAACAGCCGCAACCGGTCTTTCTCACTGCTTCCGAAGCAGAATCGCACTGTCGCGCCGGCGGCTCTATCTGGAAGTTCGCCAGCACCGATGAAGGTCTTGACCCGGACGTCGTCCTGGTCGGTATCGGTGCAGAAATTACCTTCGAAGTCATCGAAGCTGCAGCCATGCTGCGTAAATCAGTGCCGCAGCTACGCGTCCGCGTCGTCAACGTCACCGATCTCATGATCCTCGGTCTCGAAGGCAGTCACCCGCACGCTCTAACCCACGCAGACTTTGACGCCCTCTTCACGCCCGACCGGCCCATTCACTTCAACTACCACGGCTACGCGAATGAAATCAAAGGTCTATTGTTCGGCCGTCCAAATCTGCAGCGCGTTACCATCGAGTGTTACCGCGAGGAAGGCAGCACGACGACGCCGTTTGACATGATGCTGAGAAATCATGTGAGCAGATATCATGTTGCGCAGGCAGCCATCCAGGGTGGCGCACAGAGGAATGAGAGAGTGCGGTTGGATATGCATGAGTTGTTGAGTGGGTTGAGGCACGACATCGTGAAGACACAGGAGTATATCATGAGGACTAGTAAGGGTATGTTCACATCATCTCATCCGAGTAGATTGATCCTTGTGGTAGAGACGAATGTTGATATGTGATTAGATCCGGAGGGTACATACGACACGCCGTCCTTTGAAGGCGATGGGAAGATGGTGCACAGAGATGTCGGGTATGCCGATTAGATCATATCTTAAATAGTGGAGAAGTAAAGAAGTTGATCACAGTCCGCTGTTTGAGCCCCAGCGAGGAGGAGTAAAGACTGTCACTAGACAGGCTTGCTTGGAAGCTCTTCGCATTCTCCAGCAGATATGCTACTTCTCAATCCACGAAGTGTTTCCAAGCCGGCTAGTGCGGTGAAATGAGTATGGCGAAAATCCAATAAAGACGTAACACATGTTGTGCCGCTGAATGGTTAAAGGTTCTATTGTTGTTGTCGAGGTTTATTCGACAGGGGCAAAGAAATGTATTCGGCACGGGCGCGCTAGTGGATGCGCGGTATAGCGCCAAGCCTTTGAGACGAATCACGGTTGCCGTAGCTATAGGTGTGTGTTGCTCAGCAATCTTGAATCCGTGATCAACACATGCGACAACCGACGACTACGACTACGACTACGACGACGACGACGACGACAATAAGAACGACGATACGAACGACAACCGCGTTGACGACCAGAGATCATCGCCAAACTGACGATAACGAAATTAGGTATCTACTTTGACCTAGGCATCAAACATAATTCGACCCAGAAGAGAAGCAAAGGTTCATCAACTACTGCGGTCATATTGGACCCAAAATCTTCCAGTACCAAAACGCGAAACCTGAGCTGCGTGGCAGCTTCTAAACCACGGCTTCCAGTCCGCTCTCTCCCGAGCGTCGAAGGCTGCTCTCTTTTCCACAACAGCAGTCTTCGACCTCTCCCTTGTCGACCACCTCCGCGCTCGGACCTCTGAGCCACATTGCTGCTTTCGGCCGCCTCCAAACATCTATGCCTTCCGCCGAAGAACCGCTCTCGTCACCGATAGAAAAGTTCTCTTCGACCGAGGATGCTCTTACACACTACAAGTCCCTGTATGAGCAGCTCGAAGCCGAACTTACAGAGTTTCAAAGCTCGAGTAGAGAGTTGGAAGCTGAGCTTGAGAAGGAAGTCGAAGCTTCGGACAAAAGGGAGAGCAAGTTGCGGGAGAAGGTGGAAAGTCTGAAGTACGAAGTCGACGAGTGGAAGGTACGCATCCTCTGTTCCTTTGGCGTGAGAGATGTGGCCTTTACTACGATAGACTTGCCAGCATGCCAGAGGCAGTACTGTTCCGTAAGCTCAAATGCTGACTGCCTCTACTTAGACGAAATACAAGCAAGCCAAGTCAGAAGCGAACACTGTACAGAATACGCTTCAAAAGGAGATTACAACCCTTCGTGACACCAACAGGACCATCCAGCTCAAGCTCCGGGATATCGAGGTCGCGAACGATGACTTTGAGAGGCAAGCCCGAAATACGACCTCATCGCTGGAAGATCTGGAGTCCAAGTATAATGTCGCAATAGAACGGAGTGTTATGCTGGAGGAAGAGATGAAGGTTGGAGAACAGGAGCGCGAAGCATTGCGCATAGAGACGCAGAGGCTTAGAGACGAACTCTCAGACCTGAAGATTGAGGCGGAAATCACCCAGGATAAGTTAAGACGCGCTGCAGCAGCGCCACAAAAGCAGCATCTGCGGAAGCCAACACCACTTGGACCTGGCCTTGCTCTACCGCAAACGCCAACCTCGGAAGCCTCCCCTGCCACGACAACGTCGTCTCCCACCATTGCAACGCCACCCGGGAAATCGACATCGTCGACTGTTTCAGATGCAGCCACGCCGCCGTCACCACCCACGTCCGAACGCTCGGAGACTGTTGTCACCAAGTTATCATATCCACGTTTATCTAGAACCCGAGTTTCAGCGGCTGGTTCAGATTCCACCCCACGGCCGTTGCATAGGCCCGCAAAGCCTGCACGCCATTCTCGCGGACCATCGATCCCAATCAGTAACGGCCGTACGCCTTCAATGTCTCGACTCGCCCCTAACGCTCCTCCGCATGGAACACCGGCGCAAGCATTTCCGCGTTCGGGCTCGCTCTATCAGATCCGCGGCTTGATCGGTAAGATGCAGAAGCTTGAGGAGCGCGTTCACTCGGCCCGATCGAAACTGCCAGCTCCCACATACACCCCTCCACGAGCATCGCCGCGAAGTGGCTCCATCCTCGGACAGAGCCATGTTCCGGCGACGGTGACGATGCGAAGTCCCAAGAAGCGAACTGGTGGGAGCAATGCCAGTCTCACCTCATCCCTTAGGGGCACGGGCGAAGGTACGCCACTGTCTACCCAACATGTCAGTCGCCTATCATTCGGGTTTCCATCGACAACACCGACACATGACCGGAATGGCGGCAGTCGACCAAGCAGCCGTGCTAGCGTTTCCAGTAATGTTAGCCACAGCCATACAAGCAACCAATTACCTCCCACCCTCAGCCGACCCAGTAGCCGACAGAGTATCTCAGGAGCCAGGACCCCGCTTGGTCACTACTCCAACAGCACAATCAGCGAGAGCAGACGGCCACGGTCATCGGTCGGAGGTAGCTACGCGTCCCTTCACGGCCACGGGCACTCTGCAAGCGTGAACAACGTCCAGGAGAAAGACTCGGAAATGTCAACGCCAGTTTCACGCCGGACAACGTTCAGTAAGAACGACGTTGCGGGTGTCTCTGCGATTCCTACGCCTACGGGACTGAAGAAGCGGCAGAGTGCCGGGACCGGACTACCATTGCCTGCTGGTGGGCGGAGGATCAGCTCGAACCTGCATCATAGAGATGATGGAGATATGCCGCCTCCTGAACGAAGGAAGAAACTGAGTGGGGTTGGCGAAACGTTTTAAATCACTTCCGGTAGGCTCCAGCAGGTTCCAGCATGGCGGGTATGGATTCTTGCGACGAGGGTATTGTGCTTTGGCATGGTAGGGCATGCGGTGCAACTGGGCTTGGTGTCGATGAGGCTATGAGGCTATGAGGGCTACTTGGATGTGGCTGTTATGATTAGTCTATGTTTGACGGCCATGATTAGCGTCTGGGGGGGTGCAAGACTACTGTCGTTATCTTCTACATCTTGTATGTAGTATGACTCTTGTCATTCGTAGCGTTGTACATATCACCACATCCTTTACCTAAGAATACTGAACCGAGCTTACAATTATCATTGGAATAGACATAGAACAATTGATATATTTTATACTCATACTATCATGAGCCGTCGATGAAGGAGTGTGCGCGCGGGCTGGGATGACCTTCGGCGACCGAGACAGGACATCCATTCGGTGGTGAACAGTCTTCAGGATCAGTAATGTCTACTCGATCATCTATATCATAAGAGTCGGGTTCTTTCCCTTTCCTCCATAGATATGAATCTGGATAGAGGGCAAGAGGATCTGGATTCTGGAAAAACCCTCCGATTGGCCACGGAGCAGTAGTCGTCACAGGCGGACGCTGTCTGGCTCCACCCAGAGACGAGGAGAGATCTCACAGGCTGCTCTGGGGGATCGATCTGTTGGCATTTTGATATCCATTTTCTTGAATAAAGGACTGACGGTGATGATCTTGTTCTAGCCTTCCGGATCATATATATATATAAGATATGTAACCCTATATGATCGGGGTTCTCTGACGGTTCGGAGTTCGGACGGAAGAGGAGGCTGACTGCTGACGTAAGCGCCGATCAAACCTCCCCGACTCCCCAACGCTTATATTACCTTTCTTGACTCGATATGGGGTTCAACATTTGCCTAAGAGGCTCTGCACAGTTCGGTCCAGGTGAGGACGGAGATCTTGAAGCCTTGAGACCAAGTATCACACAGGCCGTACCAGTACTTTGCACAGTCTCAACTCATCACTACATGCGGTACAAGCACTGCTTACGAGTGAGACTGGAGTACTCTAAGATACGTAAGATACTTGTAAACAATCATGACTGCAGATAATCGATACAGGATCTAAGCCCAAAGGAGATAACTAAGCGAAGTTGGGGAAGTGGTTGGCGGGACTAGCCTGGCTCTAGCTCGGCGTTGAAAGTTTGCGATGAAGAGCTCCGTCAGTTAAGGTAAGTTACCAACGTAATCCGAACCCAATCCATATCCGCATCCGCAGGAAAACAGCAAGAGAAATAGCAGTACTGTACCTGAAATCCTCCGTCCATATCTTCCTCTTTTCACTCCCAGATATACCTGACACCGCCCGTCTGCCTCGACCATTTTCTGTACACTATCCCGTCAGATCTTCCATCTCTTCCATTTCGCACGCTGCAGACCACCCAGGGCTTTCTACGATAGAGCGGGTACAGATATATGGCATAGGACTTGGGTTTCCCGACTTCCCGATATTGCTTCTGCTCTGCGCCCTCTTCCCCCTCGCTCTCTGTCGTCGACGACCTCAGCTAGCATGGCTGAGACAAACGGCGAGCCCCACACGAACGGCGTCACCGTGCCGGTCGTCAATGGTCACGGAAGCTCATACGCCGCAAAGCACAACCTCGCTCCCCACTTCATAGGCGGCAACCACCTCGAGGTCGCTCCGGCGAGTCTGGTCAAAGACTTTGTCGCCAATAATGATGGCCACACTGTCATCACGTCGGTCAGACTCACCCCCGCACTGATCTCGGAACGCTCCAACGGCGTGGATCATGTCATTGACATCTGCTCTGTAGGTGTTGATCGCAAACAATGGGATCGCTGCCGTCAAGGAGATCCGATCCGTCCGGAAATGGGCCTACGAGACTTTTGGCGATGAGCGGGCCATACAGTTCACCGTCATGGCCACGCCGGAAGACCTGCAGGCTAATGCCGACTACATCCGGATGGCGGACCAATATGTTGAGGTGAGCTGAACCCCATCATCTATAGATCCGCGCGCCTGAGATAATGTTTTGCATTGATCTGCAAACGTACGGTTCAGTGATGAACGCTGAGTGCTAATCATTCCTGGGAAAGGTACCTGGCGGCACTAATAACAACAATTACGCCAACGTCGAGTTGATTGTCGACGTTGCCGAGAGGATGGGAGTACACGCGGTGTGGGCTGGATGGTAAGAGGATACCTCCGCAATCATGTTGTGGCAGTTGGCTTATAGTTCCAAAGGGGCCATGCTTCGGAGAACCCTAAATTGCCCGAGTCCTTGGCGGCTTCGCCAAGGAAAATTATCTTCATCGGTCCACCGGGCTCAGCGATGCGATCTTTGGGCGACAAGATATCGTCTACCATTGTCGCTCAACATGCAAAGGTACCCTGTATACCTTGGTCCGGGGAAGGAGTGGATACAGTACGGGTTGACGAGGCCGGTATCGTCGCAGTCGACGATGACGTTTACGACAAAGGCTGCACACATTCACCCGAGGAAGGCCTCGAGGCAGCACGTCGGATCGGCTTCCCGATCATGGTGAAGGCTTCTGAAGGAGGTGGAGGGAAAGGCATCCGGAAGGTTGAGACAGAAGAGAATTTTACAAGCTTATACAATGCCGCGGCAAGCGAAGTGCCAGGATCTCCCATATTCATCATGAAACTTGCGGGAAACGCAAGGCATCTGGAGGTACAGCTTCTGGCAGACCAGTACGGGAATAACATCTCTCTCTTCGGCAGAGACTGCTCGGTGCAACGGAGACACCAGAAAATCATTGAAGAAGCTCCAGTCACGATCGCGAAACCAGCGACATTCCAGGCGATGGAGAAGGCTGCCGTGAGACTAGGGAGACTAGTTGGGTACGTCTCGGCGGGTACAGTAGAATATCTCTATTCGCACGCAGACGATAAATTCTACTTCCTCGAACTGAATCCCCGATTGCAAGTGGAACATCCTACAACGGAAATGGTCAGTGGTGTCAACTTGCCTGCCGCACAACTACAGATCGCCATGGGTGTTCCATTGCACCGCGTCAAAGACATCCGGCTCCTATACGGGGCGGATCCGCAGACCTCGTCTGAGATCGACTTCGACTTTTCGAAAGAAGACAGCCACAAGAGCCAGAGACGGCCTACGCCAAAAGGCCACACGACCGCCTGCCGTATCACATCAGAAGATCCCGGAGAAGGTTTCAAGCCTTCAAGTGGCATGATGCACGAGTTGAACTTCCGAAGTAGCTCCAACGTGTGGGGCTACTTCTCCGTCGGCACCGCTGGAGGGATTCACAGCTTCTCTGACAGCCAGTTCGGTCACATTTTCGCGTACGGGGAGAACAGGTCAGCTTCGCGGAAGCATATGGTCGTGGCGCTGAAAGAGCTGAGTATTCGTGGCGACTTCCGGACCACCGTCGAATACCTCATCAAGTTACTGGAGACGCCGGCATTCGAGGACAACACAATCACAACTGGCTGGCTAGACGAGCTGATATCCAACAAGTTGACGGCAGAACGACCGGATCCGATGCTTGCCGTCGTGTGCGGTGCCGTGACCAAGGCGCATACCGCTAGCGAGGGGTGCATTGCTGAATACAGGGCAAATCTGGAGAAAGGTCAAGTGCCTGCCAAAGACATGCTCAAGACAGTGTTCCCGATCGACTTCATCTACGAGGGTAACCGATACAAGTTCACCGCCACCAGATCGAGTCTCGACAGCTACCACCTTTTCATCAATGGGTCAAAGTGTGCGGTGGGTGTTAGAGCGCTTGCCGACGGCGGTCTTCTCATCCTACTCAACGGACGCAGTCATAGCATTTACTGGAAAGAAGAAGTCGGAGCTACCCGCATCAGTGTCGACAGCAAGACCTGCTTACTCGAACAAGAAAATGACCCCACTCAGCTGAGAACACCAAGTCCTGGCAAACTAGTCAAATTCACAGTTGAGAACGGTGAGCACGTCAAAGCTGGCCAAGCGTTTGCTGAAGTGGAAGTGATGAAGATGTACATGCCGCTCATCACACAGGAAGACGGTATCGTGCAGCTCATCAAACAGCCAGGCGCAACGCTCGAAGCTGGAGATATCCTGGGTATCTTAGCTCTGGATGACCCGTCTAGAGTGAAGCATGCACAGCCTTTCCTCGGCCAGCTGCCTGACTTGGGACCACCGCAAGTTGTGGGTAGCAAGCCACCTCAGCGTTTTGCCCTTCTCCACAGCATCTTGGAGAACATCTTACAAGGGTTCGACAACCAAGTAATCATGGCATCTACGCTCAACGAGCTTGCGCAGGTTCTCCGGGACTCGGACCTACCGTACGGCGAATGGAATGCACAGTTCTCCGCCCTCCATGCACGTATGCCGCAAAAGTTGGACGCCCAGTTCACACAGATCGTGGAGCGGGCAAGGGTCAGAAAGGCTGAATTTCCGGCAAAGCAATTGGCGAAGGCTACGGCGCGCTTCTTGGAAGATAATGTTAAGCCAAGTGATGCAGACTTGCTCCGTTCAGCGCTCAGTCCCCTCACAACGGTCATCGACCGCTATACTGAAGGACTGAAGGCTCACGAACTTGATGTCTTCACGAACCTGTTAGATCAGTACTTCAACGTCGAGAAGCTTTTCTCTCTTCGCAACTCGCGTGACGAAGATGTTGTCTTGAAGCTCAGAGAGGAGCACAAAGATGATATTTTCAAAGTTGTCCGAATTGTGCTCTCTCACAGCAGGATAGGTGCGAAGAACAACTTGATCATTGCAATCCTGGAGATGTACAGACCTAACAAGGCGAACGTGGGACCTGTTGCGAAGTACTTTCGTCCCGCTCTAAGACGATTGGCCGAGCTGGAAGGAAGATCTACCGCGAAGGTCGCATTGAAGGCCCGTGAAGTTCTCATTCAATGCGCATTGCCCTCTTTAGAGGAGCGTGCCGCACAGATGGAGCACATCCTTCGATCGTCAGTGGTCGAGTCAAGATACGGAGAGACTGGGTGGGATCATAGGGAACCGAATTATGAGATATTGAAAGAGGTGGTGGACTCGAAGTATACAGTCTTCGATGTATTGCCCCTGTTCTTCGGTCACCAAGATCCTTGGGTATCCCTGGCTGCCCTGGAGGTCTACATTCGGAGAGCGTACCGCGCCTACGACTTGAAGAAGCTGGAATATCATAACGAGACCGAGCCACCTTACATCATTTCCTGGGACTTTCGGATCCGAAAAGTTGGACACTCCGAGTTTGGCTTGCCAATACAATCGGCGTATCCTTCCACTCCAGGAACGCCGACAACTGAAGGCAACCCCTTCAAGAAAATTAGTTCCATCAGTGATATGTCTTACTTGATCAACAAAGGTGTGGGCGTTGACGAGCCAACGCGGAAAGGTGTCATTATTCCAGTTCAATACCTGGATGAAGCCGAGGAGTATTTGATGCGAGCCTTGGAAGTCTTCCCAACTGCTGGGTCAAAGAAGAAGCGGTCTAACAATGGGTTGTTGGCGGACCTAGGAGGCAGGCGCAAGGTTCCTCTACCGAAGCTGGAGAATGAAGACGAGCTTACCGCTGTTTGTAACGTTGCAATCCGCGACGCCGAAAGCCTGGAGGACAGCGAGACTATTGCGCGTATTTCGCGTATAGTTGAGGAGTACAAGGATGAACTTCTGGCAAGGCGGGTGAGGCGACTGACTTTCATCTGCGGACATAAAGATGGCACATATCCCGGTTACTTTACTTTCAGAGGTCCCGAATACGAAGAGGATGACAGTATTCGACATATCGAGCCTGCTTTGGCTTTCCAACTGGAACTTGGACGACTGTCAAAGTTCCGTATCAAGCCTGTCTTCACGGAAAACAGGAATATCCACGTGTACGAGGCTATCGGCAAGGGATCGGACAGCGACAAAGCAGTCGACAAGAGATATTTCACTCGTGCTGTCGTCCGTCCCGGCAGATTGCGAGACGAGATCCCTACTGCCGAGTATCTGATATCGGAGGCTGATAGGCTAATGAACGATATCCTGGACGCACTTGAGATCATCGGCAACAACAATTCCGACTTGAACCATATCTTCATCAACTTCTCTCCCGTTTTCCCACTGAGACCCGAAGAGGTTGAAGAGGCGTTGGCGGGCTTTCTGGACCGCTTCGGTAGACGAGCGTGGAGACTGCGAGTCACTGGCGCTGAGATCCGTATCATCTGTACTGAACCAACCACGGGCATGCCTTATCCTCTTCGCGTCGTCATCACAAACACCTCTGGATACGTCATTCAAGTTGAGATGTACGCCGAAAGGAAGTCAGACAAGGGCGGCGAATGGATTTTCCAGAGTATTGGTGGTACGACCAGGATCGGTGCCATGCATCTGCGACCCGTCTCAACACCATATCCGACCAAGGAGTGGTTACAACCGAAGCGGTATAAGGCCCATCTGATGGGCACGCAGTACGTGTATGATTTCCCCGAACTGTTCAGGCAAGCATTCCAGAACAGCTGGGTCAAGGCCATATCAAAGCACACTGTCATGGCGGACAAACAGCCTCCGACGCACGAGTGCATGGAATACAGTGAACTGGTACTCGACGATACCGACAATCTCGCCGAGGTATCTCGCGAGCCTGGGACAAATACACATGGCATGGTCGGATGGATGGTCACGGCAAGGACGCCGGAATACCCTCGTGGGAGACGTTTTATCATCGTCGCCAACGACATCACCTTCAAGATCGGATCTTTTGGCCCGACTGAAGACAAGTTCTTCTTCAAGTGCACCGAGCTCGCAAGGAAATTAGGTATTCCCCGGATATACCTCTCCGCTAACTCTGGTGCTCGCATCGGTATGGCGGAGGAGCTCATACCACATTTCTCTGCTGCTTGGAACGACCCCGGGAAGCCAGAAGCAGGCTTTAAGTATTTGTATCTGACACCTGAGGTGAAGAAGCGCTTCGAGGACGGCAAGACAAGAGATGTGATCACCGAACCAATCACGGAGGACGGAGAAGTTCGACACAAGATAACCACAATCATTGGTGCTGAGGATGGCCTTGGTGTGGAATGCTTGCGGGGCTCCGGGCTCATCGCTGGAGCTACTTCAAAAGCGTATGAGGACATCTTTACCATTACTTTGGTGACTTGTCGATCCGTTGGTAAGTGCACAGCACTCATGTCTTCAGCCTTGTAAACTGACATTGCTTAGGTATCGGCGCTTACCTTGTCCGTCTTGGGCAGCGGGCCATTCAGATCGAAGGCCAACCGATCATTCTCACCGGCGCGCCTGCCATCAACAAACTCTTGGGCCGAGAAGTGTATACCTCCAACCTGCAGCTCGGTGGCACGCAGATCATGTACAAGAACGGTGTATCCCACATGACGGCCAACGACGACTTTGAGGGAGTGTCGAAGATTGTGGAATGGATGTCATTCGTACCGGATAAGAAAAACAACCCGGTCCCCATTCATGTATCGGCAGATACCTGGGATCGTGAGATCGAATTTTATCCACCGCCGAAACAAGCTTACGATGTGCGCTGTCTCATCGCGGGTAAGGAAGATGAGGAAGGATTTCTACACGGGATGTTCGATAAGGACTCTTTCCAAGAGTCATTAGGCGGTTGGGCGAAGACGGTCGTCGTCGGACGGGCTCGACTTGGTGGCATCCCTATTGGAGTCATTGGCGTCGAGACTCGGTCTGTGGAGAACGTTATGCCTGCCGACCCGGCTAATCCCGACTCGATGGAGCAAATCGCCAATGAAGCTGGTGGTGTTTGGTACCCCAACTCTGCTTTCAAGACTGCTCAGGCTATCCAAGACTTCAACAACGGCGAGCAGCTTCCGTTGATGATCCTGGCCAACTGGAGAGGTTTCTCCGGTGGTCAACGAGACATGTTCAACGAGGTGTTGAAGTACGGCTCTTACATCGTCGATGCTCTCGTCAAGTACGAGCAACCCGTATTTGTATATATCCCACCTTTTGGCGAGCTTCGTGGCGGTTCATGGGTAAGTCACACCAGAAATTCCTACACCGAGCATCAGCTCTAACCATCCTTAGGTCGTCGTCGATCCCACCATCAACCCCGAATTCATGGAAATGTACGCCGACGAAGACGCCCGCGGCGGCGTCCTCGAGCCCGAGGGCATCGTCAACATCAAGTACCGGCGCGACAAACAGCTCGACACCATGACCCGCCTCGACCCCACCTACGCCGAGCTGAAGGCCAAACTGGCCGACAAGTCCCTCAGCAAAGACCAACAGTCCGACATCAAGGTGCAGATGACGGAGCGCGAATCCCTCCTGCTCCCCGTCTACACCCAAATCGCCCTCCAGTTCGCCGACCTGCACGACCGCGCCGGCCGCATGAAGGCCAAAGGCACCATCCGCCAGGCCCTCCGCTGGCGCGAGGCCCGTCGCTTCTTCTACTGGCGCCTCCGTCGCCGCCTCAACGAGGAGTCTATCATCAAGAAGATGGCCAGCTCACCGACCTCGTCTGGCTCCGCGCGCGGTCCGACGAGTCGCGAGCATAAGATCGAGTTGCTCCGCGCCTGGTCGGGCGTCGCCGGCTTCGACACGGACGACAAGGCGGCCGCGACGTGGTATGAGGAGAATCGGAAGGTCGTCAACGCCAAGGTAGAGGCGTTGAAGGCCGAGGCGGTCGCGTTCGACGTGGCGGCGCTCATGCGCGGGAACCATAAGGAGGGGGCGTTGAAGGGGGTGCAGCAGGTGCTGAGCATGCTGCCGGTTGAGGAGAGGGAGGGTGCGTTGAAGTTTTTGGCTTCGACATAGGTAAGGTTGGGTTCGATGAAGCTGGGGTTTCGCTATTGGTTTTCGGAGATAATCAGTGTTGAGGTTGTGGAAGACGTTGTCGTGTTTCTTGTATTGATTATGGGGCTTGTTCATGTGTAGTTTATTCTTGTTGTTTGCTCGCTTTCTTTGCTATATGTTTGTCTGGGTTTTTTGTGATGGGGTTTGTTTGTCTGTCTATATAAATAGAAATTCATCGAAGCATTATCCAGATATGGTCCCCACGTCTTAAAAACGAGGTTTATAAACAACATCTCTTCTTAGTCAACTCCAAACCGATTACCCCAACGAAGACAAGCCCAAGACTCTGATCTAATCTGATATTTACCCACCCGCTTCCGCAATACGTAAAACATCCCTCTCGAGATCCAACTCCTCGAACTCTCCAAACTCGATCGTCTTCGCCTTCCCCTCTCCCTCACCCTGCGCCGTCGTAGCAGCAGCAGCAGCGGAACCAGAACCAGACCCAGACCCAGACACCGACACCGAAACCGCACTGCCGATCATGAACCCCTCCTCCCACGCCGTCAACTCCACCCTCACCTTCCCGTCGTCCCACCTCATCCGTTCCCCAAAGCGGTAGATCTCAAACGACGACTCCGAGTCGACCGTCTCGCCCCATTTTTCCTTGCCTCCTCCTGTTCCTCCTCCACCTCCTCCGTCTCGCTCCTCCCCGCCTTCCAAGCCCGCTTCTCCCGCCCCTCCCGCCCCTCCACCACCCCACCGCCCCTCCCTCGTTCCCTCCTCCTCTACCGCCAGCACCGACGACGTCCTCCCCACCGTCGACGCCACCGCCACTGATGAAGACAACGACGACGCAGCCGCCGGCGGTCTGACATTCCGAAACTCCAGATCGCGCAGCCAGGGCGCGAGGAGGGCCTCGCCTGTCATCTTGATGTAGGCCTCCTTCAGGCACCAGTGGGCGTAGAAGTTGCGCAGCTTGGACGCTATGAGCGGCGTGCTGCTTACCGTCACTGCGACGGGCTGAGCGTGCGATGTCGGTGGAGGGGTCGGGGTCGGTGTCGGTGTCGGTGTATGCGCCAAGGGGCTGACGGCGACGGGGACGGGTAAGGGAAGCGTAAGGGAGAGAGGGAGAAGGACGTCAGGTTTCGAGCAGCGGGCTAGCGGGAGGAGGAGGTCTGGGGAGAGGGTCATCGTCGTGGTTCCGTCTTTGTTCCCGTCGCTGTTTCCGTCGGGGTCGTCATTCGGGGAAGAGAGCGAGCCAGGAACGGAAGAGAGCGCCCCAGGCACGCAAACCGAAACGGGCACGGAAACAGGCACCGGAAGGCTCCACTTCATCTCCTCCACCTCCCGCCCCGAAAATACCTCCCCGTAAATCTCCACCCACGCCGCCAAGCCCCCTTTCCGCACGCCCGCCATGTCCCGCCCCGCCCGCTCCGCCACGCTCACCACGTCGATGCCTACCTCCGCCGTGGGGGACGTGCTGCCGATTAGCACCACCAGCCCGGCTTGGTGCGACACGTTGAATTTCACTATGCCTGCGCCCCCGCCCCCTTTTTCGCCCTTGCTCTCGCTCTCGCCCCTGCCCTCGCTCTTGTTTTCACGCTCGCTTGCGCTCGCGTCAGGTTGGTGGGGCCCATCGGAACGGGGAAGAGGAGGGTCGGGCGGGACGTAGCAAGGCTTGCCATGCGCGTCGGTCGAGAGGGCGATGAGTGGCCAGGGCACGCCGAGGGTGCGGTGCACGGCGAGGCGTTTGAGGAGGTACGAGGCGAGGCGCAGTTTGCGGTCGGCGGTGAAGATGTGTTTGAGGACTGTGTGGCGTTCGGATGCGGGGAGGAGGTTCAGGGCGCGGGAGGCCTGTGGCGGGGGGGTGGGGCGTTAGGGGTGCGAGTTTGTGAGTGGGGAAGGTTGGGGGAGATGCGGCTTACGGATTGCTCGAAGGGGTCGTCGCGCCAGAGGGGGCGGGTGTCGAGGAGCCAGCGGAAGGTGGTGGTGGTGGGTGGCATGGTGGGGGGAATTGCGCGGTGGCGGGGTTGTCGGGTGGAGGGGCATTGCTTTGGGGCGGGTGGTTAGGACATGGTTTGTGTATTCAGGGGCTGGGTAGTAGCTGGTAGGGGTTGAGTCTTGAAAGATTGTCGACCTTTGGACGCTTACGTCAGCAAGCGTTATCTCCGGAGCAGGGATGTTGATCCGTTATCGATAAAGGATTTCCTTCGCCTTGTACATAGACTATGACTCGATCGCCATCCAAAAGACAATTGCAATGACAAAGAGCCAGGCGCAAAGGACGATAACGGTCGGAGTACTCGCCTTACAGGGAGCCTTCCATGAACACTTACAGCTCCTACGTCAAGCGGCTGCCATCATAAGGTCAAAGGACAACGCAGACAATACAACATGGCAATTCTCCGAAGTGCGCACGCCAGACGAGCTCTCCCGCTGCGACGCTCTGATCATCCCCGGTGGTGAAAGCACGACTATGTCGCTGGTCGCGGCTCGATCAAACCTCTTAGACCCTTTACGGGACTTCGTTAAGTGAGACCATTCTCCGAGACACCACAGGCCCCCCCCCACCCTCCCCACAAGCGTCTCGCTGACCAAGAACGGATAACAGGGTACACCGCAAGCCAACATGGGGCACCTGCGCCGGCCTCATCCTCCTCGCCGAATCCGCCAACCGCATAAAAAAAGGCGGGCAGGACCTGATCGGCGGCCTGGACGTGCGCGTCAACAGGAACCACTTCGGCAGACAGGTCGAGAGCTTCGAGACCGCGCTCGACCTCCCTTTCCTCCACTCACCGACCGGTACGACCAGCGATGTAGGGCACGCGCCTTTCAACGCGGTGTTCATTCGCGCGCCGGTCGTCGAACGACTATTGCCGGCCAGGCCTGGGGAGCAGCTCGAGGAGGCGAAGAAGGAGGATACGGTTGTGGCCCCGTCGAGAGTGTCGGAAACCGAAGTGATGCGGAGAACGCCCGGCGCGAAGGTGGAGGTCTTGGCGACGTTGCCGGGTAGACACGCTGCCTTGGCGGACAAGGTTGCTGCTGAGCAGATGGATCGTAATGCGGGGGATATTGTTGTTGTGAGACAGGATAATGTGTTTGGGACGAGTTTTCATCCGGAGTTGACGGGCGATTCGAGGATTCATGTTTGGTGGCTTGAGCAGGTGAAGGCTGGTTTTGAGACCAAGTGATTTTGTGACGGGAGGTAAAGTCCATGCACTTTTCGGAGTTTAATCACTGGGGCAATCATGGCGTTCTGAATAATTGAGACCAGATAGACTAGACTAGACAAATCATGGTTCGCTGCTAGAATATTCAGACACCCAGCCATGACGATGAATCTATATCGACCACAGAGAAAAAAGTCTAGGCACGGCCCGATCCATGCCCCAAACGCCAGGTACATACCAAACTACCAGCGATCCGATGCGTCTACCTACCTTTGCCATACTCTTCCTCTTCTTTCAGACGCTCTTCGGCAATCGCTCTACCGTAACCACCTCGGCCAGGATCGAATTCGTCTCTATACTCGTCCCGGACCTGTCCCCCTGACTTGCCTCGTCTTCGTCATGCCGTCAGCTGAATACTAGACAATCGTGAGCGTCTTGACCTACCCGTATTGCCTGCCCTCTTGAAAGCCCGGATCCAGATCTGTCCTGATTATCCGCTCATCCAGCTTCGTTCCTCCTATGTACTTCATACAGTCCAAGGCATCCTGATGAGTGTAGTATTCCACGAAGCAGAACCCGCAAGGCGTCTTGTTGAACCGATCGAGGCCCATTACCAATCTCTTTATCTCACCGCACCTACACACGTCAGCATCATGTCCCTGGATGTGTTCAAAGGCGTGGAGGCGGTGTACTTGGCGAAGAGTTCGTGGATCTGTTCTTCTGTCGTGTAGAATGAGCTTAGATGGTATCAGCGAACTGGCGGCGGTAGGTGATTTGCAGTTAGTAAACCCACAGATTACCAACGTAGAGAGTAGTCGCGTCTTTCAGCGGGTCCTCTTGCTCTTCAGGCGTCTTCTCACGGTCGTCGTAGCCGTCCCGGTCGAATTTCCGCTTCTTGTTCTGCTCAATGGGTATCGCGGATCAGTAGGACACACTATGGAAGGTACATATTATCGTAGCTTGCCATGGAGACTGAGAAACCTACCTTGCCATGATAATAAGCACTGGGCTTATCTAGTCGGTCGACGGTATTGCGCAAAGCTGCTGGCATATTGGATGCTGAGCTGTTGCCAATAGCTGTTAAAGCTTCCCAAGCGCTGCACCTTGCCAAGCTCACAGTACAGCGGATCCTACAAAGTTGGCTCCAGCACTCACGCAACTTTTTTTTTGAAACTTCTTCAAAATCAAGCTCAAACAACAGCATTTTGATGTTAAAATCACAACTAAACACTTATTTCTATAA
>JAABUJ010002661.1_pt1 | contig 21477 bp, 28 predicted proteins | sample 5559131 | NCBI WGS metagenome assembly JAABUJ01 (sample SAMN10711875, study PRJNA513366) | rock metagenome | isolation source: Antarctica rocks | place: Antarctica: Victoria Land, Mt New Zealand nord | collected 2016-01-07
TAGTGAGGCCTCTACACAGCGAGGCCTTGCTTCATAGGGCCTCGCTCAGAGGCCTCACGTAAAGGCCCCGCTTATAGGACCCTCGCTCAAAGGCCTTGCTTTATAGGGGCCTTGCTCAGAGGTCTTGCTCCATGGAGATCTCACGCCTCGGTCTCGCTGCATGAAGACCTCGCTGCATGAAGACCTCGCTGCATAGATTACATTACTATCATAAGATTATTAGACATTCAGTTCAAAGTGTATCACTAGACATCTATGCTACCGTCCCGAGCGATTGTCCGCGACGCTCCAATCTCCAACCTGCAGATTCCTTCCTTCAGTGCTCCAATGAAATAGACCTTCTTTATCAGAGCGACCAGTGTAAACCGGGAACTAAAATTCTCCAAGGAGTCGCTGCAGGAGATCGAAATTGAAGCTTAGTACGAGGCTACTGTAGCTAGATAAAACCGTGCAAGGGATCCCCGGAACAAGCGGTTCTCCAAGTGACTGTCTTTGAGGTGCTCTAGCACTTTGAAAACCCTACAATAGATCGCATCGTGTTGAATGTTTCACGCCCATTCTCTCCATACATTCCCATCAAAGTCGGCGCGGCTTGACCATCTGAACGTAATAGACGCCTGCGGGAGCGCAGTCGGATTATACCTCAAGTCGGACAAGTCATGACGTCGTAGTCGTGCGGCTCAATTGTGCCGTAACTCAGGCCCAAACGCAATCGCCTCAATGAATTGATATACCTACCTAGCATCTACTGACAGACAAGCGGTAGCACCGACAACTATCTCAAATCGTACTCAAAATCGTTGGGAACAATAGCAACAATGGTCAAGGACAAGGAAACCGTTATTGAGTGAGTGTGTGCGCCAACACCCCTTCCTCCACAGTTGACACTCAATTGCCGTTCCTAGGGAATTCAATGAACTCGTCAACATGTCGGCGAAGGAATTGGAGGGATGGCTGAAAGGAGAGCAGTCACAGGGCTCAGGGTGGACTAAGGATGACGGTTCCGGCGAAACGGTCGGGCACGAAAGGTACGATCTTCCTTTGGACGGGTCGTGGACTTGATGCAGGGTGAAAGGAGGTCCTGACACTCGGACAGTGGCGGCAAGATCATCGAGATCTTGAACAAGAATCCCTCGAAAGACCCCCCAGGGCTATGAGGAGGAGGACATCGCGCACATGCGCAAGGTGGTCGCTTACTGCAAGAGACATCTGGCGCAAGAGGAGAAGGCCAAACACGACACCAACAGCAAGAGCTACAAGTCGTTGAAGAACTGGGGCCACGATGCTCAAAAGATGTGATATCCACATGTACAGAGTACCGGTCGATAGGGAGCGAGCACATCTCAGCTTGGACGCCTGGGAAGGTCAGCAGGACCTGCCTCTTCACTCTCGTACGGTACTGAGTATCTTGACCTCGTTATGATGGGTCAGCCGAGCCGCATGTAAAGCTCCATGAGCATTATTGACGCGCGCAGATGAAGTTAAACTAAGGCTGTGTAAAAGCACGACGACTTCACCCCCACCTTGACGCTGATAATAGCTTCATCCATCTGAGTTAGATTATTCAGTTGTACCAAGGTCAGGCCTGCTATCCAGAGGAGAGGCGCAGCGTTCTATCTCATGGAAAGGTATAACAGCCTCTTGAAAACAAGATGATTAATACCTGGAGGAAAAAGTTAAGGCACCTCAAGGTTGTAAACGCGGGGAAAGGAAGCGGATTCCTGTATCCAAAAATAGCTCGCCTTCGCGTTCCTTCCACGTGGGAACCCAAACTCTGATCTCGCGGTGCTGTAAGCGCCTGAGCCACAAAGCATCTTACCTTACCTTACACTTCGAACGGTAGACGCAACATCAGCCTTCCTCTCGCAAGGCAACCGGCTCATGATGTGAGACTGGCATCGTGCATTTCTCCCTGGTTCGTTCAATATGCTGGAATCACACGGCGTACGGGCGTTCGAGCTACTCCGCAAAGATCAATACCATCAACCTCGATCCCTCGGCCGTTCTTGATGTATGAACAAGATGTTATAGTAGGTAATACCAAAGTGGGTACTGTAGATACTCCTTCCCTTACTCATAGAATCAGATACCTTAGGTATTCGACCTCTGTCAAGCGGTTCTTACTACATCTTTGATTCACGCGCCTGTTTACTCAAGGCTATGTAAGATGCTTTGTATGCATTGAATCACACAGTCGAAACCGGTATTTAGAATGGTTACAAATACCTCATTCAGGGTAAGACTCAAGTTCAAAAGCTAATTTGCTCTGGGGTCGAAACCAGAAAGGACCTTAAAATAGACATTTATGGACTAATTGTACCCTAATTATGCACGATTCGTCTTAGCCTGTCTTTCTGGCGCTTGGCTGTTCTTCCAACCCCCCCCCACCCCATTAAATATTGACTCTGCAACTTTCAAAACCGTCCAGCAGTGATATATTTAGAACTTCAAGCAGCTAAGCTCTCATCTCGGTAGACCAAAGGATTGTCGCATCTACCACAAGCGCGACTTGTATCGAAGTATATCATCATCACGACCCCCGCTGGAAGAAGAAGAAACAGTGCGGCGGTTGCTATCCGGCTCCTGTTTCAGACAAAGCGATCTACCTGCCTTACAACGACTTGGGAGCGTCGATCGTGTATCCTTGACCCTTCCGTGGCGGAGGCCCAATTTGCCCCAGCTCGGACACTCCATTGACCGACCCCTCGAAGCAAAGCTTGACGGTACACGCGCGCATCTGCTCCAGCAGACGCGATTATGGGTCGCAGGAAGATCGAGATCAAGGCGATCAAGGACGACAGGAACCGTTCCGTGTAAGTGCTCCTCCAACACCCCTTACACGTACACCACCACACCAAATACTCGACCGTATACTGATATGTGATGGTATCAGAACCTTCCTCAAGCGCAAAAGCGGTCTCTTCAAGAAGGCGCACGAGCTTTCTGTCCTGTGTTCGGTCGACGTAGCGGTTATCATCTTCGGACATAACAAAAAGTTATACGAGTTCTCCTCTGGTGATATCAACGAAACAATCGGGCGCCATCAATACGTATGTTCCTGCATAACGCGCGATTCAACTCGGTGAAGAGCACTGACTTTTTTGCAGTACGGTCAAGCCCACGAGCATAAGGGACCCGCCGATTTCAGTGGCAAGCGCGATTTGGACGACGATGACGACGACGACGTGGGCACCACACCACCCGAGGAACAACTCTCGCATGACGCTCCTTTGATTCCTCCCCATCTACAACACCAACCTGGCTATCAACATATCAACCATCACGCGCCGTCGGCCTCCCCACCAATATCCAATGGTGTACCATTTCCCCATCGCCAGCACACCCCTCAGCCGCAGAATGATTCTCGACCGTCGTCCAGGAACAACGTTCGTCGCACCAGCTCCCTAGTACCACAGCATCATCCTCAAGTGTCGCAACCTCCACGCACTCAGAATGGATTCGCTTACATGCCGAACCCGCCCATCTATAACCCTCATAGTATGGCAGCGCCACCCCAAGCCCCACAACCAGGGCAAGCACCCTTTTTCCAATATCCTGCCCATACGGCGCCTCACCATCCGTCGCAACAGCCTCAAATGCAGCATGCGTATTTGCAAGAACAAAGAAGGCAATCCATGCCCCCGGCGTTTCCCCAGCAAGAGCGGCCCCAGCACGGTCTACCTGATTCGTCCCCGCCACAAACTCATGCGGAACAACCACCTCAAGAGCAATCACTCCAGCAGCCAAGACCCATGAATGTGAAATCCAAGAGTATCTTCACTCCGATCGAAGACAATCGATCGCTACTGGCTCAACACAGCTGGGGCATCGGGACCATGACTGCAGAGCCACCAAGGAGCCATACGGTCGTCAAGTCTGAAAATAACAGCATGGCGCAATCCGTTGATGTTGGCAGTGTACAGCGGAACAACGTCACCGCTGCCACGGCACCCACACCGAAGCCTCAGCGAGGAGCGAGCCAATCGCAGCGAAACCAGTCCATCTCTTCCCTTTCGGACTATGCCGCACCATCCCGCACCAATAGTGCACAGCTCGGGGCCAAACGACCTCAATTGAAGGTACAGATCCCGAGCGAGCAATCCGACGGCGGAAGTGCCACGGCGGAGTCTTCGCCCCGCGAATCAGGAGATACGACCGGTGGAACACCAGCCAAGGGGAGCACGGAGGCCAGTCACTCGTCAGGAGTCGTTCTCCCACCACCGTCACCCAGCGCCGGTGCCTTGCTCAGTGCTGGGGCGCAAGGCCCACCGAATCCTTTCGCCAGGCCGCCGCCACCCACGAGCACCGGCAACCAGAACAACAACGCTTATGCCAATAACAACAACATCGAGACGCCCATGTCTGCCCTTCCCTCTCGCTTCGTGGCCGACGGACTCTTGCCGTCACCATCTTCCTTCTACCCCGACTGGGGTTTTGGGAGACCGGGCGGAGACAGCAACATGCTGCCCAGTCCCCTCAACTTTCAGACGCCAGTGGTCAGCACCGGGCCCAGCTTCTTGCGAGACGAGGACGGCGAGCGGAAGAGGAAGAGCCCCGAGGGCGAGGGTGGGCAGGAGATGAGCGGCAGCAGCATCAAACGGGTCAAGACCTGATGAGGACGTGTCACGATAACGGCGGAGGAGCACGGGAGTCGGAGTTTTATCGTTTCTGCCATTTTACATTCAATGTCCCAATACCCCAAGGGCGACGCTCGCTTCAACGTCATACTTTACTGTATCACACTTCTGATTTTTTGCACTTGCGTGCATCATGAACGGTTACGATTTAGGAGCTTTTATCTGATTACTATTGCCATCTATCTGCCATGTTCCAATTCACAGGCACAGGTCACTCTAGACCATCCGACAACGGCTCGATATTTTAGTCAATTGTCAATTATTTGATTGTGAAATTCCAAGATCGAGTCGAATATGTACTGTAATATCTTCAAGGCTCGGTCACATCTAAGGTAGGCCATTTCCGCCATGCGCATAACCTGAGCACAGGTGTGGTGGCCTTTTATGTTTCGATGCGTTGTACGAAGTACTGGTAACGTAGAGGACCGGAGGTAAAGGATCTAATCTGTACCTGATGTGGAAGGGAGATGTGGACCGAGGACGCTAACGAGGTACGATTACCTCATCGATTGCATTTCTCATCCACGTTGAGGGAGACGGAGAAAAGGTTAAGCCCGAAGCACCGAGGTCAATAACTCCAGTTACAGTAGTAACTTATCATGGAGTTCTCCCGTCGTGTATTATTAATATTGGACCTTGATCCAGGCAAACACGACATCCTCCCTTTGCCTTCCCTCATGACCTTGTCATCACTAAACAAGCCTTTCATTGATTTCCATTGTTCACTTTCGGGGAATTTTTCTCACACTGCGCACTCGGGCGATTGTTCCATTGCGCGATCCGTATAATGGCGACGTTGAGGAATGAGGACGCTGCAATGCCTTCTGCAGCCGAACAGCTAGAAGCAGAAGCCGAGGCCGGTGCCGGTGCGGTCGCCACCATGCCTTCGACACGACAGACCGATCCCGAGAAAGCCGATGCTGCCCCTGGCACATCAACATCAGCCTCTTCCGAAACGGTCGTGGTGCCTCCCGAGCAAGAGAAGACCCCCGAAGCGCACCGCAGCCCTACCAAGACCTTTCTCCTCATGTTCCCTCTAGCGGTCAGTGGCCGACAAGCCCGTGTGTGGGAGGAAGATGCGCAACTGTGGGGATTCTGTTTGCTGACACTGAGATCTAGCTGGCTGTTTTCCTGGCCGCTTTAGACATGGTGAGCTCAATGGTTCCAGAATCTCTCTCTGCAAAAGCTGACATTGTGTGCCACAGACAATCGTCACGACCGCCCTCCCTACCATCGTGGCTCATTTCCAAGCTTCGCAAGCGGACTATACCTGGGTCGGATCCGCCTATTTGCTGGCAGCTGCCGCGTCGACTCCGACGTGGGGGAAGATCAGCGACATTTTTGGACGCAAGCCGGTCCTGCTGGTGGCCAACATCGTGTTTCTCGTGGGGAGCTTGATCTGTGCGATTGCGAGCAGCATTAAGATGTTGTTGGCGGGCCGAGTTATTCAGGGTATTGGAGGCGGCGGCTTGATCATATTGGTGAATATCTGCATCAGTGATCTGTTCAGCATTAGGTGGGTCGCGCAAATTCTTTCTACGCAGGATCGACTGAAAAGGAACTTTCGGATGCTGACTTGCGGTGACAGATCTCGCGGCACGTATTTCGGTATTATCGGAATGGTATGGGCGTTGGCAAGTGCTCTTGGACCGGTTCTGGGCGGAGTCTTCACCGAGCGTGTGACTTGGCGATGGTGCTTCTACATCAACTGTATGTCCCTGACAGAGACTCTCTACTCGGAACAGTCTAACCTGATTGACAATTTAGTACCCTGTGACGGCCTGGCCTTTGTAATCCTCTTCTTCTTCCTCGACATCGAAACCCCCAAGACCCCCATCCTCGCCGGCCTCAAAGCCATCGACTGGCTCGGCTCTATCACCATCGTCGGCGGCACCGTCATGTTCCTCATCGGTCTCGAATTCGGCGGCGTGCAATACGCCTGGAACTCTGCCACCGTCGTGTGCCTTATCATCTTCGGCATCGTGATCTGGGGCCTCTTCTTCCTCAACGAGTGGAAAATCGCCCGATACCCGGTCATGCCGCTCCGCCTCTTCACGCGGCTCTCCAACATCGCCGCCCTCGTCGTCTGCTTCTGCCACGGCTTCGTCTTCATCAGCGGCTCCTACTTCCTCCCGCTCTACTTCCAAGCCGTGCTCGGCGCCTCCCCACTCCGCTCGGGTCTCTACCTCTTCCCCTTCGTCCTCTCCCTCTCCTTCATGTCCGCCGCCGTCGGCATCTTCATCCGCAAGACGGGCCAGTACCTCCCCGCCATCTGGGCCGGCATGGCCCTCATGACCCTCGGCTTCGGCCTCTTCATCGACCTCCCGGCCTACCCGTCCTGGGCCCGCATCATCGTCTTCCAGATCATCGCCGGCGTCGGCGTCGGCCCGAACTTCCAGTCCCCCCTCATCGCCCTGCAGTCCCTCGTCGCGCCCAAGGACATCGCCACCGCCACCGCCACCTTCGGCTTCGTCCGCAACCTCGCCACCTCCGTCTCCGTCGTCATCGGCGGCGTCGTCTTCCAGAACGGCATGCAGAAGCACCGCGCCGCCCTGCAGGCCGCCCTCGGCCCCCGCGTCGCCGATGCCCTTGGGGGCGGCTCGGCCGGTGCCAACACCGCCATCGTGGCGTCGCTGCCGCCCGCGCAGAGGGCCGTGGCCACGCAGGCGTACACGGATAGTCTGCGCACCATGTGGATCCTGTACGTGTGCGTCGGCGCGTTCGGGCTGGCGGCGTCGGCGGCGATAGGGAAGCAGACGCTCAGTAAGACGCACGAGGTTACGCGGACGGGGTTGGAGGAGCAGGAGAAGGGGAGGAGGGAGAGGAAGAGTGGGGATGCGGCGAGGAGGGCGGAGAGGGCGAGGGAGCGCGGTGGGGGGAAGGAGGAGGTTTGATTCGGGTCCGGTCGGTTTTAATAGAGCGTGCATGGCATTGTTCAACACTCAAGACGGGAGTTGACCTGGGAACGGGTTTGGTGTTTTCGGGCTCGGGGCACTGGTCCAGCGCAGCGGGCATCCGCGGGTGGGATCTGCTTATAGGTATGGTATGCATATGCGTGGTGTTCTCTCAATTCCGGCACTGGCAGCGTTGAAAGTAAAGGCCAGGTTTGCAGGCATGGAAGTGGCAAGGGGGGGTATCTTTGTTCTTGATAGAAGGCTCATCTGTATATACTCAATGCGTCCTGTAGTTTCCATGAGACATACCTAAGCCTTTTCCATCCATCCATCCATCCATCCATCCATCCATCCCACTAGCCAAGCTTCGATGCGCGGATACAGTGAGACCGCAGCTCTCTCCATTCTCACCCGGGACGCGAGCGGCCACTGGAATGCACGTACTTATACGGGAAGCTCCGAGCTAGTGAAGGTCACCGCTGCCGTAAGATCTCTGCACCAACACAGGCCACAAGTCAGCGACACGATCCCAACCCCGAGCACACCAAGCCCGCCTCCCTTGACCCTCCCCTCCCCTCACCTCTCCCCCGCCCCGCCCGAAACCCCCGCAAATAATAAAACTAAAGGAACCATCCACACTCACCCGACAAAAACTCCTCAAAGCTCAACGTGACAAATCCATCGCGGTCATCATCATAGCGCTTAAAGACATCGGTCATGCGCTTGAGGGAGATGCAGGACTGGACGAAGAGGTCGAAGCCCATGGCGCCCTCGGCGCGCTTGTCGTAGGTGCGGAAGAGCAGGGCGACGAAGGGGGCGGACAGGGTGTAGCCGAAGGCGACGAGGGCGTGGCTGAACTCGGAAAGGCTGATGGTGCCGCTGGCGTCGGCGTCGAAGCGGTCGAAGAGGGTGCGCCACGAGGCGAGGAAGGCCCAGAGGTTGCTGTTGAGGGGGGGGGACAGTTAGCGTGCGTTTCCGCTGGGCTGGGCGGTTTTGTTTGGGTTGGGTTGGTTTTGTTTTGTTTGCTTTGCTTGACGGGCTTGGAGGGTGGAAAGACAGCACAAGAAGGGGTGAGGCGTGCGTGCGTACGTACCGGAACTCAGCAAAGGCAATAGTACCCGAGCGGTCCGTGTCGAACATGCGGATCATCATGCGCACCGTGTAAGGGTCGAAGCTGGTGAAGTCGCCGTTGACGAGTGCGCTGCCGAGCTCGCGCTCCGTCAGCTGGCCGCGGCCTTCCTTGTCGACGGCCTGGAAAAGGGCGAACAGCGAGGCGTCTTCGTCCATCCCTCCTCTCCCTCCGCTGGGCCCGGGCGCCGGTGTCGGCGGTGGCCGCGAGGATGGTGGCGGCCGGTTGTGCGGGTCCGTGGGCCGCGGGCCGAAGCCGTAGTTGGTGGGCGGCGGCGAGTTGCCGTAGTTGAAGGTGGTGTTGTTGTTGTTGTAACTGCTGCTGGGGGAGGGCCGGCGGCCGGTGTGGTTAACGGGGGGTGGGTAGGCGTCGTGGTAGGGTCGTGCGTAGGTCGGACTTGGGGCGGGCTGTGGTGGTTTTCGCGGTGGGGGTTTGTTTTGGTAGGATGTTGGGGGCTGTTGGTAGGGTGATGCTTGTGAGCTCGGGGAGAGTCGGGTTGGCGCGGCGGGGTTGCGAGACTGGTAGCCGGAGAGCATCTGAGCTGCCTGTTGGGGAGAACGTTCAGTGGATCGGGATAGGAATGAGGTGCAAGACTTTGATGTCAATACCTGCTCCGGCTCGGCGTGCCTAAAGGTTGTGTGTAAGCAAGATTCCAAACACATGGTAAAGTTGGCGCATCTCTCGGTGCGACGTTCGTCGGGTTTGCTACTTACGCCGGCAACGCATCGGGATCGTACCCGCTGTTATACGCCATGTTGTCTGGTGAGAGCTTCTTGAACAATTCTGTCCCCGAGAAGGGCCTTGTCTCGATGTTATGAAGGCGTGCCGCAGCCTATGCGGCTGAGCCCCGTTGGCTGATGTGGTTGTTTGCGTAGGTCAGCCGGGGTGAGTAAGTTTGCTGTCGTTTCCTCGACCTTGAGCTTATCTTGCAGTAAAGGTCAATAAGCAAACAGCCTCCTTTAGTTTAATGATCGCTTTGTGAAACGTCAATTGCAAAGTGAAGCTAGAGTAGTTGGTATCGTTGTAGTGGGGTTGGGTCTAGAGCTGGTTCAGCCGGTAGGTAGGGGGATGACGCTTAGCTTCCGCCCTCGCAGGGATGCTCTTGTAGATTCAGATCTCCCCTGAAGAGCCCCCTCGTTCGTTCGAGAACATCATGTGCGCAACCCACCAGACAGCCGAAGAAGTGACCGAGACGAATAATGCTGGAGATGCAGGGGAGTTTTGGCTATTTGGTTATGGGTATATCTTGCGTGACCGTCAAGACCGGTAATACAACGCCTACTAATGCACAAGAGAAGGAGTCTGATATGGAAACCTCCACCTCATTACGGTACCTTCTGACTACGAAGAGCTCAGTTTGCTATACATGCTGAAATGGGGACGCTGGGCAGATCGACGCGTGCCGGGATACATTGAAGGCTATGTGCGCCGTTTCTGGCAGGTATGTGAAGCCTGTCAGTCCGGTGTGCGGAGTGGGACTGAGATATGAAATAGGCCAGGTCAGGGACTTGCTTGCCTTGTTTCCATTCAGATCACTGAATTCAATTGCAGCCAGGACCATAGAGGTACGCCGGAAGCGCCTGGGAGAGTCGTTACCCTCATCGAGCGGTCGTTCTGGAGTACGTTGGGAGACGAGGTATTTCCCAACTGCGCTCCATGCGAGCCATTCAAACTCTTACATTTGAATTCGCATAGCATGCAGCCGCGGAAGATCGTGTGTGGGGCACCGCTTATCGAATAAAACGCCCTCACATTGCCGAAGTCAAAGCTTACCTCGACATACGTGAAATCAACGGGTATAGCATTCGCTACACGGACATCCATCCGGCGGATCCGTCCCTGCCACCGGTCAGGTGTATGGTTTACATTGGACTTCCCAGCAATGACCAGTTCGTAGGACCGCAGGATCCTCAGAAGCTTGCGGAGCATATATGGAAGAGCCGAGGGCCGAGCGGAGAGAACAAGGAGTACCTCTTCATGCTGGGAAAAGCACTACAGGACTTGGACAAAGGGAGCGGTGACAAGCATGTGGAAGATCTGGTGGCGAGGGTCAAGGTGATCGAAGAGAAGCATACGTATCAGATGGGGAACGGTGTTGGTGTGGCCGGAGGCGATACCAAAGCGGCAGAAGCTGTCAATCTGGAGCTCAGCAAGGTCGGGAGCACAGACGAACAAGAAGAGGTGGAGGAGCTTCCATAGTGACAAGCTCATCTCATTATTTTCGTTTGCAACACACCATGACCCTTGCAGGCCGCAAGCTATATCTGAAGGCGAGGGTGAAGCCCAGCACCTGACGTGACGTGACATTGCTAATCAAGCGGATCCGAGGACGAGTGAGAATTGTGAAGCAGGAAGATGTGTAGTGTTGTGCGCAAGGAGAGGAAACTGAGTTGACATGGTGAAAGGTGAGGAGGTGTGATGACAAAAGAGTTGGTATCAAATCCAATGGTAAGAATCCTCCACGCCCGAGTCTATGCTGGGAAGAGCTGAGATTAATAGCCACATCAAGGTATCAAAAGAGGAGATGGTGTGTAACTGCCGTCGACCGGATTACCGTCGCTACGATCGTGTCCCTGGCGGTAACCCAGTGTCTGAACTTTTAACACAATCTGCACGCCGTCAACCATCCGCCGCCATCCGTCTAGAGCCGTATCGTTCTGTTTCCGATCAATCGTGGACTTTTTCGTGCAGATCCCGGGCTATGTTGGAATCTCGTCTGAGTTGAATTACCAGCCGCCCTGGCGGCCGCCGCCGGAAGAGCCTCCCTGGTTGTCATAACCGCCGGAGTTTCCTCCACCTCCGCCACCGTAGGGCTGACCGCCACCAGAGTAATGTTGCCCGCCGCCACCATAGCCTAGAAGTTGTCAACATGCTACCAGCAGCAATGATAATGGGTGTCTTGGGTTTGCTTACTGCCACCACCGGAGCGACCTTGATCATACCCACCGCCACCACCGCCTGTATCGTGATATCAGTATCAGATCATGTTTGAGGAACGTGAGACCTACCATAGCCACCACCACCGCTGTACCCTCCACCTCCACCACGAGCGTTGTAGCCACCGCGACCGCCGAAGCCGCCGCCGCCGCCTCCTCCGCCACCCGAGCCACGCTCGGAGGCCTTGTCGACACGAATCTGGCGACCATCGAACCTGTCAAGTGTCAGAGAACCCGAAGAGATGTGCGCAGACCAGATGGTCGAGAAGACATTGACTCACTCGACCATGTTCATGGCTGAGATAGCAGCATCGGCATCTGCCTCTTGGCCGTAACGGACGAAACCGAAACCACGGCTACGTCCGGTGTCTCGGTCTTTGACGACGATCTACGTGCACGCCGATCAGATATGAAGATCAGGAACTTCAGCTTGATGAGCTTACGGCTTCCTCGACTTGGCCAAATTCTTCGAACTTAGTACGGAGAGCGGTGTCGTCGGTGTGCCATGCGAGGCCACTAATCAACCATCAGTTAGTAGTTGACACACAGTCTGAGGAGGCAGGAGTTTGGTCTGAAGTTGACTTACCCGATAAAGAGTTTGGACATGTTGGATTGAGGTGTATTTGTCGAGCCTTATTGAAGGAACGGTCTGGCAAGAGTCTCAACCACAATCTCTCACACCATACACGCAGTCGCCGATGACATATAACACACAGGACGGACAGGTGGTAGAACGCAACGAAAGTACACTGAGGCAAGACATGACTGTTGGTGCGAATGTGAAACGGGTGAGATGAGGATCAAATGGCAGCGCAACGGAACTTTTAAGAGCGACAGACGAACTTCTTCAAGGTAATCCTGTCGATGTCGATTTGTTGTTGATGTTATTAACCGATGTCTGTCGGTATGATTGAGTAAAGTGAGAGACTGATCTGTCCGGTCGATCAGATGGGAAATGGTGTGGGAAGGTAAGAGAAGAAAAAGGTTAAGGTTGAGGTTGAGGTTGAGGTTGAGGGTGATGGTGGGGTTTTTATGAGAAGAAAGTAAGAAAGTAAGAAAGTCTCTGTTGGTGATACCTAAGGTACCGTATGCCCCTCACTCACAAAGAAAATCGACGCTAAGGAAACAAGTCACCACTCACCACTCACCACCGGGCAGTCACCCACTCGCCTACCTAAGGTAGGTAAGGTATTGCACACTCACCCACACAAACGAGGTTAAAGGCAAGGTAAGTCAAAGGCAGAGACAATGGCAGAGGCAATGGCAAGGGCAGCTTGCGATGAGAAATGCCGACTCTGAGGGATGTGTGTGAGTGAGATGTAAAGGTATTTGTACCAGGTAAGGTAAGGTAGGAAGACGAGGGTTGTGACGTCTTGCTGCAGAGCTAAGGAAGAGATGGCACGGGGCCAAAATGTGGATTCCAATGCAGATATAAATGTCAATATTAATGTAAATATTAATGTAAATGTAAATGTTATATGAGAAGAATTACACTGTCGTTCTACTTTTCTACTTTTCTACTTTTCTACTTTTCTACTTTTCTACCTTTCTACCTTTCTACTTGCTTTGCTTCCTGCTTGCATCGATCGGTCATGAGCATACCTTACCTTGTACGAATCGTAGTAAGGTACGCTTCGTACCTATTGTACAAGTACCTTGTACCTTGAAGGCGGAGACAGATCGTGCATGCCTGCATACAAAGCTTAGGAGGTAGTCGCAGTGCGTAATCTGAATCGTACAGACTTAGGGTATGTACTACAGTGAGTTGTGTTACCGTGAACTGTCACAAACTACAAGCCATGACGGGCCGCAGGAAGGATAACGGCACTTGTGCCTCTCATCCAACGGCACCTTGCACTGACAGTCTGACAGTTCGGACAGTCTGACGATCAGATAGAGAAGATAAAGCACCTTGGAAAAGCTGGAGGGCATTGGAGTCAAGTCTTTTAACAAGGAGGATGGTGTCACTGTCGCCCATGCTCGCTGACAGTACCTATAGTCGCCAGCAAACGTCCAAGACTTTATACTGACTGCTCTGCTTTGGGCTCCGCTCTACTCGGTACCTACCTTATGCTCAGTCAGTATTGCCGATGTTGTACAACATTTGGTAACGGCTGGCTCCCAAAACGCCGAAGCTTCTTTCTCTTCGAGATTAAAGATCCAGATCCAGATCCAAGATCGCTTCGGCTCGCTTAGAGAGAAGGACGAACTGCCAACGACAGATGGTCCATGAACAAAATTGATCAATTATCACTGAGCAGTGCATCGCTTCCATTCTTCCCTGTTGCATCTCTTACCGTACTTCACCTACCTTATATTTCTGCTGCTGCTGCTGCGGCTGCTGCTCAGCCTGCAGTCTTAGCTGGGGCACTTTGTAGCTGTCAGTGCGAAGAACATGTATGAGTGCCTGCCTGCCTGCCTACGTACCTTTATGGTTTATGTAGGTCCTCATGTGCCGCCGTCCTGCAATATCCATGCCTGTCGCGCCAAGACGAACCGAGTCATCTCGTCTCCGCATTCTATGAGATGTCGTTGGCCGTCGAGAGTCGTACCCTGTGCTCGCGAGGTAGCTACATCGCTGTGTTATCAAATTGCACAAATTGGACACTTTCAAGCAGCCTGGGTACTGACCTGCTGTATCAGAAATATGATCGCACACTGCTGACTCGTCTAGCTAACAATCGTGAAGCAGCAATGAAAGGTCCCTTGACGTTACCTAATTCTGGTATCTTCAGAAGATATGTCGCTGACCACGGGCAGTGGCAGCTGGACAGAATTTCACATATATTTGATGGAAGATCCATAGAGCCACCTACCCACTTTATACATCATTCGGATTCTGGATATCACAACCTTGGAATGCTGTAATAGAATGTAGGTAGTTATAGCAGAAGATTAGGTACCCTGGCCTTCTTACTGCTTTGGGCAACAGCAATATTACCGCTTCTATCAACCTGATACTGACCACAACACTGTGCCTGTGTACACACCTGAACCTCCGCCGTCAATGCACCTTATTCTCATCCTGTGGCAAGTGATGGCACGGATCCGACTGTGGAAGTCGAGACATTTGTTGCGTAGCGGACATTGCATGCTGTGTCCACAGATATGACATTGACTGGCGACGGACAACGCTCGCCTCGAGATGCCATCAGAGAGTGGCTTCAAAGGGCGGACACTGACCGACGGAACGACCAGGAGGGGTGGCACAGTACACACAATGCCACCAACGTAATGCGAGAAGACAAGGGGTCGGAGCACAAATCGAGTGAGTTCTCGCCTTGGTCAGTGGCCAGTGGCTCGTCGCCGCAGTGTCACAACGTTCACCTTCGCACATCGCTCTAACTTGGCCTTGCAGAACGATCATCAGCCAAGCATACTGCAACCAACCTTGCTGAGAGCCTAGGACTACGGGCACCGTTTCGTAGACTCGCGTCTGTCGAACGCCAGGAAACCCATCAGGGTCGGCCGGAAGATCATCGGCGCAAGCGGAGACGCCGTTCGACTTCGGAGAGTTCTTATCTAGAACCAGCCGTGGCTGTCTCTACAGCCCCGGGGGTCCGGATGACACATGGCCGAACCAAGCATCAAGAGCCGGAGCCTAGCTGTTCTAGCCCTGACAGTGACTCCAACACAGATAATGATGCGAGGAGCTCTCCTGCTGCAGTCGCTCCAAAGAGGCCCGAGAAAACGTATGAGAGGAGACCAAGGCACAAGACTCGCGAAGACCGATACGAACCAAGGGTAAGTAGGAGGGACGAGAAGAGACATAGCCAGAAACATGTCAAGAGATCCTCCAAGCGGAAGCGCGCAAAGAAGACTGGAGCCGGAGTGGCCTATGATCACGATCCGGGAGGGACTTCTGCCAATCGTCTCACAGTATGGTCCTCTCTATGTTATCGAGTAGACCACGCTTAAGACACTGTTGACACAACCTCTTACTAGTTGCGACCAGCACAAGGTCTCGGTATCTTTAAAAGAGGCAGAGCGTCCTCACCAATCAGACGGGGATGTATGTAACATCGTTTGCACTTATAGTTGACAACAGTGAACATTACACTCACCACTGACCTGAGTGGTAATTAGTGCCAGATCTTACTTTCTCGGAAATGGGCTTTCTAGCAAACCGCCGAGATAAGTCGAGAGAGCAAAACGACAACCTCACAAAGGGGCGCAGGGAAAAGGGTAAAGCTGCAGGTGACGAGGATGAAATTTCAAAATTCTTCAGTGCAGGGAAGCAAGTACTGGCCGAGAGAGAGATTAACCGTCAAGACAAGGCGCGTGAAGAAGCCGCATACCCATACGGCAAAGCACACGGCCATGCTAAGCGCGCTGTATCGAGAAGGTCGAATCAAAGACAGTCTCCCTATGCGCCAATCGAACTTCCTGAGAAACCCTTCCTTGGGTTCGGAAATCGTGGTGCCCATCCTTTTCCTTCCCTAGAATCTCAAGGTCCGATGGGGAAAGCTGCTCCCTCAGCGGCTCCGTCAGAGGTCACACAGCGTACACCTAGCCTATCCACCACCGACGATACATGGTCAAGCAGTAGCATCGAATCTAATTCGACTCGGCCGAGACAACCTGAGGACATAGTACGACCATTGGGGTTTCCTGTAGTATCGGCTGCCTCCAACCCCGCAGCACCATCCGTGGAGGTGGGGCAGTTGTGTCCAGACACGCAGACTATACTCTCGCATGAAAAGCCTCGCCCATCTAGCTCATCTGCAGAGAGCACGCACCCTCTTCAGCCCAAGACTGCAGCACACCCGCCCCACTCGCAGCCAGTAGTCGATGCCTCCCTTCCTACTGAAGCAGGTAAAGCGTGCCACGATCCTAACAAGCAACACGAGCCGGTCAAGAATAAGGACGGTGAGCGGGAGCAACAGCCAGCGGATATGAAAGTCACACTTACGACGGATACCGGCCATGACGTCCACGTCATCCCAAACGATGCCGGAAGAAGTGCAGTTCAACGACATGAGCCAGAAAAGCAAGTGCAATACCTGGAATCACTCTTGGATGCTTGTAAGACTACCTTATCCGGACTGGCAAAGATAGGATATGATACTCCGACCTCGCGAGCAACGAAGCCACCGGAACAACCGGATTCTGTGGGGTTACCTGAGGCGCTCTCAATACTTAATGCAGGTATTACAAAACAGACCCAGCTGAGCCAAGGCCGCCCGGCTCAGGCCGAATCTGAGGAGCAGAAGACACTGCCCGGTGGGTCGGGAGAAGACATCACGAGATCACCAAAGCAGAGGGCAGCGAAGCCACCCAATCTAATGGGTTTGAGTGAAGACGTTTCTTCAAAGGGTCTAGAAGACGTCTCTGGAGCTGATCCAATCGAAGGTCGTACCCGGCAGCCATTGCCATCGAATTGTGGAGTGCATACGGAGCACCGTGCTCCCCGCAATGCTGCAACCGCTTTTGATCACCGGATTGCCGGCCGTCAAAGTCTTGAGCTGCAACATACAAGGACTCCCCTAGCAGGACCGAGACTCTCTAACCCGCACCAATCTCCTCGCTTTGCTTATGTCAATGCAAACCCTCAACAAGGTTCTGGAAGACTGTATGCTTTCGAGCATGCTCGCGAAGGTCACAGCACAGATTGGCTTGGCTTCTCACGACATACACCGCTGGGACCCGGTGCTTTCAGCCTCCCTGACCCGAACTATGCTGTTGGCGATAGTCAGCTGAGGACCGCTTATGGGACGTCTCATACAAGACCTGTGCACTCTCAAGACATGGATTTCGCGCCCCAGAATGTCCAGGCCGACGACAACTTCCTCGGCGATAGAGAGTCTCAACCAGGAGACCACAGAGATTCACCTCGGTACCGACACCAAACCATGTCTCCCGCGGACCATCATCGAGGTCATATATCTTGGCTGGATGAGTCCACAGACGAGACCCGGCAGACAGATATGCAAGAACAGGTTCTCGAAGAGGAAGCGATGGACTCTCACGAGGTCGGTATCGAGAAAGACGTCAACCATCTTGCTCCCTCAGACACTGACGAGGGGCCCATGACGAGGTTTTGGCGTCCTCATCGACTATACTAAGGTTTTTGGTAGGCGTGGTCAATTGCGTTGGACCCTTACCCTTGCCCAGACGATACATACGTCTCTTCACGAGTTTTGCTCTGTGCTGATCTGTACCCTACTTCTCTTCGAATTTACTACCTCTCGCCCATACACGGGTAATTGGTCCCTCCTTCCCCCGGAGGGTTGGACGTGCATATGTTTCTCTGCCTTTCGCTTTATATATTGCACGATTGCTCAAGCTCTACCTCCGCCATAACCAGCACATGTCTTTTCACCCAAAGGCGTCCTACCATGTCCGTAGACTCGAAAGTCTTACCGTTTCTGACTCTATCTATAATAAGATGTGCCGCGGTTACGCTCTCTATCAGCCTGTGCCGCAAACTTATCGGCTGCTTTGGTCGTTCCCCGACCCGTTCATCCTCCATTGACGGAAGAAACCCTCGACGAATCCAGCACCCTCTCCATCGTAATGACCAACGCGGCACTCGGCTTCTGCGTATCTCTACATCATGGCGACGTCCTAGACGGCACGCATCGACCACAGTGCGGTGCAATCTCAGCGCGATCCAAGGCGAGCCGGATTCAGGGCTCAAGTACACTCCCCTTCTCTCATATCCGCTTTGTTCTCAAGACTGCGAATGTATTATCATTATTGATATTCTTGTTATTGGGGTAAAAGAATCGGATATCCCGTTACCTTAAGAAAAGAATATTCTACCCTGCAGCGTCTAAGAAGAATACTATGCGCGCTGCTTATTCGGAACACCTGCCGGCTCTGTTTCCTAGACATTCCCACCTCGCTGTCACCCTCGCTGCAACCCTCGCTGCAACCCTCGCTGTCGCCCTCGCTGTCGTCCTCGCTGTCACACTTGTTGTCCCACAATCATGTCGTCCACCACACAGCTCTCTGTGACAGTTCGAAGGCAACAACAGTGGAGGACAGCAGAGGCAGCGGAGGCGTTGAGGACGGTGAGGCAACTGGGTTGGGGCACAATGACATGGTCAAGGTATAGACAACGTGATTAGGGACGACAAGGCGGTGACATCGAGGTTACCAGTCATCACGATGTGTGTGCAGGACAAGGTAGTATTCTTACACTACTCCTTTCGGGAGGTTTCCAGGGTATGTTATTCTTTTACCCTTGTTATCATCATACAGTCCTGCGACATCGGCATCGTCGATTTTTGCCAGGAAAGTATCAAAGTGTCACTACGGTTAGGAAAACCCTCTGGGGAAATAACAACCCGCTACCATCTCGCTGGCATTATATCTGCGTCATATCTGCGTCACACCCTCGCTGCACTATATACTGTGTCCGTGTTCGCCGCATACACCTTGCTGTGGAGAAGGTTTTTTGTTAATTCAGATTCCTAGGAGACCCGTGTCCATTCGCATCCTCGTTGTCGCCTTTCGGCCCCTGGCAGTGGAGTTGATGGTCTGGTAGTTCCGTGTGTTTTCCGTCATTGCTAAGCAAGCATGTGCCCACGTTCGGCAGTGAATTAGTGTGTTTTTTGCTGTTTATCGTATCCACCCACGTTCACAGTCTGGCGCGTTGAGGCCTGCGACCCTGCGCAAATGGAGGAGCCCACTTCGGTCCGATCCTCTCGGTGTGGATGTGCATCGCTAATGAGCTTTCCCATTCTTGTAGCCGCCGCGGATCTTCAGCGCCTGTTGGCCGGGCGGGGTGCGCTGCGCCGATGTCGCATGTGCGCTTCCATGTCGTCTTTCATAGGGGCTCCCAGCAGAGCCTCCACCGGACTCTGCGGTAGTTGGCGACCAAAGGTTTTGGTGCTGAAGGAGAGGAGGCCGGAGCTATGTTGTTGGGGGATTTCTTCCTGTATTAAGGTCAGCTGGTTCCGTTCTCCAAGTATTTGGAGCGCGTCTGTACTTCTATCATTACCGCTCTTGTTCCGTTGTGGACTAGATATCCTGCGGTGACTCATGACTGATATCGTACTTTTCAAGATAAACCATATCTATGGTCTGATGTGAACAGTTCTTCCGTCGTCCATTTGTCATTCATGCCGTTTTAACATGTCAAGTTGACTTATCAAACCAACGCGTGTGTTCCTCAAAGACTCCCTTGACCTTGCCCTTCAAATCCTTCAAGCTGCTTTCTCTGAGCTCGGAGAAGAGAGCAAGAGCGTTATCGTACGTGTCTACATGCGTCCAGCCGTCTCGGGCCACAAATCCCGCAACCGCGTCCCAGAAATCTTGAACTTCGTTCCACCCTTCTCCATCGTTTAAGTGGGACTGCAATTCGTCTTCGGTGAAATGTATAGGGCACGGAGCATCAATGCCTAGTTCCTCCCAGTACCTGCATTTTGCGGTTAATGAGATCCTCCTATCAAAATAAATATCTAAAAGCAAGAGAAGAACTCGCAATGTCCATACCTTTCCACTCTGATCAACGACTCTCGAAGTGGAAGGATATCATCATCCCAAGTGTCGCCAGCAAAAGTAACCGGCCGAGTCCTGGTCCGTCCGTGTTCACCACGAAACACTTTACTCAAGCGTAGATTTTCCTTTGCGGTGTAGATTGCATAGAGGTGAAGGATGATAGAACTTGCAACCTGCCTTCTCAGCTTTTTCTTTTCATCATCTCCCAGATCTTTAAAGTTTTCCGGAAACTTCAAGATCACTTCACCGTGGTAATCCACAAGCTGCGGAGGGCGAGCCTGTATAAACAACGGGCCAGCCCAGGCACCCTGCCAATCGATGATACTTGTGATGCGGTTCTGTTCGATGAAGATGTTTCCTGAATGCAAGTCCCTGTGCCATAGAGTGGAAGCTACAAGATCTGGCTCTTTCGGCGGGAGATATGGAGTGACCTTGAGATACTTTTCCAGAAGAGCGACGTGCTCACTAGGTGTGTTTTGCGCGGCAGAAGTCGCAAGTGGATCGTCGGCAGCTTTTGGCATGGCGTAACGATTGATCCACGCGATTTCTCGATGTGCGATTGCAGAGATATAATCGTGCGGGTTCTTCCCTAGTCAGCTACGTGAGTGAATAAATCCCCAGCAGAGATTCTTGCGACGTACATGGACCCCGATCGATATCCATCTCCGAGCGCTCTTTGCTCCAAAACCCTTCGTTTGTCGTAGGTCCAATGGTGAAGCGCGAAGAAACGTCGTTTTTAACCTCAGGTGATGCGTCGCCCACGACTTCGGCAGCCACAGAACCTTTGATTGCATCGCTTGCGTAGTATAGACTGCCATACCTGAAGGGCTATTAGTGGTCCTCGATTAGAGCCAAGAAAGCTAGCTGCCACCGCATACCGAGTAAAGGAAATCGAGAGTAGCTTTTTCTCAATAGAGACCAAGTCTTTCATGATAGCAACTTTTTCTTCGAGTTCCAATGTATGCCATGAGTCTGCTACCTGCTTCCCTGCAGCTTCCGCCATGATAATATATTCTGCGCCGACTGGATTATCGACGCTTGCACTCCAAGCATAAACTTCTGGAACAGGAATCTTGAGTCTCGACCTAACCTAAGGCTGGTGTCAGTGGATATCTCGTGATAAGTCATCTCCCTGCACATCCATACAAGATCCATTGTAGCAACCTCTGAAGCAATGGTGTAATACTCAGGTCCAGCATTAGGGTTCGGTATCCGGGCAATGGCAACATTTCCGTTATCCATGACGAGCCGGAAGACTTTGTTGAACGAGCCTTCGGCCAGCTTCGTCATACTAACGCAGACTGTCGCCCCGACGCTCTCGGCCGCAACACGCTGTAGTTCAGGGACGTTGAACTTTCTGAACCGGTCGCGAAGCTGTTGTTCCTCGTCCCAGAGCCAGCGGCCACTAGTGTGACGGAAGAAATCTTCATATT
>JAABUJ010002662.1_pt1 | contig 21465 bp, 15 predicted proteins | sample 5559131 | NCBI WGS metagenome assembly JAABUJ01 (sample SAMN10711875, study PRJNA513366) | rock metagenome | isolation source: Antarctica rocks | place: Antarctica: Victoria Land, Mt New Zealand nord | collected 2016-01-07
TGCCGATGCCGGCGCACTGCTGCATCGCTTCGAGCTGGATCCTGAGACTGCGAACGGAGATGCGCCGCGTCTTCAGCTCGCGCAGGGTACGCAGACGGGAAAGGTGAGCGAAGGTGTACTGTTCGTCCGCAGGCGGAGCGACAACCAGGCCTTCACGTTCCCAGGCCGCCAGGTGACGGGATTCGAGATGCAGGATGCGGAGAACATCTTGACGGGTGAATTGGCTCACAGGGGTCTCTCGTTCGCTCGTCGGCACGCTCTGATGGGAGTATGCGGTGCGAGGAGTAACCGATCAAGTCCATTCCGCCAAAAGCCTGAGAAACAGGTGGATATCGCGTACCAAATGTGGTTCTGAACGCGTCGAGTCGAAGGACGGCGACTATAGCTGATTCCTAAAAGGTTTACAGCTCGCGGCGTTCGGCGAATACAGGATCCTTACAGGGCAGGCTCTGGACTGCGTTCAGGATGACACTCTCCAGGAACGGGAAGCACCTTGCTTAGCTCTCCTTGGCTGTCATTCCCGAAGGGAATCTGCGTTTGCCTTGCCATTGTTTCTAGCTGGTTACGTAATGGCGTACAGCTTCTGAGTACAGTTGAGGGCGCACCCGAAGCCGCGCCTCTAACTGTGATTCCATTCCGCTGGTCCGAGCTGCGCTACAACTTCGGGAGCTACTTGCCAGTTTCCGTCTGGCGGATGAAGTCGGCGACCGTGTTGTGGAACTCGTGCAGCACCTGCTGGTTCACGTAGACCATGTGGCCGGACTGGAAGTAGTGATAGGAGATATTCTTCTGTAGATTCTGCGGAATGGGCAGATGATGCATCTCGTAGACGCCCTCGTAAAACGGCGTGGCGAGGTCGAAGTAGCCGCCCGCCAGCAGGATATGCATCTTCGGGTTTGCCTTCATGGAGTCGGCCAGGTCGGGCATGACGTTGGTCGCGCTCCAGCTTTGTCCCACGGGAGGACCGCCCGGAGCCTGATGGCGAATGTCCCAGGAGAAGTCCGCGTCGCCGTACGCGCCGGGCTTGTAGGTCTGATTGCGGCCGTACTTCAACTCCTGACGCAGATATTGGTTGATCGCAGTCGTGTACGCAGAGGAGATGGCCTGCGACTGCGGATCGTAGTCGGAGGTCTCGCTCATTGGGTTCATGCTCGGGCCCTGAAAGCGCGAGTCCAGACGACCAGTGACCATCCCGTTCGCGTCCAGCAGTTCCTTCGAGAATTGGCCGCCGGAGACGCGGAGGTCGGCTTTGAGGAGATAGTCGGTGGGCAGGCCTGTATAGGTATGCAGCTTTTCTGCGATAGCCTGCTTCTTGTCTGCGGGCAGTTCGGAGCCCTGTATCAGCGCCGAAGCATAGTCGCCGGTGGCGAATGTCTCGACTTCCTTGAGAAAGGATTCCAGATCGGCGGGCTGCTGCGGCAGTTTGTGATGGAAGTACGCGGTCGCGGCATAAGTGGGCAGGGCGACGATGTATGCCTGGTCAATGCCCGGGTTCCAGATGGGGCCATCGATGGAGTTGTCAAAGCTCAAGATGGCCGAGAGCAGCACGATTCCGTTCAGGTCGACGTTCTGGAGGTCGGCGCTGAGAACGGCGGAACGCGGCGTGCCGTAGCTTTCGCCGAAGAGATACTTGGGCGAGTTCCAGCGATCGTACTTTGTAAGGAAGCGGCGGATGAAGCGGTCAAAGGCGTGCGCGTCCGGGTCTGTGCCCCAGAAGGCCTTGGCGTGGTCTTTGCCCATGATGCGGCTGAAGCCCGTGCCGGGGGCGTCGATGAAGACGAGGTCGGTGACATCGAGCAGGCTGTCAGGATTATCGATGATACTGTAGGGTGCCGCTTCCTGGTGCTCGGCATCCGGCGTGATGATGCGGCGCGGACCGAAGGAGCCCATGTGCAGCCACATGGTCGAAGAGCCCGGACCGCCGTTGTAGAGGAACATGACCGGACGCGTGTGCGGGGCCACGCCTTTCTTGAAGTAGGCCGTGTAGAACATGCGCGCGGTGGCGGGCGCATCTTCCGGCTTGGCCGCGTCCGGCGGATTCATGCCGGAGTAAGGCAACTGCTTGCCGTCCATGCCCAGCATGGTGTCGTACTGATCGGTTGAGCCGACCGTGATGGTACCCGCGACGGCCGTGTAGGAAATGGACTGCCCACCCGCATTCAGGACGTGGTCGGTTGAAGAATCGCTTGGACCCGCGGAGGAGGGCAGCACCGATTCCACCGGCTTGCCTTCGACCACGACCTTCTTGTCGCCTTGTTCGGTGGTGTCAGCTTTCTTGTGCTGCGCGATGAGCGGAGCCACAACCAGGAGGGTGGTAAGCAGAGTGGTGCCGAAGATCTTCATCGAGCGTGAGAATTCCTTTCGCGGTGTGAGCAGCAGTATAGCTTTACGCAGCGCTCCACCGCGAAGTTTCACCGACCGTGTTCTTCAAGATACTTCTCCACTTCGAGCGCGGCCATGCAGCCCGAGCCGGCGGCCGTAATGGCCTGGCGATAGCGTCTGTCCTGAATGTCGCCGCATGCGTAAACACCGGGAAGCACCTCGCCGTTCAACGTGCAGTAGACGTCGTTCTTGGTCAGGATGTAGCCGTCTTCGTCCAGGTCCATCATGCCGCGAAAGGCCTGCGCGTTGGGAATGTGGCCGATGCCCAGGAACATGAAGGAGACGGGCAGGATGGACTCGACGCCCGAGACGGTGTTCTTGATGCGCAGGCCCTTGACGTCTTTTTCTTCCACTCCGAGGACTTCTTCGACGATGGTGTTGGCGAGAAACTCGATCTTCTCGTGAGCCTGCGCGCGCTCGAGCATGATGGGCGAGGCGCGGAATTTTCCGGTGCGATTGATCAACGTGACCTTGCTGGCGAAGCGCGTAAGGAAGAGCGCCTCTTCCATGGCGGAGTCGCCGCCGCCGATGACGGCGATGGGTTTGCCGGAGGCGAAAAAGCCGTCGCAGGTGGCGCAGGAGCTGACCCCGTGGCCGATCAGGGCCTGCTCGGACGGCAGGTTGAGCCAGCGCGCCGACGCTCCCGAGGCGATGATCAACGTCCGCGTGTGCACAACCTCCGCACCGATCGTGAGGCGAATGGGATGTGCGCTCAGGTCGGCGGCGGTGAGATGAGCCATGCGCAGCTCGGTGCCGAAGCGCTGGGCCTGCTTCTTCATGTTCTCGATCAGCTCAGGGCCTTGAATGCCTTCGGGCCAGCCGGGGAAGTTCTCGACCAGCGTGGTGATCGAAAGCTGTCCGCCGGGTTCATGGCCTTCAAGCACAAGCGGGTTCAGGTTGGAACGCCCGGCATAGATGGCTGCGGTCAGGCCGGAGCAGCCGGAACCGAGAATGACAAGATCGCGAGTCGTACTGGAAGATTTCAGGTCGGAAGTCATAGGCACCAATTCCAGTGTAAATGCGTGCGTTGCCGCGGAGCGACTCGGGACGAGGTGCACGTTTTCGGAAGGTGAAACAATCAGTGGATGGCAAATCTTGTGATGGTGTATGGAATGCGTCTGCTTCCTGCAGATGAAATTGCGAAGATTGACGATGCGGCGGTGGCTTTGAAGAACGGCAAACAGGCGAGCGTCACCATGCACGTGCTCGAAGGCAGCCGGGAGCAGATTGAAGCGCAGCTGCGGCACAGCATCGATGCGTTCTTCGACTTTTATCCGGAGATTTGACCCGCCGCTCAGCCACATGAACGCTGTCCTGATTTCGGACACGAAGCCTTGCGACTGATTCTCTGACGAAAGTCATAGGAGAGGTTCGAGGTCACGTGACCAAAGAGCGTTACAGCGGGTTGGAATCAGGCGAGCGGTTTTGTGCCTGTTGTCGCTTGCTGACGCTGCTCTGTCTGGCTTTGACGCACACTCCCCGGGCGAGGGCGGCGGTTCCCAGGCCGTGTCCCGCAGGTTCATTGCGCAAGGTGTCGGTTCCATTCAAAGTCTCTGAGAGAGACTTGCGGCTGCCCGGGTGGCCTTGTGCGGGTGTACCCGTCCGGCGCGGAGGAATAATTGCACCGCGCGAGCCCGCTGCTCCGGAGACGGTACCGCCACAGATTGCGCAGGTTCTGACTGGAATGGCCGCGCAGGCTGCCGTGATCTTTACCGGGCAGGTCCGTTCAATCGAGCGTGAGGATGCACACGGCTATGTGGACGTCTCGTTCACGGTGCAGCAGGCCTTGCGCGGAACGTCTGCCAACATTTACGTGCTGCGGGAGTGGGCCGGCCTGTGGATCGGGCAGCCTGAGCGCTACCGTGTGGGTGAGCGCGTGCTGCTTCTGCTGCGCTCCCGTTCACGCAGCGGCTTCAGCTCTCCGGTAGGTGGTCTGGACGGCGCGATACCAATACTAAGGAACAGCCAGCCGCCCTTGCTGGATGCGACAGGCCAGATTCCTGCCGATCCGGGCAACAGCAGCCAGGGCGGGGCTGATCCAGGTAGCTGGAGAGTCGATCTGCGCTGGCTTGCAACCCGGGTCGAGCGCGCTCGTTCGGTGTCATCCACGCGTGCTTTGTTTGCTTTGCCGACGGGCTCGGCCGCAGGGTCGAAACAGGTAGAGGCTGCGCTTCCGGCTGTGCTGGCAGAGTTGCGTGCAGCGCCCGAGGAATCCTTCAATGAGCGCTGAAGGCATCCTCCTCGAGCGTGGCTGCAGGCGGGCGTCGGCACGGCTGGTTCTGCTCTCGATTCTGCTGGGATTCGCCTGCCGGGCGCTGGCCAGTGGACCACGCTACGTCCAGGGCCCGCCATTCTTTACCGGATCACAGGGAGCGGCGATCGGCTGGAAACAACCGACCCTGCTCTACTACACCGATCCTGCCGACCTGAGCGCCAACGTGAGTCATGCGCAGGCGGATGCGCTGGTCGCATCTGCGGCGGGCGTGTGGAACGTTCCGGTGGCCAGCATCACTGTAGCGCAGGGCGGCCAACTCGCCGAGCATGCCGACTCCACCAACGTCTACCTGGACGTGAGCGGTATGGTCTACCCGGCTGACGTGCAGAGCAGCAATGCGGCCGCGATTCCTGTGGCGGTTTTGTATGACAGCAACGGCTCGGTGACGGACACACTACTGGGCCAGGGGGCGAGCGATCCTTCTAACTGCCGGCAGGGTTCGGTGTCTGAGAGCGTGGACAAATTCGATCCGGCAGGCTTCATTCTGCACGCTGTCATCGTGATCAACGGCCGGTGCACGGGTCCAGCCCCGGAACAGCAACTGGAGTTGCAGTACAAGCTGGAACGCGTGTTTGGACGGGTGCTGGGGCTGGGCTGGTCACAGGCCAACGATAACGTTTTCACGGGTACGCCCGTGCCCACTTATGCGCAGGAACAGCACTGGCCCATCCTGCATCCGATCGACATCTTCTGCGGGCCCTACGACTATCAATGTCTGCCGCAGCCCTTCCAGTTGCGTGACGATGACATCGCAAGTCTGGTCGATGTTTACCCCATTGCGTACGGCACGACGCCACCGCCAGGCAAGCAGCAAAGTCTTCTGCACGCCAACCAGGCCAGCGGACCCATCCTGTTTCCAGATGGGCAGGGCATGGCGGGCGTGAATATCCTGGTGCATCGGAAGCTTCCGAATACGCAGATTCTGGATCAATGGGTGGAGGGCTCGAATGTATCCGGGATGAGCTTTCGCCGAGCCGGGGTAAGCCCGTTTGTGACGGCAGCGACAGATGCACTGAGCAGTATGGGCACCTTCAATCCCGCTCTGCAGGCAAACTACTTCATCTCCTACCTTCCCATTCTGGCGACCACACTTGCGGGGGACGATCTGGTGATGAGTACCGAGCCAGTGAATCCTTTATACGTCGGCTCCTACAGCCTGGGGCCTTACACTGCAGGCGTGGTCTCGCCGGCGGGCGCAGACGTGACCGTGCCACCGAGCATAGTCCAGTATCCCTACATGAATTTCTACCAGCCGATTACACTGTCGGACGCGCCCGCGGCGTGCGGCTCAGGCAGTGACGGGACGCTGTCCACACCAATGCAGGAGCCCGCCTCCGGGTGGTGGACGGGAGAGATCTGCGGCTATGGCCACGCTTCTTACATCGGTGCAGACGTAAAGCCTGGACGCAGCTTCACCCTGGAGGTGACCGCGCTCGATGCTCAGGGATTCGCAACCACAAGCAAGTTGATGCCCGTGCTGGCCTTTTATGACACGAGCGATACCTCCACACTTCCTTCGCTGGGCCTATCCGCTTCTGCTTTTCAAGCGAACGGTCTAGGCACCACTAACCTGAACGGTGTCACTGGGCAGATGACGCGCATACGCCTGGGCATTGCGGATCAGCGCGGCGAAGGCCGGCCTGACTTCCCCTATCAGGCCCGCTTGCTGTACGCCGACAGCGTGTTGCCCGCGCAGCTTGCACCGTCCGGGGGAAATGTAACCATCACAGGCACAGGTTTTCGGCAGGGAAACAGCGTGCAAATCAACGGCGTTCCTGCGGCGGTTGTGAGCTGGTCTGCAACCTCCATTGTGGCGACGTTGCCGGCCATGTCCGCGGCTAACGCTGCGCCGTCCACGCCATTGGACGTTACCGTATCCGATCTCGGAACCGGGGCAAGCTCGACGATGTCCGGGGCGTTTCAATACGTGTCGGCCGGCACGCTTCCCTACGTGATGAAGCTTCTGACGGCACAGGCGGGCACCGGATTCGTCAATCAGGTGACGCCGGTTCCTTTCAGCGTGCAGGTGCTTCAGGCCGACGGCGTAACTCCGGTTCCGGGGCAGTCGGTAACGTTTTCGAGCACGGTTGCGAATGTTAACTTCGGCGCCTGTAGTGCGTCTGTATGCACGGTCACAACTGACTCGAATGGGGTCGCTACATCCGCGTCCACGCCACTCGCGGTAGGCAGCATCAGCTTGCGTGCGACGGATGGAGCTTTGCAGCAGACGGCGGCATTTTCCGCCCTGGCACAGTCTGGATCGATCGTGGTGACTTCAAACATCACTTCGGTGCCTGTGGGTTCGACGGCGACCTTCAGCGTGAGTGTGCTGGCGCCGAACGGGTCTGGAATGAGTGGGCGCACGGTTCAGTTCAGTACACTTTCCGGCGCTCTTACCTTCAGCGGCTGCTTCAACACGGTTTGCAGCGTGGTGACCAATTCGGCGGGATCCGCAAGTCTGCAGTTCGCTCCCACGGCTGCCGGAACCATCACGATTGCAGCAAGTGACGGGGACGTGAGTGCGCAGTCGACCTTGCAGGCCACCGACAACTCCGACGTGTTGCTGATCACGCAAGCCCCGCTGTCTAATACTCCGCTGGGCCAGTCGGCAGGCATGAGTATCAAGTTGTTCAAGCACGATGGAGTGACGCCGGACGCTTATGAAATTGTTGTCTTCACCGCCAGTGCGGGCGTCAACCTGGTGAGTTGCGGTTCCGCGCAAGTGTGTCCGCTCATCACGGATTATATTGGAAGGTCAGGCATATTAGCCGGTCCTAAAGCGCTGGGATCCTATACTTTCACCGCGACGTACGGTTCGGTGAGCCAGAGCGCAACTTTCAACGTAGTGCCTGCGCCCCCGGTGCAGATTCAAATTCTGAGTACGCCAACCAGCGGGGTCGTAGTGGGCACCGTTGCGCCGCAGCCGTTCACGGTGCAATTGCTGCAACCGGACGGAGTTACACCTTTGGCGGGGGTTCGAGTGGCCCTGGCAGGACCTTCCAATGGTGTGCGTCTTGGATTCTGCAACTCTGGCTCCTGTGAGATCTACACGGATAGCAGAGGCATCGCCACCACTTCTGTGACGCCGCTTCTGCCGGGTGCAATTACGCTCGATGCGGCGTATCTGGGTATCATTCAAAGCAGCAGCTTTACGGCGCTCGGACCAGCCGCAACGCTGCAGATTACGGCCCAGCCAGGAGCAGCGGGCGTGGTCGTGGGCGATGTCAATCCGGTGACCGTGCAGGCAGTCGCCATTGGTGGCGCAGGGCCAGGAACGGGGTATGTTGCGATGGCTGTCGACCAGGGATCCGCAATTGTGACTCCCTGCGTCTTCCCCTGCGGACCCAGGCTGGACAGCAATGGGGTGGTCCCGTTCTTTGTGAAAGCAATCGCGCCAGGCCCGATCTCTGTGACCGCCACCTGGGGTGCGATCCACCAGACAGCCAAGTTTTACGCGTATGCCGTGGGCGATGTGATGCAACTCGTCTCAGGACCCAGCGGAACAGCGTTCACGCAGATTCCAAGCACTCCCGTGTTCACCGTACAAGTGTTTGGCAAAGATGGTGTGACACCTGCGCCGGGAAAAGCAGTCACGTTCGCAACCTCGATCGGCAAGGTGCGCTTCGCTGTCTGCGGAGCATCCACCTGTACGGTGACCTCGGACGCCAACGGCTTCGCTTCCAGTGCAGTTACGCCCCTGGCTGAAGGAGTGACGACACTGACGGCCTACGATGGCGCGGCTAACCAGGCAGCCACCTTTATTGCGCAGGACCGTCCTGACTTGTTGAGCCTGGTCTCCGTGCCCGCACAGGGCAGCTTTGTCGGCGTAGCTGCGTCAGCCCCGTTCAGCGTGCGCGCGTTGCTGGCTGATGGCGTCACTCCAGCGTCCGGCAGAAATGTAACAGTTTTAGTTACAAATGCGCCTGCGGGGTTCAACGCCTGTGCGGGCGCAGTGACGTGTACGTTGATCGCGGACGCCAACGGTATCGTTTCAACCTCGGTGACTCCTTCTGCCGCCGGAACAGTCTCACTGCTGGCGACAGATCGGACAGTACAGTTGAGCGCGAGCTTCAACGCGGTGGTTAAACCGAATCAGATGACCATCGCTGCGATGCAACCGAGGGTTTATGTCGCGGAGCAGGTGAGCTTCAGTTTGCTTGCTGCGGCCCAGGTGGTGCAAGGCGGGCTTCCTGTGCCTTCGCTGCAGGTCACGTGGACAGGCAGCGTGGGCTTCAGCGTTGCACAAAGCAGCGTGCTGACAGATGCGGGCGGTATCGCCAGCATGCAGGTCACGGCAGGCCCGCTGAATGCGGGTACTTCGGCCAGCGTTACCTCTTGTGCGGTGACAACTGTTTGCGCCAGTTACACTGCGTCGGGCGTGGGCGCTGCGGAGTTCCGGCTGGGCGTACTCAGCGGAGGCGCCGCATACGCAAACGTGATCGCCACTGTGAACGACGACGCCCAGCATCCTGTAGCCGGGGCTGAAATCATGGCGTACCAGACGGTCACCGCAGCCGCGCAGGCGTGTCCTGAACGCGGCCGCTGTCCGGCGGCTCCCGTCCTCGCGTCACGGATTACGGTTCTGCGCTCGGGCCTGAACGGTGAGTTTTCGTTTGAACCGCTCACGGTGCCCGGTGTCGCAACCCAGACGCAGATTGCTCTTTCTGCGGGAACTCAGGGATTTGCCACGTCTGTGCTTTCCAGCACACCCTAGACGAAGCAAGACCCGTCTGCAGAGTTGCAGATTGGTTGCTCGCGAAAGCACCGGAGCGAAAGTCGATTTCCTGCATCTGAAAGGGAAAGCAGCTTGCGAACACAAACGTGGAGACAGGGATGGCAGCAGGAAACAAAGATGTGCGAACGGGACCCGCGATGAGCGTGCGACAACGTGTGGTCATCGTGGGCGCCGGGTTTGGTGGAATCCATGCGGCCAAAGGCCTGGCCGAATTGCCCGTCGATGTGACCATTGTCGACCGCCGTAACTATCACCTGTTTCAGCCGCTGCTTTATCAGGTCGCGCTGGCGGTGCTTTCTCCGGCAGATATTGCTCAGCCTATCCGCTCTATTGTCCGCCATAGCAAAAATGTCGGCGTGTTGATGGACGAAGCGGTCGGCTTCGATCTGCCCCAGCGGCGTGTGAAACTGAAAACCGGCAATGAGCTTGAATACGACTATTTGATTCTGGCCACGGGCTCCACGCATTCTTACTTTGGCAAGGAGGAATGGGCAGCCATTGCGCCAGGCTTGAAGACGGTCGAGGATGCGATTGAGATTCGCCGCCGGGTGCTGCTTGCGTTTGAACTGGCAGAGCGCCAGATGCTTGAGACGGGCAGCCACCCCGCGCTTAACTTTGTCGTGATCGGCGGCGGACCCACGGGCGTCGAACTGGCCGGCGCGATCTCGGATATTGCGCGCCTTTACATGACAATGGACTTCCGGCACATCGATCCAAGCTCGGCGCAGGTCTTGATTCTCGAAGGTTCGCCGAACATCCTTGGACCCTATCCGCCCGATCTACGACAGAAGGCCGTTGAGCAGTTGGAAGCGCTGGGTGTGAAACTGCGCACGAACGCGCACGTGACCGATGTGCAGCCCGGCTATGTGATGGTTGGCGAGGAGCGCATCGATTCTGTGTGTACGCTGTGGGCTGCCGGGGTACAGGCGTCACCGCTGGGCAAGATGCTCTGTGTGGAGACAGATCGCAAAGGGTGCGTTCCGGTGGACGAGCATTTGAACCCCAAGGGCATGCCGAACGTGTTTGTGCTCGGCGACCTGGCGCATTTTGAACAGGATGGAAAACCGGTTCCCGGAGTCGCGCAGCCAGCGATGCAGATGGGCGACTATGCGGCCCGCCGCATCGGCCAATTTATTGAAGGAAAAACTTCGCCCAAGGGATTCCATTATTTCGACAAGGGCGACATGGCAACCATAGGACGCGCGGCTGCCGTGGCCAACATTCAATGGCCGTTCAAGGCTCATTGGAGCGGCTTTCCGGCCTGGATGGCGTGGTTGGTGGTTCATATCTTCTTCTTGATCGGATTCCGTAATCGTTTCGCCGTATTTCGCCAGTGGGCGTGGACCTATCTGACGTTCCAGGATGGCGCGCGTCTGATCACGGGGTCCCAGGCTTTGCCGGGCTGGGACGTGCAGCCAGGCGGCCCCGGCGAGCTAACCTCTGAGCCTATCGATATCGAGCAGGCACAGCATGCAAGCGCTGTGCGGCGATAGATCTACATCAGATCGTCAGGTCTGCTGGTCGAAGCCGTGGGCGGTTGAGGCTGGTGGAGATTTGTCCTCGCCGCATCTACGTGCTTGCCCCGGTTGTGGGCAAGGAAGCTGTACCCGCATCCGCTGCACCTCCAGGGATAGAAGCCAAGAGTCCCAAGCGCGATCGCGACCGGAGTGCTGCGCCGGGCGCGCTGAGTATTTGAACTGTTGCATGACGGACAAGGTGGCGTACTCATCGGAGTTCGTTGTCTCTTGGTGTTCCTATCATTGCATCGCAGCGCCTTCTGAAAACAAGATTTTTGCTGAATTTTGAACGCAGATTCCCTTCGGGAATGACAACCAGAAGACGGAAGAGCGTTGCTGCATCCACTTACGGACCACGTGTAATGTATGCGGATTCAGACCACGACGGACTCACGGAACTCGCCAAAGACGCCGCGCAATACGTCAGCAATCTCGCCGAGCGTCGCTTTGCCCTCGACCGCGGCCACGATGTGCGGCATAAGGTTGCTGCCCGTGAGTGCTGATTGACGGACCTCGATAAGCGCGGCAGAGCACACGCCCGGGTTGCGCGAGGCGCGCAGAGCACAAACGCGTTCGACTTGGCGGCGTTCCAGATCAGCGTCCAGGCGTTGCAGCGGAACCTGCGCACCGGCCTCGCTGGTAAAGCGGTTTACGCCGACGATGATGGACTCCTGCGCATCAACAGAACGCTGGAAGGTATAGGCTGCGTTCTGAATTTCTTTCTGGATGTAGCCTTGCTCGATGGCGCGCAGCATCCCCATTCCGTCGCCGGGCCCATCGAACGCGGCGATACGGTCGAGGTACACCTGCGCGCGCTGCTCCAACTCATCGGTGAGCGCTTCAACGTAGAAGCTGCCGGCCAGCGGATCGACGGTTCGTGTGATCCCGCTCTCATAGGCGATCACCTGCTGGGTACGAAGCGCGATGCGCGCTGCGGCTTCTGTGGGCAGGGCCAGGGCTTCGTCAAAGCCATTGGTGTGGAGGCTTTGGGTTCCGCCCAGCACGCCTGCCAACGCCTGAACAGTAGTGCGCACGATATTGTTTTCAGGCTCCTGAGCGGTCAGGGTTGAGCCCGCCGTCTGGGTGTGGAAGCGCAGCATCCAGCTGCGCGGCTCGCGAGCATGGAAGTGATCGCGCATGATGCGCGCCCACATTCTGCGCGCCGCGCGAAATTTTGCCGCTTCTTCAAACAGATCGGAGTGCGCGTTGAAGAAAAAGCTGAGGCGTGGGGCGAAATCATCCACCTGCAACCCTGCGTCGATCGCGGCCTGCACGTAGGTCATGCCGTCGGCCAGTGTGAAGGCAAGCTCCTGCACAGCCGTCGCGCCCGCCTCGCGCATGTGGTAGCCGGAGATCGAAATAGAGTTCCACGCAGGCAGTTCGGCTGCTGTCCAAGCGAAGATATCGGTGACGATCCGCATAGCATCGCGCACGGGATAGATGTAGGTTCCGCGCGCGATGTATTCCTTCAAGATGTCATTCTGGATGGTGCCCGAGAGCAGCCGCTGATTGGTGCCGCTGCGCCTCGCGACGGCGACGTACATGGCCAGCAGGATGGAGGCTGTCGCGTTGATGGTCATTGAAGTGGAGGTGGCGCCAAGGTCGATGCCGTCGAACAGCCGCGTCATATCTTCAATGGAGTCGATGGCTACCCCAACGCGGCCCACCTCGCCCAGCGCCATGGGATTATCCGAGTCATAGCCAATCTGGGTAGGCAAATCGAATGCCACGCTCAGTCCTGCGGTTCCATTGGCGAGCAGGAATTTGTAACGCTTGTTCGACTCTTCAGCGTCGCCCATACCCGCGTACTGGCGCATGGTCCAGAGGCGGCTCCGGTACATGGCTGGTTGAATGCCGCGCGTGAAAGGGAATTCCCCGGGAATTTCAGCGGGGTGCCCGGTTACATCTTCGGGGGTGTAAAGCGTCTTGACGTTGATGCCGGAGGAGGTTTGCTGCGGTGCGATTGCACCGGCGCGCTGCTTTGGTTCAGCCATGGCACACCAGTTTACGCGAGGCGGCCTAGCGTCGGTTGCGGCGCGATGCGCGCACAAAGCTGGAGATGGTGAAGTAGAGAAAGACCAGCATCATGGCCGGGGCCAGCCATGCATGGCCGGTGAAGATCACATTCGGACGCAGCTCTGCCCGATGCTTCCACGTCTCAAGCGCGAGGGCGAGCGCGAACAGACCGAAGAAGCTGCCGGTGAACTCGAACCACAAGACGCTGGATGCTTTTGCGATCGGTTTGAAGGTGCTCTCACCGAAGTTGCGGCTGCCGCGCTGGACTCCGGCCCGCAGGTTCTTGAGGCTTCCTCGCGTGGCTTCCGTCGGGGCCGAGTTGCCCGCACGTGCGGCGGTATGTGCTGAGCTTGGATCCGGCGCGAGCGCGGCTTGCGCGGCCCGCGCCAGGGCCTTTGCAGACTCTCTCGCGCCGCTGCCCAGCGCGCGGCCAAAGCGGACCGTGTCCATTGTTTCAGTCTAATTGTTCGCGCCGTTCGTCCCGCCGCGCTTGCCCGGCCTGAAGTCGACGCGAATGCCGGATGCTGCATCCAACCTGTGTGCCGTACCACGCAAAGGCACACACCTTGACCAGGAGTTGCAATCCATGAAGAACTTCGCTTATCTCATCGCTGGTGTTTCTGCAGTCGTCGCTTTTTTTATCGCAAGAAGACAGCAGGGCAAGGCGCTCGAGCCCGTAGAGGTGCTGGCGCACGAGCTGCAGGATGCCTGGGCCGATCACCATACCGTGGTCTAGCCGCGTTATGAATCGTCCGGGTAAATTTTCCAAATGGCGACGGTAGCGCTTTGCATTGCGGATCAGCATTGCGTCCCAGCTGTCTGTCATCGTATTCTTAATTTAGGCGGTCCCGTCCGACGGGGCCGCAGGGCTCCCCGCAATGCCGTTCCCATCCAGGGAATACCCGCTGCGAGGTCATCGAAGCTGGTTGGGCTGGTGCTTTCTGTTTGTGTTGCGCCCGCTGAACCGGATCTACCCCCACGGGGAAGGCGGAGGTGTCCTTGGACCGGAACATCAAGAAAAATCAAGCCATTAAACAATTAATCCAGAAGCTTGGGGAAGCCATTCACGAGTCGGTTTCAGAATCGGAAGACATCGCTGGCGTGGTCCGGGATATTCGCGAAGAGGGCTTCGATGTTCTGCTGATGCTCGAAGCCACTATCGGGCTGAACGAAGTGGAAGAAGAGCAGGAAGATGAGTCAGGGGAGAAGCAGTTGCAGTTGGGTGACGGTTCGGGCGGCCCGTTTACCCCGCACGACCTGAACTTTTTGCACTCGCTGCGAATTAGCCTTCCGGAAGAGACGAACGCTGAGGGCACCACCAGCCCCGAATAATCAGCCCGCTTGCCAAATCGCACTGAGCGGGTCGCTAAGTTGAGCCTCCACCGGATAGGTGGAGGCTTTTTCATGCGCAGAGTTTTCACTTGTGCTGACCAGCCTGGTTCTTCTCCTTGCGCTGTCGAAGCAATAAGAGCGTGGTAGTTTGGACTTCCGCGCATGTTGCGGTATTTTGGTGCATCTCAGCAAAAGTTACGTCCAGTCGTGCAGTGCTGTGCTGCCGCCTTGGCGTGCGGGAAGGATCACGATGGCAAGCATGAGAGATTGTCTGGGCATCCTGCTGGCCGGAGGTGCCGGCGAGCGCCTCTTTCCACTGACCCGCGATCGAGCCAAACCGGCCGTCCCCTTCGCCGGCCAGTACCGCATCATCGACATCACGTTGTCGAACTGCATCAACTCCGACCTGCGCCACGTTTACATCCTGACGCAGTACAAGGCGTTGTCGCTGAACCGCCACATACGCGAGGGCTGGGGTCCGGTGGTAGCTAATGAATTGGGCGAGTTCATGGAGATTCTGCCGCCCATGCAACGCGTCTCGAAGTCCTGGTACCAGGGCACGGCCGACGCGGTATATCAGAACATCTATTCGATCGGCTCGGAAGAACCGCGCTATGTGATCATCCTGTCGGGCGATCACATCTACAAGATGAACTATGCGCGCATGCTGCAGCAGCACCAGGACACCGGCGCCGATGTCACCATTGCCACGCTGCCGATCCGCCCCGATGAGGTCTCCGCCTTTGGTGTGGTTGAGGTGAGCGCGAACGCCGAGGTGACCTGCTTCGAAGAGAAGCCGGAGTCGACTAAATCCCGTTCGCCGTTTATGCCGGACATGGTCGATGCCTCGATGGGAATCTACATCTTCAATACCGACGTACTGTTGCCGGAGTTGATGCGCGACGCTGAAGACCCGGATTCGAAGCATGACTTTGGCCACAACATTTTGCCTGGCCTGCTGGGCCGCTGCAAGATGATGGCGTTTAACTTCGTCGACGAGAACAAGCAGAAGGCGCTCTACTGGCGCGATGTAGGTACGCTCGATGCTTACTATGAAGCCAACATGGATGTAGCGGGCGTGAGTCCTACCTTCAACCTGTACGACAAAAGCTGGCCGATGCGCGGACGTGCCTACCAGTATCCGCCGGCCAAGTTTGTCTTCGGTGAGATTGGACGTACTGGAATGGCGATTAACTCGATTGTTGCAGCCGGTAGCATTGTGTCTGGCGCAGTGATCCGTAACTCCGTCGTGTCGCAGGATGTCCGCGTGAACAGCTACTCTGACGTGGACTCAAGCATCGTGTTCTCGCATGTCAACATTGGCCGCCACTCGCGCATTCGCCGCGCCATCATCGACCGCGACGTCCACATTCCGGATGGAACGGTAATCGGGTATGACCAGACCGAAGACCGCAAGAAATATCTCGTTACGCCTAGCGGTCTGACGGTGGTTACGCGCGACTACTCAGTCTACGAAAACCCGGTCAGCCCGGAGTTCATGCAATCGTCGTATTGATCCAGGTTGCTCTGTCCTGGAGAGACAAGGCGCAGATTCCCTGCGGGAATGGCAACCAGGACGCTAGAAAAGATTCGCCATTCCTGGAGGGTCGTCATCCTGAACGCAGTGAAGAGCCTGCCCTGTAAGGGATCCCTGTATTCACCTTTGGCCGAAGCGATAGACTACGCCGGCCGAAAGGCTGAAGAACTCTCGCTCTTCATTGCCGAAGTGCGAGAAGATGATGTCCGGCGAAAGGCGGATTGCCAAGTTCTTGGATCGGTTGAAGTCCACGCTGCCGCCGAGCGCGAACATGGGACTGGACTCATTGCTGTAAAGTCCCGTCTGGTACCCGGCGGGCACCGGAGTGTGGGTAAAGTCCCCGTAGGAAATGCCGCCGAGCGCGTGGAGGTCGATGGCAAACCGCTGCGTCTTCGGTCCGCGATACTGCACGCCGCCCATGCCGGTGAAACGGATCACAAGGGGGCTGCTGGTGTAGGGATTCGCAAAGACCGGCGTGGTTCCGGCCTGGCCGCGGAAGTCCGCCGCAACGCCAAATTTGTGGGTCGCCCAGTAGGTGCCCATTACCTCGACCCCGCCCAGGTTCATGCGTTTGGGCAGCGCCTGTCCGGCCTGGAAGGTTTCAAACGACAGGCCGCCGTAGATCTCGTACTTGTTGTCGTACGTAACGGGTGCCTTGGCCGCGAGTTTGCCCGACGTGATCTCCGCTTCCGTCGCTGGTTTGGTGCCGTTCGAATTTCCTTCAGGCGGGGTTGCCTGTGCCAGCATGGTTCCCGTCATTAGCAGCATCGCCGCGGCGGCTACCGTGCGCGCCGTGTACCTCATCAATCTGTGCATTGCTCTCCGCTTCCAACCAAGTCTTTCGTGCTTTCAGGATATAACGGTCCGCATCAAAAACGCAGCGGCCTGAAAACAACATCCAATTGAACAGCATCCAACGTCTCTGTGGATAGGGCACGCAGGGTGCGATAATAGCCGTGGCAAGGTACGCGGCCAATGGAGAAGAGTATGGGCGATCTATTTCAACCGATGCACTTGATTATCCTGGGGCTGATCGTCGTCGTTTTCTTCGGCGGACGCAAGCTGCCGGAACTAGGCAAAGGGCTCGGCGAAGGACTCAAGGGCTTCAAGGACGGACTGAAGGGCGTGACCGACGAAACCAACACCAAGGCTGGTGAAACGGCTCACATCGTCACGCCGCAGACTGACGGCTCGGCCGACAACATCATGAAGAAGTAGGGCGCACGCGGCACGTAGTGGAACGGCTTTTGAGAGCCAAGGTTCAAACTGGAGTTCCGATGAAGTCGAAGTCTCCCTGGCTCGTCAAGCCGCATGCGGGCGTTCATCTCGCGCGCATGGAAACGTCCGTTCACGGCGCTGGTACGCACGAGCAGGCCACACCGCTGATGGACGAGCATCGGGAGCGGCTCGCAAAGTTCCAGGAAGTCCTGTACGCCGGCCAACAGCGTTCCGTCCTTATTGTTTTGCAGGGCATGGACACCGCGGGCAAAGACGGCACCATCTCGCACATTTTCTCCGGCATCAATCCGCAGGGCTGCCAGGTGACGAGCTTCAAGGTTCCGACTGCGCTGGAGGCGCGACATGACTTTCTGTGGCGCTGCCATGCGGCGGTGCCGCCGCTGGGTATGATCGGTATTTTCAACCGTTCGCATTACGAGGCGGTCCTTGCGCCGCGCGTCCACAACCTGATAACGACCAAGATCGCCCGCCGCATGATGGACGAAATCAACGACTTTGAGCAGATGCTCGTAGCAAACGGAACCATCGTGCTCAAGTTTTTTCTGCATATCTCGAAGAGCGAGCAGAAGGAACGGTTGCAGGCGCGGTTGGACGATCCCGACAAGCTGTGGAAGTTTTCTGCCGCAGACCTGAAAGAGCGGGCGTTCTGGGATGATTACCAGGCCGCGTACGAGGATCTGCTGGCGCGCACAAGTAAGAAACACGCCCCATGGTTCGTGATTCCGTCTGATGTGAAGTGGTCGCGCAACCTGGCGGTCTCCTCGGTTCTGCTGGAATCGCTGCGCCGGGTCAAGCTCGAATACCCGGAGCCCACAGTCGATCCAAAGACAATCAAGCTATAAGTATGGGCGCCTTCAAAACGTGATCAGGAACACTGCGGCCAAGGCGATCGCCATGCCGAGGGTCTGCCGCCCCGTGAGCCGCTCTTTCAGCACAACGGCCGCCATCACGATGGTGGCTGCCGGGTAGAGAGACGCCAGCACCGCTGCAATGTCGAGTCGTCCCGCGCGCGTCGCTGCGAGAAAGAACAGGTTGCCGGCGGTGTCGAAAACGCAGGTGGCGACCACCCATCCCAGCATCCCGCGTTTCCATTCCAGCGATGCACCCGGAGCGGGCCTTGTCTGTGCAAGCTTTAGACCCAGCAGAAGAAGCGCGCACGTCGCCACGCTGGTGAGGCGCGCGGTGGCCACGGGCCACACCAGGCCGCCTCGACCGGCAAAACGCAACGCGACGAAGTAGCAGCCGAATCCCGTACCTGACAGCAAGGCCAGGAAGGTTGTGCGGGTCTGCTCGCGTGCGGCCGAACCCGCGGCGATTAACCAGATGGCCGCGCCTGCAATCACGAAACCCGCAAAACGGCGCCATCCCGGCAACCCGTCTGTGGCACCCGAGACTACGGCAGGCAGGGCTGCGGCCAGCAGACCGCTGAGCGCGGCTGAGACTCCCATTTCTCCGGAGGCAAGCGCGACGTAGAACGCGCTGACCGAGAGTGCAGCAGCGACCCCCGCCACCAACGCCCATACCAGCGCAGCGCCATGGAGCAGGGGATCATGGCGCAGTACAGCAAACCCGGCCAGCAGCATAAAGCTGGACAGATGCGCCACGATGATGACCTTGAGGGTCGCGCGCAGACTGCCGCCTGCGACCTTGGAGGCCATGCCGCCAGCGAAATCGCCTACACCCCAGAATGCGGCGGCCAGCAGACCGAGGCCTGCTGCACCTGCAAGGAGCCCGGGCACGGCTAGAGTGGAGGTGGCGCGGCCGGCTCGGTGGGAGGTGTGTGTGGACGTGCGGCAGGCCTGACCGCGACCGCCGTGGGATAGTAGCCGAGCTTGGCGATGACCTGAAGATTCGGACGCAAAACCCGCACCTCCACGCTGCGGAATTTGCCATCGAGCCCAGGCTCCTTGGAGTAGTAGCCGATCGTGTACTGGGTGCGTACCTCTTCAGTGATTTTGGCGAAGCTGTTCTCGATGGTGCGGCTGCGATAACCCGCGAAGGTCTCGCCGCCGGTCGCTGCGGTGTATACAGGCAGCAGATTATCGCGCAGCGTCAGCGGCAGATGTACATGATCGAGGAAGCCCAGACCGGTGATAGACGAGTCGCCCACCAGGGTGGCGAAGACGGAAATCTTGTTGGTCTGCAGGTACTTGATGACGTCTTTGGTCTTGGCCTTGCTGCCGTATTCCTTGCCGTCCGAAATGACGTAAATAATCCTGCGCCGTCCCGGACCTACCTTGGTCAGGGACACGGCTGCGGCCAGAATGGCGTCGTTCAAGGTGTGCGACTCACGTGGGACCTGTTGCTGGGACAAACCCTGCGGACTGCCGGGGCCGCCTGCGGTCAGCGGGTTGTAATGGTCCTGCGCGCCATTGTTCACGTCAATGCCGCGGGAGAGCGCTTCGCCGGCGTTGTAGTACATGGGTTCGCGGCCAGAGGTCTTCGACTGCTCGACCACTGCGGCGAGACGCGGACTCTGCCCGGCTGTAAACGTCGTGCGCAGACGCGGCCCGTTGTTGTAGGTATAAACGGCCACCGAGTCGTAGGGCGTGAAGGCTCCCTGGAGTGCGCCGAGAGCATCGTTAACGCGGCCCATGGTGTCGAACGGCAAGCTCTGGTCGATCACCAGCGCGACCGAAAGCGGAAATGGATCGACGGTAAACACCTTAGGGCTCTGGCGGACGTTGTTTTCATACACGCGCACGTCGCGCCAGGTGAGACCCGGGACCAGGCGGCCCTTCGAATCCTTGACGGTGAACGGAATTTCAACAAAGTTAACCGTCAACGAAGGCATCGTAAACGCCGCCGCGCCCTGCCCAGAGGCGGGGACATCGGGTGCGGGACCATCATCGGGATGAACGTCGCTCTGGTCCGGCATGGGCGCGCCGGGCAGACTGGATGGAACGGCCTGCTCGTCCGGAGCGGCAGGCAAGGACGTAGTGGCGGACGTACCCTTTCCAGGTGCCACCGGGCCGATGCCTCTGGTCTGCGGTGCAGGCGCATTCGGGACGGGTGCGTCCGGCTGCTGTCCGGTCTGCTGCGCCAACATGCCCAGCGCCATCGCGCCCGCAATCAAAAACTCTTTCACGCTCGTTCTCCCTGCAAAAATGGTTCGCGGCCACACTCCGCCCCGATGCACCAGACTATCAGCCTATCTGTCTTGGACGCAGACGGCTGGCCACGGGTACCCTCGCCGACCTTGCCTTTGCGACCCGCTGAGTCGTCACGGATCGCACAGCACAACCACCGCGCTGTTAGCCAGTACCCATAGGTTTTCGCCGCGGCGCTCTCCGGTGCAGTCCAGGCCAGAGGCGACAAGAACGGTACCGGGGCATCCGCGCACACTTTGCGATTCCTCGGTGAGATTCAGGTGAACCTGAATGCGCGCGGCTCCATCACTGCGAACGTACTGCAGAACGCCGTGGTCTGCCGCTACATCGCTGATCGCACCGGAGTGCAGGGCAGGGTAGCGCCGACGCAGGGCAAGTAGACAACGATAGACTGCCAGCGTGGAATGCTCGTCCTTTAATTGCGCTGCGTGATTCAGCTCAGGCCAGTCATCGACCAACGGGAGCCACGGCTGGATTTCGGCGGGGCAGAAGCCTGCATTTTCGCTCTCATCCCAAATCATGGGCGAACGCTCTGGATCACGTCCCAACCCCCGGCCGGGCTGATTCTTCTCAGCCGGATCGCGAATCTGACCGGGTGCGATGTTTGCGTCGGGCATGCCCAATTCGTCGCCGTAGTAGAGCGTCGGTGTACCGCGCAGGGTGAGCAGAAGGACAGCGGCTACGCGCGCCTGGGCTGCGCCGACGCGGCTGGCCAGACGCTTCTGGTCGTGATTGCCCAGCACCCAGTTGGGCCACGCTCCCGGTGGCAAGGCTGCCTCGTACCGGCGAATCAGGTCGGCAATTCGTTCCGCCTGCCACGGGGTTTGAATCAGATGGAAATTGAACGGCATCTGCGCGCCAGTCAACTCCGCAGTCTGGTTTCCAACCTGCGGCGTCACGGTGGACGAGCCCGGCTTGCCGTAGTAGCGCACCAGCTCCGTGATGGGCAGATAAATCTCCCCAATCAAAACGCGCGGGTAAACCTTGGAGTAGCTGTCCAACAGTGCGCGCATGGTAGCGACAATTTCGTAGGTTTCGGGCTGGTCGGCGGTGTACAGCGGAAGTTGCTGCCAGATCAGAGGAGCGTTCGCGTCGCCGTGGAAATTCGGATTGGGTGGATTCGACCGGAACTGATCATCCTTGATCAGCAGCCAGAGCACGTCCATGCGGAAGCCATCGACGCCGCGTCCGCCGGGTCCACGTTCGAGCCAAAAACGCATCGCGGCATAGATCGCGTCGCGCACGGCCGGGTTGCGCCAATTCAGGTCCGGCTGTTCCCGCAGAAAGGAGTGGAAATAATACTGCCCGGTCGGCTCGTCAAG
>JAABUJ010002663.1_pt1 | contig 21463 bp, 14 predicted proteins | sample 5559131 | NCBI WGS metagenome assembly JAABUJ01 (sample SAMN10711875, study PRJNA513366) | rock metagenome | isolation source: Antarctica rocks | place: Antarctica: Victoria Land, Mt New Zealand nord | collected 2016-01-07
TACTAAAAGCATAAGAAGTAAATATAGAGAGAATCGCGCAATAGATATGTGCGCGATCGCGAGCACGCTAGTACTAATAGGACTAGCGACGAGCTAGGACTAATCTGGCCTAGATCTAGCCTATATTAGTGCATAATCGTAACAATTATTGTTAGAATTTAGTTATTTACGTCTATTGTTATACTTAATTATGTTAATAAAAAGAGATAACAAGATAATTAAAATACACTAAAATATCTTTATGTTAAGTCGAAGAACGTCAAAGTTTATTAGCAAATTTTGCTAAAGAGTTTGTCTATAAAAATTAATTATTTTAACAATATATTGTAAATTAAAAGTAAATAAGCAAAAAATAACTTAGATAAGACTTTTCTTTTACTAACACAAATTCAAGAATATATATTATTTCTTTATAAATCAATTAATGTTAAAGTATGTTAAATTAACGCAAACAAATCAAAATAATAATAGATTAAATGTTTCTCGAACAATAAACAAATATCGTTCTCAATTAATAAAATATTAAGACAAACAATTTTGCAAGCTATTTGCGTTTGTTTGCAAAAAAGCAAGCATATAATTTAGCAATTTATTGTTTTTGTAAGATAAAATTAATATTACTTGTTTTTGCGTAGAGAAAGACTTAGTAAAAATATATAAAAATTAATATAAAATTTTATTTATTAACGTTATCTAATAATTGTAAAGACATTAACAAATAAAATTTAAAAAATAAAGCAATTTAGCATTTAAAGATGTATTCGATCTTGATAAATAACTTTATCATAAAAACAATTAAAGAAACGAATTATTAAATTAAGTATTGCTATTTAATTTTACAATATTTAATAACGCTTTGCTTCGCTTAGAACTTAAGCGAAGCTCAATTATTAACAAAACTATTTAAACAATAAAAAAGTAATTATTAATCAAATAAAGCTCAATAAAATAAATAAAAAGACTTTAAATTATAAGCAAATAATTTAAATACTATTAAAAGAAAGAAAAATGTATTGATATTTTAGCAATTCTTTAGATAAAGAGTCTTAGAAAATTTATAATTTACGTCTCTCAAAAAGCCAATTTTTTATCTTGCGTTGTTCGAAGTCTTTAAATAAAGTATATTTACTTATTTGCTTCTAGTTTCTACGATAACAATTATAGCAAATCTTGACAAGCAATACAATACTTTTTGTAAAAAATATATTAAAGCAACAATAAAAAAGATTTAAGCGTTTGTTTAAAAATTGTCTACAATTATCGATTTATATTTGCTTCAAATATTTAACGCAAGTCGCTTTCGAAACAAGAGATTAAAAATAATATTATTGCTAAATAAGCTTGTTTTGAAAATAGCAATATCTAAAGTATATAAAACAAATATTAAGATACTTTGAATTGCAATTTTAAATAAACTTCGAATACAATACTTTAACGTTAAAACAATAGAATTAACAAAAGATATTTATATCTCTATATTGTATTATTTACGTTTGTGTTATTATTTTCTAGCGCTAACAAAGATTAGTCTAGTCAATAATTTGCAATTAATCGAAAAAAAATTGTAAATCAAAAATTAACTAAATACTAAAACAAAGAACAAGATATACAAATATATATTTGTTATTATTGTAGTTACAAGAGTTAAGCTTAAAATAATAGCAAAAATATTTTATAAAAAACAAAAAAGAAGTTGTTATATTTTCGATTTATACTTTTTTTCTAATTATTGTATATAGACTAATCGTTGGGCCAGGTTATGATATCATCCCTTTGGTTCGACCCGACGTCAAGATCGGGTCGCGACAATTTTTTGAAATCGAATCGCTCAAAGTAGTTTAGCGCGCTTTGCGCTAAACTACTTATAGTAATCGACTAAACTACTTTAAGCGATTCGATTCTTCGAATTTTTTTTGACCCAAGTCTTGACATTTGCACGTGACATTTCCGGGTTAGCGCGACTAGTTTATTCAAGTCGATCTAGTGAGGTTAGCAATTGTCGAGGTGTGCGTTGACAACGCGTTTCTAATAAACATTTGGGATTTCCTAACATACTTTAGACAACTCTCTCGTGATTAAGAATGACGACGAAACGACCAATCGAATCGACGCTTTCACGAGAGCCACGAATGTTAAGTCTAAGATTGCTATCGCACATCTCTCAAGCTTTCACTCGAGAAAATAGCCAAAGATGCACGATTGCTTAAATGCTCGTACTACCATCTTATCTACTATCTCACTCGTTGATCGTTCGACCTCTCTTGGTGACCAAACGATTCGCGAAGGCGATCACGAAGCAGCAGTGATTGTTTATCCCTATAGCGTTATCGCAGTCACCTCACTTTTTCTTGAGCGCCTTCAGGGCGAGCGAGATTTAGCATTGAATAAAGAGGAGGAATGGGAGATCGTGAAAATTGTTGGCAAGAGACGAACAAGAAGTGGCTATAAATACAATGTGCGTTGGAAGAACACATGGTTGCCAAGGAGCGAATTAGAAAACGCATTGAAACTGCTGCATGGTTTTGAAGTACGAGGTCGTGCGCAACGTGGACGCAAACGAGGTCAACGAACTTGCGCAAAGAAGGGTCGCTAATTGGTAGCTGCTTCGAAGTGCAGGGGACGCAATGCTGTATGGCCATTACATGTTTCATGGCAATCACCACAAATACTTGCTTAGATGAAGATGACTCTTGTTGGCTTGCACAACATTTCCGAAGTAATGAATCTGTAGCGCTACGTGATTTGGCAATCCGTCTATTATTGCTTTTCTCGTCTGCAGTGCTGCTCTAATGCAATGAGATCATGGAATTGAGTTAGCAGCCTCCGTGGTAAGCACGCTGTTTAACCCCGCATGTCCATCTGGTTTGTCTTATATAAAATCCCTGTCGATTGGGCCCCCTTCAACAATGCGGTGGAACGATTACCAAAAGAATGTCTTCCTAGCCCAATCAGGAGAACTACCACAACATCAAACCTCAGCCTATGATACTCCATCAGAAAGAATCAAAATCGAGGTAAGTGGAAAGCTCTACAACATCTCCATCACCAGCACATCAGACTTCGCCTTCTACGCTGGCAATCTAAGGATCACGACTATGTGCTTGCTAACGAAATGGAGAAGACGCTACTCGCTTGACCGCATCATCGCCGTCGGAAAACACGTATAACAGGCCTTTCGACTTGCAGCATGTAGTGCGGGATAACAGCAGACCATCGTATTATGAAGTTGTTCGACCCAGGGGTTTTTCACTCGGTATCCCGCCCAAGGGGGCCGTCATTCAACCAAGGTGGAGGCTATATTAGCATTTTTGCTGAGCAATTGCAATATAGCCGGCATATTCTCCTCGTTCTCGGGAGACTCATCCTTCAGTACCATTTGCCCATCGTAACCACGTGTCAGGGCTGAGAGCGGATTTACGTTGCCAATACCAATCAAGAGGCAGCACATGTCCAAATCCCCCAGCCGCACAGCCACCCGCAAAGGATCCTGCTGCTCGTCCCAAAAGTGGCTATTCCCATTGACATCGCCCTGCAAGAGCAGTGTCCTTGCCGACTCATACCGGTCCTGAGAACCTGAAGAGCTTATAATAATCCGCACGAGGGCCGTGTTCCCCTGATCGTCTGTCTGGTGCCTACCCTCCAGGAAACGGGGGACTAAAAGGCGGAACATTGCTGGGTTGCAAAGCCCTGAGGCCAGATGCAGAACGTTTTCACCATGCGAATTGAGGTAGTGAAGGTGTGCTTCAATGCCCTTCTGCCCCAACAGATATTCCACCACATCAACATGGTTGCCTAAAACAGCCTCTCCAACTGATTGATGCACTGACTTGCCAAATGATGGAAGTTCTTGTTCGCGTCGAACCCCACGCAGCAATTCAGTCTTCAGCTTCCCCCCATGCTGAGCTCTAATCATCAAACGCTGGATTATGGGCATACAGCCCGCTCTGGCAGCCATGCAAAGGAGTTCATTGGCACAATGCTCCTGAACCAATGTATCTAACACGTGATCGATAAGGTTGAATACTAAGTCCCAATCGTGGTGGCGTGTAGTAAGATCGGACCATTGTCTTATAATGAGTCGAAAAAAGTCAAGATTTCGAAGCTGATGATCAAGTTTACCCTCCAAAAGAAGTATCCTGAGCCTAGCCAGGTCACCCCACTGGAGAATTTGATCAGCGGCCCCTGTAGCTGGCTGGGGAAGGAACTTATCCTTGTCGAAGTCCGAGTTCTCAAGCATGTGGCGTAGCATGGCTTCTGAGCCGTAGAGCGAAGTTATGCTGAGTGGATCGTACAACCTACTGTCAAATTGAAACCTTGCTTTGATTGCGCAGCCCGGACGGCAGTTTTGTTGAATCCAATTGTGAAGTCGAGTTGAGCCTGCAAGACACAGACTCTCTATGCTCGCCAGGCTTGGAAGAGGTTCAACCTTGATGGCGCCGAAATGCTCGAGCCAATGGCATGATGCGTAGACGAAGAACCCACCGAAGCCACGCTCGATCGGATCGTAGCGGATCATGTTTGCTTCCCAGTCTTCCCACGTGCAGCGCGGATCGTACTCGACCGGCTCTTTGTCATCATCGAATAAGTCGAATTCTTGGGGCAGCTCGTCGATTGCCACCTGCTCATCAGAAAAAATATTGATGTGGCCAATATCGTCCAACAAGAGATATCTGATGCAGATATCTAAAATGCATGCCTCCAAATGCTCGATGGGCTGATCAACAAGCGCTTGATCAGTCGCTATCCGGATGGCCGGCCCTTGAAGATGAGGCTGGTTCAATGTGCAATCCTTGATTATGTACTCCTTCACCGACTGGTGCACGAGTCGAACTTGACGCTTCATTACGTCACTGCAATCGATGCGAGTAATGAACGGGTGAATAAAACCCAGTACCCTTTGATGGTCTACCAGCTTGGCAAGAGCGGCCACGGTGGTAACATCCTGCCGAGCCGCAGCCAACGCAACAGCCCAGGCAAGTTCTAGTATGCTAAGAGGTCTACGGGTGACCGCGAGAAGCTTCAAGGCTGTCCTAGCAAGCTTCTGATTTTCCGGGTCATTTGAAGTGCATCGTGAAAGTAAAGTGTCGTAGAGCTTTGAGAGCTGCCGAGGTAAGGGCATCTCTTCCAAAAAGAGTCGCATTGGACCAAGCGCTCGAATTCTACGAACCTCAATGAGTTCAATTATCATCTTCGTCCATATGGCGCTCCCCTGCGCCAAACGAGATAGTTTTTCGGTAACGAGCGCTTTGACATCCTTCGACAGATAGAGCAATCGCCTCTCGACTGTATACTCAACAATGACGCCGTCTCTCTTAGCGTCAGAAACTAGGTCAATCCTGGCCGTTTCATCGAGCTGCTCTAAGATCTCTTCTTCAGGGCGGGAGGAAAGTATAGTCTTGAGCCTTGGATTCTTTTGCGATAAAGCTTTTATAAGCTTGAGAAGACTGTTTCGAGATTCTCTATCGCACTCGTCTAGGCCGTCAATAACGATGAAAAGTGGACGATCGAGTGATTCCAGCACCTTTTCCAGGAATTCTTGAAGTTTCCTTCTGTTTGTCGCTGGCTCAAGATTTCCGGAAGCCTGGTTTTGCTTATACCATTCGTAAAATGTTTTTTTTAGCCCACAGAGCTGTTCAAGGAGCGCTAAAATTAGGGCAGAGAATATGTGAATGGCCTGGCCAGTCTCGTCGTCTCGGCAATAGTAATAGCAGATCTTGGGCTGAGGCAGTTGGCACGCATTTCTTCGACTTAGCTCGTCTACAAGAAATGCCGTTGCGACGGTTTTTCCACAGCCCATATCGCCAAGAATTACCAACTGACGGGAATCGGGGGCGCGATACCATTTGATGAAATTAGTATCTGTCAGCAAGAATCTGCAAGCCTGATCAGCTCGAAGATCGCGCAAGTCTGCATGGTATCGACTTTGGCGACTCATCTTATCACTACCTAGCCACCTAGCAACTAGGGTCGGATGAGCATTTTATACAATAATTGGGTATATGAGAACCTTACTTTCACGATCGTAGAGCATACTTTTGATATCCTCAACAATCTCCCAGGTCGCCTTTTGTACAAATTTTCGGAGAGTATCAGCGTGCCTTAAGAAGTCTTGGACAATGTCTGGCAGACGGTCCTTCTCCACGACCATTTTCATCACCAATTTTGCTCCTTTCCTGGTGAGAATCTCAATTGCGACTATATAAAAATCCAGAATTTTCTGGTATACAGATACCAGTGCCTGTAAAATATTAGACGAGCTTCAAATATATCGTTGTATATTACCTTATGTATGTCTTTTTTGTTTGTTTTCTGGCCAAGTGTGTCACAATCATCAATATAGGAGATTTGTTCTAGCATTTCTCCAATTTGCTTCGCAAACTCCAGATCAGCACCTGCAAAGCTGATAGCAATCTGTAAATACTGGTCAGTGATTTTCATTCACTCATGCTGACACAAACGCAGGGCGTGATATCTCAATGAAATGAGCTTACCGCTGTCACACTTCTGACCACACCAAAAACCGTTGTCACGGTTGGTTCAAGACTTGTCAGTGGACTCGCCAGGTCTAATGCCAGCTTGAATCTCTCGAGCGGTACTTGTATGGAGTGTAGATATTTCACACCCCGCAAGAAGGCCGACTCCTGGGTTGCCTCCTTGTCAATCTCCTCGAGGTCTCTGAATAATTGCTCGACATTTTTGCCTTTGAGAATAGCAACGTCTATGTCTTTCCCAAGACTGTCGACCGCTTCACGAAATGCAGCGCTCCAAAGATCTGAAGTAACAACCACATTTCCAATGTCGTCACCAAGCGTCGACCGATCGATAGACATCTGTTCAAGGTCGCTTGCATAAAGAGCACTTTGATCGTTTCGGATTTGAGCTTCATCATCTCTGGCTGTGGTTGACACCCTGGGAATATCGCTCGCTTGATTGAACGGTAGTGGGCTGGCAGTATATGTCCCATACTGCGCAATCGAAGCTGGACTGCTAATCTAATTAGCAAGATCTGGCGGGGCAAAATTAACACTTACTTGGTCACAAGATCTGGGTCTGCTTGGGTTCTTGGAAGCAATTGAGCCTTCGAGTCGTCCGAAGAACCTCGAGATCTACGCCGAAATCGACTCAGTCGCTCGTAAAGCCTGTGCCGGATGCTTCCATTCTGCGTCGTTGAAGAAAACGTCATTTCAGCGTGCCTAAGGTTTTAGAAAGTGTGAAAGGGATTTTAGTACAAGAATTCGATAGCCGCCAAGAAGAATACCCCGCACAAGCACAGACGGTGATTAGATGGACCGACCCTTGTGTCATTTATGTTGCATCTCCGCTCACACCTGCAAACTTTTCTCTCTATGTACAGAACGCGGTAAGAGGGTCGCAAATCGTAAGCTGATCGCTCATCGTCTACACCTTTCCTTTAATTACTCTTCTAAACGAGTCGCGCTCAGTACGTGAAAGAACATCTTTGATCAAGCTACGTCCCAAGATACGTGTCCTGTAATGATCGATCACTACTCGTACCAGTCGCTTTTTCGACGCACCTTCTGAAGGAAATGGATGCCTAGCAGCGAGCATACAGATTGTGCCTCAGCCGCTTGCCTTGTCGGACTAGTTACCGTTCGCAGTTTTGGGTCGGTGTGGAGCTTTAAAAAGCTGCACTACCTGTTCGCTACGTCTCGCAAATCGCCTTATATATCCTGTCTCACCTGGCAGGCGAAAATCTATCACCTGTTCAACACACCACAACACGCCTCTCGGTAAATTCTGCGTTGCTGACATCGGATTGTGATGGATCCCAAGAGAAAGAGCTTTCAGGCCTCGACCACAACATCGCCTTCCACTAGCCCCTCCCATTCACCAGCACCCCAACAACTGCCTCCCGTCCCAGGCTCAGGATCGGAAAGGGCGTTCTCACAGCCAGTGGGCTCGGCTGCGATCAACTTCTTCAGCTTGCCTGGCAAGGCTCGCGACAACATTTACAAAAGAGTGCTCATTGTGGCACATCCACTCTACCTTTTTCAAGACCCAGGTTCTCGAGTCGAGACGTTTGCGCCTGAGAGACCATTTCGATGGCTTGCATTACTATATACCAACCGACAGATGAAGAGCGAGGCCGGTGCAGTACTCTATGGAATGAGTAATTTTACTTTCCTGGATACGACGCGGCAACAAGTTGGCCTCCTGCAAGCCTTTTTGAACTGCATTGGGCCTGTGAACGCAAGTTTACTGTCTCATTTATGCATCAATTTCCCGGTCATAGAGGGTCAACCAGGAGAATCCAAGCTTAGGGAAGACAGCTTGCAGAGTTTGAAGCTTCTTCAAGAAAAGTGCATCAATCTAACGACACTGGAAACTCACTTTTACAGTAACAATTCCAGTGGCTTAACCAGGATGGATCAGGACAACTTACAGTTCATTCGAAAGGCATTGTCGCAATTTGATGTGCAGCTAAAAGCCATTCCTTCACTGGACAAGATCATCGTTAGAGTCTACGGTGGGACCCCGACCCCTTCAGTGATGGAGTTTATGCAAGGCTTTGGATGGGTTGTTTTACCCGGGAACAGAAACCAATGGTAGTGATAGGGGACAGAGAATCACGCGCATTGGCTCTTTGCTCGTCGAATCAGCCTCTGCACTCGCGTCTGAAGTGGGAGAAGACTATGATCTCCAAGGTCTGGAAGGAGTTGGACGTATGGAAGTGTTATACTATTTATAAGAGTTAGTAGATTCGTCTTGCATGAGTGGGCCTGTGATATTTTCCCAGGGATGGCGGATTCGTAGAGCAGGAGGAGCCCTAGGCCGAGCCCTAAAATGTTGTCCTCGCTATCAGCAACGAACCCATCAATTAATATTGATCATTGTCGCTCGTGTCGCAGGTCCTTCTTGAGCGCTTGCTTCACGCGTTCGTAATCTTGCGAGGTTCGATTCGCGTAGATGTGTGCGAGGTATTCCTTGTGTGCCTTGTTGCTGTTGCTTTCTCCACTTTGGCGTGTATGTTTGTAGATTCTTTGTTTGGTCTAAGCTTCTGCAAAGAAGCTGATGTAGTCGTCTAGATTTCGCATCTTCGCGATCGATCGCTACCATTGGTGAAGATCGTCTTCCACATTCAAATGGCGGAGGATGAAGTCTCCTTCGAACACGTCTAGATTGAAAAAGATCAGGCGGTCTGGCGCTTCTATCGATCTGTTGGCGACGAGAGAGAAATGCCTACAAGACCAAGCCACGCTATCTTAACAGCTTACCATCAAGCCAAGCTATTTCGAATTTGCCGTGATTGCCTCAATTTGTACTGTGGGTATTCGGGCAAGATTACTGCACAGAAAGTTATCACACTCCACAGGCATTACACTGAATGGAAAGAGGACTTACCACCAATTTTGAAGAAGGTGGACGTAGAGTCTTAGCCTTTGCCACACATACTCTACTCTCAGTAAGTGGTTTATTGGTAGATCGAGGTTAGATGACCATTGTACTTAACCCATGCCTAGCGTGCTATATTATACTGCATTGATACAGCACCTTCTATCGTTGCTAAATTGCCATTATTTTAGTGGTTCGGACGAGGACGAGTTGCGCCGGATGGCGATGAATCACGCTCGTTGTGGACTGGAAAGTATAGAGCATTTGCGACGACTATATACAACTCGATATCAAACGTCGTTCATAAGCTTCTGCGTCCTTCATCTAGGGAACACCCTTCTACGTTATTCTTCGACAGATTTTGCAGCATCTGATGTCGCGACTTTCTGTCTAGAGATGTTATCTAAGACAAGTGTTGACTTCGTCGTATGTGGATCTGTGTCAGCGCTATTCCGCGAGATAGCCTAGGAGTTGGATGTCCAGCTCCCGCCAGATATTGATAAGAAGATTGCCAAGTCGATCGAACATTTAATGGACGAGATCCTTGACGCTTGTACAAGACTCACACGTCTTGGATATCAGCGTTGCGTGAGGGAGCAACGTGGCGACAACATTCTTGATTCGCTAAAATTTCATGTCAATGAAGTCCTATATAGTTGATGATGAAGAAGTATCGATCTTGACGTCTTCCTCAACGTTCAAAAGAACATTCGAGCAACTTAAAGATTCATGCTCTAGTCCTCGTAAAGCAAGATAGACGAGACCCTCAAGTATCTATCACAATTAGCACATGCTTCGTGACTTTATGTTCATCTAATTTATTTGTCCCAATATGACGACTAATTTTTGTTCGTCAAGATAAAAAGAAGACGCGACGATCTACACAAAAGAAATGACCATACGTTCGAAAACAACGTAGAATGAGCCCTCAAAACGAAAGGTCTCTAGAACTTTAACAATGTGATCGTGTTAAATATTGTGAATTATCTCGAACTCTATCTAGAAATTCAAAATCGTCGCAAAGCTTTTCACAAAAACACATTTTCAAGAGTTTCTTTTTCGAATAGCGACATGTACGAAGTTATTGTATTTGAGTTGAAAAATCATCGAATAATTGTTCTACGACGATTCGTCTTTCATTTCTTTGTATTTAATGTGAATTTCTAATCTATTGTTAATCATTCTTGACGAAGAGAGCGATCTTTTTCTTTTTGACGCATTTTTTTTAAGACTTGGCGATTTTGCAATCTTTGTTGTCCTTTTATGACGTAACTTGTAGACTTTGAAAGCGAAGTAAAATGCTTCAACTCTATTAGTTCTTGCAATTTGAATTGAGTGTTACAATTAAGATTTTGAAAACTCATCATCGACTTCGTAGAAAATGAAAAGATGCGCTATATGTAGTTGGCGAACGAAAAGTAATGTTTGAATGAAAAATAGAACACGAAAAGAGAATGTGAGTCTTGCAATGATTAAGCTACTATTTAGAGCACCAAATCAAACAAAGTTAACTTTAAGATAAAAAGAAGAAAGATGTGACAAATTTGAAGAGCGATTCTATATCTTTGTGAGAGAAAGATTGCCAAGACTAGCTTCTCATGCATGTTTTGTATCTTACGAGCTCTTCATGTCCCAAGACATTATGTATTCTTCTCTTTTCGAATTTTCATCAAACAAAGTTTGTCGAAATGTGAAGAAATCAAATTCGAGAGAAAGAGTCGAGAATTAAGATAGAAAAACGTATCAAATACAAGAGAATCGTTCGCATTAGACTTAAGTGACTACATTTTCAATGAAATCGATGAAGAGAACTCGACGACAAAAACGTCGAACGATTGAAAGCAATTTTTTAAAAAGAATTGTCGAAGACTTGATAAGCACAATCACATTTTAGTCGTCATTAATTAGCAATTCTCTCGATGTCATTAAAGAACTTTCGAAGATATTAACGCGACAATTGAAAAACTCTTCGTAGAACGAGTATTCGAAGCTAGTTTTTTTAGTTGACTATCAAGTCGATTGTTTGCACGAACGACATCGTATCTAGGCGACAAAAGAGTTGAAATTAAGATAGTAAACGATGAATCTATATCTCGCAAATGAGCTTATTCTCTTCGTGAATAACGACGATTCTAATAGATGCTCTAGATAGACATCGACCCTAACTTGCGAACATATTTAGTCGAGAAATATTTCAATGAAAAGAAGTCGAATGACGACGAAATTTATCGCAAGATTCGTCAATATCATTTCCAACAAAATTTGCGCTTTCAATGACGTTAATGAAGTCGATTAAGTCTTTATGAGAAGCGATGTCTCAAACAACTTCTTCCACACGAGAAATTAATCGTAGCATTGAATACTTTTCGTAAAATCTCTAGCTTGTAAGAAGGCATAAGACTTCACATTTGAAATACAATATTAGTTATTAAATGCGACGAAGTGAGTGGAAGTCTCAATTAGCGTTTACAAATTTGCTAAATGCTTAATAAGTAATCTTGAACTACTTGTATTATATCAAAGACGTTTGAGAGAAACTTCTTTAATACGACGCGAACGTAATGCAATATGTGGACGAAATCATCGTAAAAACTTTGAAGCTTCGAACTAGACTAGTCGCGCTAACCTAGAAATGTCACGTGCAAATGCCAAGACTTGAGTCAAAAAAATTCGAAGAATAGAATCGCTCAAAGTAGTTTAGTCGATTACTACAAGTAGTTTAGCGCAAAGCGCGCTAAACCACTTTGAGCGATTCGATTTCAAAAAATCGTCGCGACCCAATCTTGGCGCCAGGTCGAGTCAAAGGGATGATATCATAACTCGACTCGACGATTAGTCTACTTCGAACATCGCGAGTTTGTACAAGAGACGCCAATAACTTATGAGCTCAAATACTAGAAGAAACAATCTTTAGCGCTTTTAGCGAACGAGATCGCGTAAATATATGGGCGAGATTGCAAATTGTGAACGATTTAATTTCTTCCTTGTATGTTCTCTTCGAAAACGTGAATTACCTCAAGGCGTTGATCGTTTGCATAACGAGACTAGTTAGGTTTTCATTTAACGATACAATTTTCATCGCATTGTTCAAGGTCTTTTTCGATATTAATCAAAGAGTCGATCGAGTTGTTATCTAGATCATAGAGTCTCGTTTCTTGTTTAACTTTACAAGCTTGACAAATCGTACAAATTTGAGCGTTCGACAATTATATATCTATGTTATGCGTCACTATCTTCAAATGCTCAATAATCTTAAAGAAAAAGAGCTCTTAACGCGACACATTATCAATGCGAATCGAACGACGCTTCGTGAGTTCGCTAATCTCGTCGAACGTTTGAGCTTCAAGTTGTCAAAGATTATCGCTTTGAAGAAATATGCTCGCGCAAGAGATGCGCGCAATTCGTCAAAAATTTCCAAATCTTTACTTGTTACGAATGATGTTAAGGCGAAAAAGAAGCGAAGATGCGAGCTATCGAATGTGAAGAAATATGTGAAAGATAACGAGTCTCTCTTCGTTAATCATTTACATGACGTGAATAAGAAGCAAGGCGAGAGCATTACGTCTTTTTTCGTGCGAAAGTTCATCTATTCTACGTTCTTTGGGAAGTCATCACCTCTATCCTTGGAAGAATTGCATTCGAAAATTATATCTAACGAATATCTAGTGCTTTCAGGCTTGAACCTTTTTAGCGCACGAGTCACGTATTTCTAGTTCTTCACTAAAGACCTCGCAACTAGATTTCGAATACCTATATCTTTCCTTGGACGCAATTGATTCGATAAGAAAACCATTAGTCTTAAAGCGTCAACGATAGCCCAACATCTTCTGCTGAGCCTTAAGCGAGCTAGAAAGGTATTGTGTTTTTCATTTAGGCTTCACACAATATTCGTTGGCCATTCATCTCTAGAACGTAAGTAAGTGCGACGATAGCGCAGAAAGCTCGTCTTTCTAGAATCTAACATGAAAACACCTTGGACTAGCATGTCGGGTCTTGGCATGATTTAGAGCCAATCACCTAGCCTGGCAAGGCGAGTCTATTGTGATTCATCAAATATTATCTTCTTCGCCCCCTTGGCTTGTCCTAAGAAATTCTTGGAAGCGATTGTATTAGCAACGCCAAAATACAACAAATTCAAGTCTATCTAGTGAGGTCGACGACAATCAAGGTGAGCATGCATTTTTGATCAATTCTCAAGATTTTTTAACATACTTTAAATAACTCTCTTGTAATTGAGGACGACGTCGAAACAATCAACGAACTTGGTAATTCTATTAGATTCACAAGCGCTAAGTATGTCCCAAGCTCTCATCTGAAAAAATAGTCAAAAACGCACGATTATTTGAATGATTATATTATCAACGAATCTATCATTCTCTCTCTCGATCGTTCGACCTTGCTTAGGGTTACTCTATTTTAGAATTTGCATAAACAAACAATTTGCGATGACAATTATGAAGCAAAAGTTGCTATTTATCTCTATAGCGTTATCGTTGTTATCTCACGTTTTCTTGAGCGTTTGCAAGGCAAGCGACATTTAGCACTAGATAAAAAGAAGAAATGAAAGATAATAAAAATTGTCAACAAGAGACGAACGAGAAGTGACTATAAATACAATGTGCGCTAAAAGAACACATGATTGCCTAAAAGTAAATTAGAGAACGCACAAGAATTGTTGTAGAATCTTGAAGTACAAGACCTTGTGCAATGTGAACGCAAATAAGACAAACGAGTTCTCACAAAGAAGAATCGATGATCGATAGTTGCTTCAATGTGTAGCTAGGTCGTCTTTTGTAAAAGTTGATCAAATGTGATCTTAAATGTTAATGAATTTTTTTCACGTTTAAGTTATAATTTGATTCAAGTCGTTATCTTTTTTATTAATATATTTTTGCATACTTTCTAGTTCAATATTACGCTCTAATTGATTTGCAAGAATCGATGTTATTTTTTTTTGTTTTTATAATCGAAAGGCGTTCGTTGAAGTTTTTTTATGCATCTTGCATTGCGAGACGTAAGCTTAGCTTCATCCACTTTTTAATTATTACGACAAAATAAACTTTAATGTCTTTTTCGATGTTTGAAGTCATATCGAAGTTGCTTCGAACGCAATAAATGAATCAAGATTGTAATTAATCGTCTCTTTTTATATTTAGCAAATTATTGTCGTTTATGCTTTTTCTTGATGCAAGAACTTATAGTTTCTATTATTTTTTAAGAGTTTATGTAATTGAATGCAACGATAAATTACACTTTATTAGACTAGTCGCGCTAACCCGGAAATGTCACGTGCAAATGCCAAGACTTGGGTCAAAAAAATTCGAAGAATCGAATCGCTCAAAGTAGTTTAGTCGATTACTATAAGTAGTTTAGCGCGCTTCGCGCTAAGCTACTTTGAGCGATTCGATTTCAAAAAATCGTCACGACTCGATCTTGGCGTCGAGTTAAGTTAGAGAGATGATATCATAACTCGATTCAACGATTAGTCTACACTTTATGTTTCTTTGATTTTCTTTAAAGAAAAATAAGTTTAGTCTCACAATATGCTTATATAACAACAACGATAAAGATTAACTTTTCGACAAGATTAAAATCGCATGAAAGTAATCTCTAATAATGATATTTGTGACATCATGCATTCACGTAATAGATTAAGTGATTACATTTATACTTGACTTTTTTGTGTTCACACATTTTGTCTACAAAAGATTCGAACGTATTTATTGAGCAATATTATTAAAAAGTTGCAACGTTGTTAAATGATCAAGAAGTTAATCGTGATAAAAACAACTTCTTTAGTGAACGTTCTATTTATTCTTTTTCGTGCGTTTAGTTAGTCATTGTCGTTGTTGCTTCTTATTCTTACATTCATCTATCTAATATGTCAAACTACGCAAACGAATACATCTTTAGGAAACAACGAATTGCACTTTTGATTTAATCGCTTATCTTTATAAAAAGCGATTTAGCAACATTGTGTACTTTCATAAAATTAAGAATGTAGAGCTACACTTCGTTAAGATTCGAATCGCATAAAATATGTGTGTTTTGATATTTAAAACACTAGATTTTGAGTCACATTTATATATAAGTTAATTATAATTAAACACGTGAGAAATACAATATATAGTGGCCTAAAATTCGCCAAAACATCAAAAATCGTCGCTTAATAGCATCGATCATTTATGCGTATTGTAAAATGTTCACAAAAATCAACAATTATTAATTAGCTCTCTTTGATTATTCTTTTTGCTCTCTTGATAAACAATTATTCGCACAACGTTTTTGTCACGTTGTAATTCAAAATTTCTATCTTGTTAACTATAGATTTAGTAGAGTCGTAAACTAGATCAACATTCAAGTTAAAAAATATTTTGTTAAGCATAATTTATAGAGTAGAGCAATACGACTTAAGTACAATCATTTTTCATGATTCATTATTTAACTCCTTAGACATTGAGCAATTTATTTAATGTCTCGATCTTTGTATCTAATACGTTTAATATATCTTTTATCTTAGACAATTGTACAAGTATGTATTGCTTTATGTTTAAGCTTAATAAGATCGTAACATTGTATCTAGCTATGTTCGAAATATTTATATAAGTCTAAAAAAAATGATTTATTATTTCTTTTAAGAAAAAAATCAACATTGAAATTTTTTCGACTTTCATTTGAAAGAACTTTCTCATTAAAAGCGAATGTGACTTATGATTGTCGTTCTCAAAGAAACTCTCGTCGCAAAGATTTTATTATCTTCTTAAAAATTATCTTGTGTCGTATATTGCTAAAAGAGAAAACACGAAAATCGTTTAATGTACGAGATCGACAACTCTTTGAACTAAAACACGAAGTTGATTTCTTATCATTTCTATGTATTAGTTTAATAAGTAATGAGTGTTGTGAAATCACTATTAATTTTGTTCGAAAAAATGATTTCTTCTTATTAAACTTTACGATATCGCTAAATTTGTCGCATTCTTTATCGTTCGTTTTTTTTCATTTAGAATCTTCGCTCTCTTTAATTGTCTTTTTGTACATCATAGCTTTAACGATAATTTTAATTTAAACAATTTAATTAATCGTCGTTTGTTAAGATCATAATTAGCTTATGCAAGAGATAAGCTAATAAAGAGTCTTATTTCGCTAGCGCTCATTAGCAAAGAAAAAGAGAAAGAAGCAACTAAAGCGAAATGTGTGTTCATAGAAAGCGACATGATTGGCGAGACCTTAAAAGACGATCGAACTAGACGAAGAAAATAATCAAAATAGAGCGTAAAGGTTTTGCGAAAACAATTATTCGATACATTTATATAGTTATTAGCTATCAATTGTAACGAAGCTAAATATTAATATTTTTAGAAGCTTCAAATAGCTAGAATTCGAATGATTGCGAGCTATTAAATTATTTTTATTAGTCATATTGTAACAAAAGTATGCAATAGAGTTGTTTGTGAAGTCATTCGATGCAAATAGTGTCAAGCTATGCTTAAAGTTGTGAAGACGAAATAGTGTAAAATAGATAGATACATTGATTTAAGAGTTCGCAAAGTACGAATTCACGTCATTTTGAATCTAGATTTGCAAAGAAGATTCTTCGTACGCGTCGATTTCTTTTTTTAATTACATTGTTCGAAAATCTTTATCGTTTTAAGTAAAGATTTTTTTTTTATTGTTCTTCGAACATTAGGATTGATTATCAACGAGTAACATTTCTTATAATAAGTATAATTGGGCGCGAAATCCTAGAAGAATATTAATTCGTTAATGACATAAAAAAGATTTAAAATTACGATATAAATTATTTTATTTTAGTTATCTTATCTTGTTCTTTAACTTGTATTTGTCTCTTCTATTTGTTGAAATTACGACAACAATGACAACGTCTATGTTCGCAATATTGTTTAACGCATTTTTTTTCGACGAAAATTGTTATTATTTTGTAACGACAACATCACTTCGCTTCAACGCAATTAATGATTTCTTTCTTAAATTGTCTTTTTGTTCTTTTTGCACGTTATTATTTGTAATTGAAGCAAAGATCACGAAGCATATTTAAGTCTAAATCATGTGACGTTGTATCTTGATCGACGATACTTAACGTCAATTAATCGCTTCTTTCTTTCTTTAATGCTTCAATCTCACGAGAATAATTGTTAACACTCTCTCATCAATTAAAATCAAAATTAAACATATTTTTTTTAGCATTTCTAGCTTTTTTGCCACTTGAATTTGGCTTTACGCGTAAAGTTCTATAGAATTATTTGTATTGTAAATCAATGATTTTCTTAATAATGATGTAGATGTTCGTTTATAACTAATACTATAATTAAGAACATGCACTAATTCGTTTAATGTTTCGTTCAATACTTCTTTACAATTCTTGATGAAAGCTTAAGCTCTAAGATTGTTTTCGATGTAAACGCAACGTAACGAAATTTGTATTAAGATAAGCAATAGCAAGATCTATGTTTATCGTTAGTGTTCTCTTATAGTCGTGAGCTTTCTTTGTTATTTCGAGGAGTAAAGATCGAATTCATGACAACTTTTATCTTATTGTCAAAGAGATTAATGTCGCGAGAACAATTGCAAAACAAAGTATAAAACTTTTAACAAAATCAAATTTTCATTTTCGATGATCTTTGAAGACAATGAAAGTTTATTAATAAATCAAACTAAGAAGCAAAAACTTCAAAAAGTTTGCGCTAAAAATAGTTTAGAAATGTAAGACATTCTTACGCAAAATATAGTTCAAATTAGTACATGCGAGTTTTACGATGTTGATGTGATTGTATTCGATAAAAGATAGAAATTTTAGAAGCGTAAAAATAAGAATAGCAATAAAATTAAATCTACGTTATCATTATTCAAGATGACGTAAGTTTACGTTCGAGAAAATTTGTCGCGTAAATAAGAGCTATGAATAAACATTAGCATTTAAATAATGTGTTTCTCTAATAAAAAAAATTATATCTTTGAAATTGATACATATGTGAGAGAGAAGCGAAGAAGTACTTTAATAGCAAGGCTAGTTTATTTTTCTAAATTAATTAGTCAATCGTTATAAACATATTGCACTATTCGGAAGTCTATGCTTATCGTCGTCAATTCTCTTTAAAATGTCTAGCGTTAATAAATTGACTAAAACGAAGTTCAATGCGCATTTTAATATCATAATTTATGTTTATGATTAACGAAATAGCTAAGACTTCGAATTCAAACGAATAAGTTGTCAACGTAAAAAAGAAAACGTCGCAAGATTAACGACAAGCACACAAATAAGAACGCTTAGATAAATTTTTAATAAAACTCTTGTTATAATAAAAGCAATAAAGAATATAAGCATGCAAGAAAGACTATAAAAGACGAAGCGATATCTAATTAACAAAACGAAGAAGACAAACAAGATAATATGTAGAAATTTGTTTAAAACAAGATTTCAAGATTCATGAATTCTATATAAGAGTTGCGAATAAACATAATAATAACAATTTTTTTCTTCTCTTTTTATTCGTATTACGAACAAGAATTAAGAACGCTAATTTTTTCGCGAACGTGATCAAGATACTTTGTTTCGCTCAATTACGATAGACTCGTAATGTCATATTAAAGCAATATTAATGAGCGAAGTAACAATATGACGCGCTAGGCAATCGAACGAAGATTGAGCTTATTATGAATCACAAAATATATGTAATGACTTTAACGAAAAAGATAATTAACATTTGAAAAATGTAGAACGCATTAACAACAACTTTTTAAGAAATGATGTAGTTAAGATCAAATTAATAATTTTTTAATTTATATCATTTTTGCAACGTTGTTGCAATGCAACAACGTTACAAGAATGACAAGTAATTAAGCGCTTTATTAGTTCAATTTGATGCACAAAGTTGCGTTGTTTTAGTCTTCTCTTCTTACTTAGATTATTAAACAATATAAGCGTTACAATTATTTGAGAGTTCAACGACGCAATTGTTATTTGCGTCAATAGAGATAATAGTTTTAAAAACTTTTTAGAAGATTTAGATGTCGTCAATTCTAGCATCTTTCTTATGTTAATCTTGCTAATTGTCATTTAGTTTGCGCGTCGTTGCAAGATCTTTTATTAAACGCTATCTTTTAAAGTATAGAAACGCCTCGAGAATTTGACCTCGCAATAACATTAAACGAAGAGAGAGAAAAAGCGCATTCGACAACAATCTTAAACGAAAAAAGAAGACAATTTTTTGTTAAAATTATAACAAGTACAAGAGATAAATATTTGCATTTCTAAAAGACTTGAGTTCATTTACATATTATGAATTCAATTAACAATGACTTTTAATTCGTTCAAAAGATTAGAAGAAACATTTATTGTCTCTTAACTTTGTTAACATTTGCGACTAATAAATTAGCGCAAGATCGATAATTTTATTTGTATACGAATCTATGTTGTTGCGCTTTATGATCTTCGTTTTCAAATAAACAAGAACGATTACTTGCAATTTAAACGAGAAATTAAAAACAAAATCGTTTAAGTTATTTTCGAATCATTAATTGTTAACGATTTTCTCGAAGACGTAAAGAAATGAATTACGCTTTATTTAAAATTTGACAAAAGAATAAAGAGAATTACAACGAAGAATGAAGAATTCGAGACGTTAATTATGATATCTTTATTGCTATTTTTATTACATTAGTAAGTAATCTTAATATCTAGACGAAACTCACTAATATAATGATAATTTAAGATAAGCAAGAGATTTTAGCGTCGTTAATCTCAAAGACGTCGTACAACGTTTGCAAAGTCTTTATGTCGCTAAAAATATTAACAAAGCTAAAGTTTATAACGTCGCAAATCAAATTTATAGTTTTGCTTTGTAAAAATTTATTTTTGACATCGCGAAACTTAACGCAAATAATGAAAAACTAATGTTAAACAAGAAGTCGAACGACGTTTCGATAATTAAGAACGTTGTCAAAAACAATTGCGAGAACAATGAGTCATCAAAGATTAGCAATGCTTCGTCGTTATACACAAGTCTTTTTACTTTGATTGAAAAATGTTATCGAGATCAAAAGAATTTCTATCAAGTTAACGTTAAAGTTGAAGGTTTAATAACGATTAAAAAACAATAGCGCTCTTATTATTTAACAATTAATAAAGAACGATCAAACAATATGTTCTTAAATCTTAGAAGTTTAACATTTAGTTAATAAATAAGTTACGAGTAGTTTTTTGCGCATAAATCTTTTATCATAAGTAGCGAACGTTGCTTTTTATCGTAAATAATGACTTCTTACAATTAGAACGTTGTACTTATAATGAAATCAAACAATAATAAGTGGAGCGAAAACTTCTAACATTCAAGATCATAACACAATGAGAGGCGCCTTCATCGTTTTTACTTTCTTAAATTATGTACTTCAAAAGAATTTATTTTTCGACATATCGACATACGAACGAAGAACAAACACGAACTTTAATTCTTTAAGTTATATATCTTAAGAAAATTTGTTTTTCGATACACAAAACTTTGACTCTTTAAATTACATATTCTAAGAAAATATATTTTGCGACACACAAGACTTTGATTCTTTGAATTACTTATCTTAAGAAAATTTGTTCTTCAATACATAGAACTTTGATTCTTCGAATTATATATTTTAAGAAAATTTGTTTTTCGACACACAAAACTTCGATTCTTTAGATTACATATCTTAAGAAAATTTGTTTTTTAACACATATAATTTTGATTCTTTAGACTATATATTTTAAGAAAATTTGCTCTTCAATATATAGAATTTCGATTCTTCGAACTATATATCTTAAGAAAATTTGTTCTTCAATATAGCACATTAAGAGTAGATAAAAGACATAATGTTTAAATTTTCGAATTATACACATTAAGAAAATTCGCATTAAGAGACACTATATCAATAGCTAAATAATATTGACTTTAATCCTTTATTTATATGCAATAAAAATAACTCTTAACTCGATATATACATTAGAGTAGATAGCAAAATTCTCGCATTCTATGATTCTTTATATTATAAATAATAAAAAGCTATTTTTATTCTTTTAAAGTCGCTCATTTTTGATGCGTTTTCTTAATGTTTTGAG
>JAABUJ010002664.1_pt1 | contig 21448 bp, 20 predicted proteins | sample 5559131 | NCBI WGS metagenome assembly JAABUJ01 (sample SAMN10711875, study PRJNA513366) | rock metagenome | isolation source: Antarctica rocks | place: Antarctica: Victoria Land, Mt New Zealand nord | collected 2016-01-07
GCCGAAGGTCACGGCGGCAAAACAGGCCAGCGAGAGGGGCAGACAGAATTCAAGGCCGAAGTTGTTCAAGACAGTATCTCCTGCCGCCTTTTACCCCGATGCCCCGTCCGCGTAATCAGTCGCCGCGAGTTTTGCTCTGATCTCCTCCGCCTGCTGTCCATACTCCTCCGTCAACCAGGCGTCAAATTGCTCCTCGCCAATCTGCTCCTGAACCTCTTGAATGCAGTTTCTAGCCAGTTGCGTATATGGCGAGTGCATATCCCAAAAGGCCGACCAGGCTAGTAGATAATGCTCCATCGCAGTCTTCAGTTGCCCTAGTTCCTGATAGAGCCGTCCCAACCCAACGTTGGCAATGGCGCTGCCTCTCTTGTCGCCCAGGTCTTCACTCATGCCGAGGCTTTGCCGGTAGAGGCGCTCGGCTTCATCCAGATCGCCCCGGTCCAGCGCAAGCGTCGCCAGTTGATGCAGGGTGCTGGCGACGCCGCTCTTATGGCTTAGATCTAGAAGTGCTTGTAAATTCTGCTGATAAACCGTCGTTGCCTCTTCCCATCGTCCTAAACTCTGATAAATCAGTCCTAACTGGTCGGTGAAGGAAGCAATTAAAGTTTTCTCACGCTTCCCCTTACGCGGCAGGTTCTCAGCCGTCCGTAGCAGTTCTTTTAGATGTGCTATTTCCGCGCTCTTCTCCTGTTGATTTAATGAGTATATTCCTACTAAAGAGGTATCAGTGGTCTGGCTGCTCTCCCGCTGCCAGAGAGTCCTTTCCGTCGCGAACTCGTAGACACCGGAGCGCCAAGCCCAGAAGTCGGGGGCGCCGCGCGCGACGAGGTCAAGAGCGAAGTCGGGCAGCCAGATAAGCAGGGGCATGGAAACGGCGCGGCGCAGCAAGTCACGGTCGTTGTTCAGGCGACCGAGAACGGGCGAGGCTTCCTGAAGTGCGTTGATGGACTTTTCTAAGCCGTATACGCAGACGACATCCGGCGGAGTGCTCGCGTCCCAATGCGCTGCCAGTGCGTCCAGCAGACTCACAATCGGCTGGTCCAACTCGACTTCCAGAACATGCGCCTCCCCCAGACGTGCCCGAAGTTCGCGCCGCATTTCCTTCTGCTGAAGCGGGTGGTTGCACTTGACGAAGCCGAGCACGAAATCGTCGGCACGGCGTATCATGCGTACCAAACGGTCTAGCACCTGGCTGGGGTCAGGGACTTGCGGCTTCGTGGAAGTTTTTCTTTGAGTGTCGGTATCGGTTGGCATGGAGCGTCACTTCTTTGCGCGTAAGCTTCGGGGCTTCACCTGCCCCGCTTCCTGGAACTTGCTCATGGTGCGGACGACGGGATTGACCGCATAGCACGGTTCGCCGTTGATGTATTCCAAGATGCTGAGGTTATAAAGCAGAATTTGCTCATCTTCCGTTCCCGGCAAGTCCTGCGTTTGGTCTATCTGGCGCAAGGTATCAAAGAACGACGAGCGGTTGAGGGCGCGCTCGAAATCGGTCCGCATCCCTTGAACCGCTTCCTCCAAGACCGCCCGCGTCACGGGAAGCGCGTCGAGGTAGTCACAGGCGGAGCGCAGGAGAATGAGGAGGTTCCGGGTGTGTCCGCCGCTCATGCGGCAAAGGTAGTCCAAAGTCTCGGACGAGTCGAAGGCGGCGTCTTCGGCGACCGCCGCCGCCTTCAAACGGGCGCGGATGATGTCCTCCATCGCCGCCAGACCTGCCGGGTTGTCCTGCCGCTCCCGGTTCAGCACTTTGACCATCGGGAGCGTGAAGGGTGCCTTGCTGAAAATGGTCGTCAGTGCCGTGGCTTTGGGGGAGAAGATCATGGAGATCGGCACAGTATAAACGACGTGGCATCGAATCTCGGCAAGCTGGGTCCCGCGATTGATGAACAACTGCTCGTGCGTGTTGAACTGGCTGCCGGGGATGTCGCGCAGAACGATGCGGTCCAGGCTGTCCACGATCAAAACAAGGTCGCGGTAACCTTTTGATTTGAGCAGCGTCACGGCCTCGTCCAGCAGTTCATTCGTGGCCTGTATCAGCGTCGAGACATTGGGTTCCAGCGCCTTGCGGATGTCCAGACGTGCGCTTGGGCTGCTCTTGATGGCCGCCGTGAACTTCGCGATCTTGACATCCAGGTCCATTTTCTCGAAGACGACTTCACTGCCGAGCAAGTGCTTCATGTCGTCGAAAAAGCGGACAAGGCGCGGTGGGCGCAGTTCCTCGCCTTCTCGCTCCCGAAGCGCCTTGCCGACTTGGCGAATGATCGCGAGCAGCAGATCGGGATAGTCCACATCATTGACATCAATGTCTTCACGCTCGGCGTCAAAGTAGACGACGAAGAACTGGCCGACATCCAGGGGCGGATGCGCGAGCATGTCTTGCAGCCGGAGGAGTTCCGTCGTCTTGCCGCCGCCCCGGTGCCCCGTGAAGAGCAAATGCATCGGGTCGTCCGAGCGGCGGATGGCGTTCGCCACGCGGCCCACGAGATCGCCGGTGCCGCGCAGTCCCTCGCAGGAGACGTAACGCGGATCGTGGGGTTCGAGCGGCTTTGAGGGGTCGGACTGGCGGTAGAGGCGGTCAATGTCTTGCGCCATGAAAATTTCCTCTCATAAAGAGGATTATACCGTAAAACCAAAGGGAAGCAGGCGAAGGAGGTATAGGGCTTGCCGAAGCCCAAAGTATCGGAATCTTTTGTGGGAAACTTGAGGGGCGGCGTGGAATAATCCCGGCGTGGCAGTTCAACTCCGACCGGGGCAGACCCCAAACAATGGCAGCGGCGGCGGCATCATGGGCTTTTTTGCCAAGGCCGCGCAGCAGACCGACATCGCGATGGCGATGGCGCTGATCGGCATGGTCGCCATGCTGATCCTGCCGCTTCCCGAAGCGCTCCTCGACCTCGGCCTGGTGCTGAACTTGACCGGGGCCGTGCTGATCCTCCTCACCGCGCTCTACACCACTGAGCCGCTGCAATTCTCCGTGTTTCCCGCCCTGCTGCTGGTGACGACGCTGTTCCGGCTCGCCCTGGAAGTGTCTGCCATGAAGCTGATCATCGGCACGGGCAGCGCGGGGCACGTCATCGCGACGTTCGGCCAGGTCGTCATCGGCGGCAACTATGTCGTCGGCATCATCGTGTTCCTGCTGCTGGTCGTGGTGCAGTTCGTCGTCATCACATCGGGCGCGGGCCGGGTCGCCGAGGTCGCCGCGCGGTTCACCCTGGACGCCATGCCGGGCAAGCAGATGGCGATTGACGCCGACCTGAACGCAGGCATCATCAACCAGGATCAGGCGCGGGAGCGGCGCAAGACCGTCGGGCAGGAGGCGGACTTCTTCGGCGCGATGGACGGCGCGAACAAGTTCGTGCGCGGCGACGCCATCGCGGCCATCGTCATCATCGTCCTGAACATTTTGGGCGGCTTCGCGATGGGTCTGAGCAAGGGCGAGGACGTCCTGAAGGTCCTGCAAAACTACACGCTGCTGACTGTCGGCGAGGGCCTGGTCGCGCAGATTCCCGCGCTGCTGATCTCGACGGCGGCGGGCCTGATGGTGACGCGGGCCGCCTCCGACACGGCCATGGGCGGCGACATCGCCCGGCAGATCTTTGCGTCCCCGCGCCCTCTGTTTATCACGGCGGGCCTGGTCTGCTTGTTCGTCCCGTTCGGCTTCCCGCTGCCGCAGACGATGCTGGTGGCCGGGATATTGGGCGGGATCGGGCTGATCTTGATGCGCAACCAGAAGCAGGTGCTGGTCACGGCGGAGGCCGCTGCGACGGCGACGGCGGCCCGCCCTGCGCCGCTGGCGACGCCGGAAAGCGTGCTGCCGCTCCTGCATGTGGACGTGCTGGAGCTGAACTTCGGCTACGGCCTGCTCCAACTGGTGGACCAGACGGTCGGCGGGGACCTGCTGGACCGGATCACGGTCATCCGCCAGAAGACGGCCCTGGAACTCGGCTTGGTCATCCCCACCGTCCGCATCCGCGACGATCTGCACCTGAAGGCGAACGACTACGCCGTCAAGCTCAAAGGGGCGACCGTCGCGTCGGGGACCGTCCATCCAAACTCCATCATGCTGATTGATCCGGGCACGGTCATTGACCCGATCACGGACGGAATTCCTGCCAAAGAGCCGGCCTTCGGCGTCCCGGCCCAGTGGGTCAGCCGCTCCCACCGCGAACGCGCGGAAATGGCAGGCTATACGGTCGTGGACCCGTCCTCGGTCATCACCACGCATCTGGCCGAGGTCATCAAGGGCCATGCCTCCGAGATCATCACGCGGCAGGACACGTCCGCCCTGATTGACCACGTCAAGCAGGCGAATGGGGCTGTCGTCGAGGAGCTGATTCCGGGCCTGATGACGGTCGGCGAAATCCAAAAAGTCTTGCAGCACCTGCTCCGGGAGCGCATCTCGATCCGGGACCTCGTGACCATCCTGGAGACGCTGGCCGACCATGCGGGGCGGACCAAAGACGTGGACATGCTGGGCGAGTGGGTGCGGGCGACCCTGGCGCGCTCGATCTGCCGGCAGTATGTGGACGAGGCGAGCGGGGCGCTGCAAACCCTGACGCTCGATCCCAACTTGGAGCAGCAGCTCTTGGAGGCGGTCACGCCGGGGATGCCGAACCTCGCGCTGGAGCCGTCCCAGGCGCGGCAGTTCGTCCAAAACCTGAGCCAGCAGATGGAGCGCATGATCGCGCTGGGCTACCAGCAGCCGGTTTTGTTGTGCATGTCCGCCCTGCGCCTGCCGCTGCGCCGGCTGACCGAGCGGTCGCTGCCGAACCTGGTCATCCTCTCGTACAACGAGATCGTTCCCAATACCGAAGTCCGCGCCGTCGGCGCCGTCACCGAGTAGAAATCGAACCCAAACCATGAACGAAGCCACTCTGGGCAACAAGACACTCATGCCGAATCAGACTCTCATGCCGAATCGGACCCTCCTGCCCGGTCAGGACGAGCGCTATGACAAGACCGGGAAGTTCAATCTGCGGACCAAGACGTTTACAGGAAAAAGCGTCACGGACTGCCTGCTGCAAGCCAAGTCGGAGATGGGGGCGGACGCCATCATCGTCAGCCGCAAGACTTACAAAAAGGGCGCGCTGTTCGGCAAGTGGGGCGGCAAAGAGTTCGTGGAAATGACCTTCGGGACGTATCTGCCGCCGAATCATCCAATGGTCAGCCCGAGCCTGCGCTTCGGCGGCCCGGAGAAAGCCGAGGACGGCAGCGCGTCCCGCATTCAGGAACTGGAAGCGCAGATCGCTGCTCTGACCGAGAACGTCCTGAGCCTGAGCGGAAAGCCCCGCGCCCGAAGGCCCGAAGCGCCGTTTGTCCCCGCCGCGCTGGAGGCCGATCCCAGCCTCTCCGGGCAGGAAGCCGTCGCCCGTTTGGTGGCGCAGGCCGCGCCCCCTGCCGCGCCGCGCCGTTCCCGCCGCAAAGAAGCCGTCCCCGAAGCTCCCGCGCCCGAAGCGGGCTACCCGGCCCTTACACAACAGCTCCTCGACGCCGACATCGCCGAGCCGCTCGCCAAGCAGCTCATCAGCGAGGTCCCGGCGGGGCTGGGGGCCGCCGATGCTGCGACATTCCTGCGGACGCTGCTCTCGCAGCGCCTGCGAATCGCGAACGGCGTGGACGCCCTGCCCGCTCAGGGCAAGATGCGTCTGCTGGCCTTCGTGGGGACGACCGGGGTCGGCAAGACGACGACTATCGCCAAGCTGACCGCCCGCTACGCCCTGATGGAGCGCCGCCGGGTCGGCGTCATCACCCTGGACACGCACCGCATCGGCGCCGCCGAGCAGCTACAAAAGTACGGCGAAATCCTGCGCGTCCCCGTCAAGGTCGCACGCGACAAGATGGAACTGATTGGGCAGCTTGGCGACTTCGCCGCCGAGGGCATGGAGATCGTCCTGCTGGACACGGCGGGCCGCTCGCCCAACGAGATGATCCCCCTGGGCGAGACCGCCCATCTGTTCGAGGGGGTGGGGGCCGTGCAGAAGTACCTGACCCTTCCCGCCGTGCTGGGTCCGCGCGAAATGGACAACGTCGTCACCAAGTTCCAATCCATCTTCACGCCGGACGCCGTGATCCTGACCAAGCTGGACGAAGCCTCCGACCACACCTGCTTCGGACGCCTCTTAACCCTGCAAGCCAAGTACGGCCTGCCGCTGGCCTTCGTCACCACCGGCCAGAAAGTCCCCGACGACATCGTCCTCCCCGACGCCCACGCCATCGCCTCCCGCATCCTCGCCGCGCCGCTGATGTAGCCGTCCAAAGATTGCAAAAATAGTGCTTGACACCGCAGGCTTTTGGTGATATAATCATCTCAAGACGCCGAACGTGGGCGTCCTTCCGTCATCGCGTCGCTTGACCGCTCGTTCGCCCTGCCGTCGCCGTTCTTGATCGGAGGATCGTCATGCTCTCGTTCGCGCTCCTTTGTCGTTCGCGCTCCTTTGTCGTTCGCGCTCCTTTGTCGTTCGCGCTCCTTTGTCGTTCGCGCTCCTTTGTCGTTCGCGCTCCTTTGTCGTTCGCGCTCCTGGGCTGTGCTTAGTTTGCTCACCCTGAGCCTGCTGCTGGCGTCCCCCAACGCCCGCGCCGGCACTTACGCCTTTAGCGGCTACACCGTCACACCCGGCAGCGGCGACACCGCCACCTATACCCCCAACAACTACCCCACCGCCGCCGACAGCAGGAGCGCCTTCACCTCCTATGGCGGCGCCCCCGAATACTATAGTGTCGTCGCCAACGACAAGATCACCGCCGCCTTCACCTGGCAGCCCAACAACGGGAACAGCACCGCCGACCCGCCCCCGGCTTGCGCCATCATCCAGCAGACGTCCTCGGTGAGCTGGACCAGTGGCACGACCCCCGACAGCAGCGGCAATCTTCATATCTTGATCGGTCAACTCTGTACAGCCACTCTAGGTGGTATTCCAGTAAGCTTTTCTGGTCTCCAATGGACAGCCACAGGGAAAACCTTGCAGGGATGGACTGGCGGTAACGGCGGCAGTACGGGGGCACCTTACGGATTGGCAAACCCTTACACATGGTCTCAGCCACATATAACCGATCCTGGTCCAGCATGGTACTGGAGCGATGTGGCGGGAAATAAAACTATCACTTGCACGGCGACAGTTACTCCTCCAATCGGACAAGGAAGCGCTTTTTCTGTCACTGCGACGCGAACTGTCACTCTTGACGTTCCCGCGTGGACCGAGTCCGACTCGGCTAACCCCACTCGGATTGATAACCAGTATCCACCGATTTCAGGTTATGCTCTTTGGGCGGGCTCCCTTGTGATTAACAATAATGGTAGTCAGTGGAATGACAGCGTCACGCTTCCTCCTAATCTGTATACCGGAAACGGAGACTGGGCACATCTTCAGATCATTTCGGTTAATGGAACTCATACAATCGGAGGTACGGCAACTCCGGTTCCCAACAGCGGCACCACTGGGCTAGACGGCGGCTTTCCATATCGAACAGACGGAAGCGTCTATATTGATAGTGGACAAATAGTTTCAGAAGGGGACAGCCCAGGGATTGCCTTACTGGATGATTACACTAACTACACTCTCAACTACTCCTACGATTTGTACGTCATGTACATTCCGCCAGGGAGTCAATCGATTTGGGTGCCCTTGACGAAGTTGACTTGGACGTGGGCCCCTAATGTCAACCGCCCCGCTCCATCCGGTCATTGGTCGGGCTGGCCCGCAGGAACCGCACCAGGAGGCAACCCTGTAGTACCAGCGAGTGGGACACGATGCACAGATGAACCAAGCTGGACAACGAAAATCAGCGCGAACTGACTTCAGGAGGCGATCATGATCAAAAATATTACAGTGTGTTTTCTCTTGCTAATCGGCATACTGATTTGCATGAAGACTGTCTTGGCTCAGGGCAATGACCCTAATGTTGAGCCACTTAGGAGGGGGATTATCGGCACCTCCAGGGCGATGAATGCCGACACGAAAAGGACTGGAGAAGGATCATCTCAATCGCAGGGCATTAAAAGAATGGGTTGGGACAATTCCAGTTCAAATCCCAACGCGCCGATCTTCACAGTCTTTGATCTAAGCAATGCTGGCGAGAGGGATTTGCAGGCTGGCCTCTTCTCTACTGCTGAAGCTGAATTCAGAGCCTCGATTCTGGCGAGCAAAAGGGAGAATCAGCCGTGGACGAGTGCCTACGAAGGTTTAGCAAGAGTCTTGACCGCACAAGGGAAAACGGCAGAAGCCATCCAGACGTATCAGACGATCTTCTACGATCTGCCGATGCGGGGCATACACTACGACGATCCAAAAAAGCAAGAGGCTTATCGAGCAAAGGTCTATCAAAATCCAGTTCAATACGGCGGCTCAGGCTCCGCCTCAGTTTTTGACGGACTGTATTACGCGCTCCTGCTTAATGAAACGGGGCAATGGCCCCAGGCCGTAAATGTGTATGAAAGCGCGTTGCGCGAACTTCCAGCAGGCGATCTACCCAGAATTGACATCAGCTTCGCCCCTGAAACCCCGCAGCCTGTGGAGATGGAAGCCGCACTCCACCTGGCTCTCGGCCTCGCCGACAATTTCGGTCCTTACGCTGATGGTAATAATAGAGCTATGGTCGAATACTCGCGGGCGATGCAGATGGAACCAAACTGGGTCCTAACGAACTACTACTATGGCTATGGCTGGCAGCGGTTAAGCCCTGCCGAGCGGGTGAAGGTAGGCAGCGTTCAGCAGGCGAAGGCGGCGTTGCAGAAGGCGGTCTTGCTGGGCAAGGGTGATGTCAAGAAAGCCGCCCAGAAGGCGCTGAAGGACCTCAACAAGCCTACCAACAAGCCCGCGTGACGTGCCAAACGCGAGACAGCCCGGCCTCCCCAGGGAGGCCGGGCTATTGCTTTGGGTTCTCACAGAGGAGTCGCTACTCGGGCCGGACGACGATGCGGCTGCCCTGGACGGTCACGACCTGGACGGCGGTTCCCGGCGACACGAACTCGCCGTCGGAGACGACGGGGAGGCGGATGCCGTCGAACTCCGCCGTGCCGGAGGGGCGCAGCATCGTCACGGCGACGCCGCGCTGGCCGAGGAAGCCGGTGTAGTCGTCGCTGGACACATACCCGGCCAGGGCGGTCTGGCGCAGGGGCTGGCCCAGGCGCTTCCAGACGCCGGACCGGGGCAGGTACAGGAAGAAGGCGACGAGGATCGCGACGGTGACGAACAGGGCGGTGGCGGCAGGGTAAAGCGCGCCCGCCTGCGAGCCGCCCAGGGCGTAAAACAGGCCGACGAAGATCAAGGCCAGGCCGGAGAGGGCGGGCCAGCCGTGGCCGGGCAGGACGTGGGTTTCCAGCAGCAGCAGAGCGCAGCCGCCGAGGAACAGCAGGACGCCCACCCAGGTCGCCGCGCCGACGGTGATGTAGGCGGCGAAGATGAGCGCGACCAGCAGGCCGCCCGCGATGCCCGCGAGACCCCAGGTGTGCAGGGTCAGCATCTCGACCAGCACGAGCGCCAGGCCCAGGGCCAGCAGCAGGATCGTCGCCCAGGGCTGCGTGATCCACAGCGCAACGGCGTTCCAGGGGGACAGGTCTACCGTCGAGACCTGCGCCCCGACTAGGGCGGGACTCATCTTCGGCAGGATGTTGGAGGAGTAGGAGGCAACGAGGTCGGCGTAGCCCGCCGACTGCGCCTGGCCCGCCGTCAGGGTCAGGCTGTCGCCGGCCTTGACGCCTAGCGCGGGCAGGTCGGAGTCGGCGGACACGAAGGCGGCGGCGACGGCGGGGTTGCGCCGGTTGGCATCCGCCGCCGCCCGGAACTCGGATTTGGAGCCGCTCGGCGCATCCCCCAGGGACGCGCCGGGCGAGAAGGCGATGGTCTTGCAGGCGACGGCGATCAGGCTGCCCGGCCCCAGGGCGCGGTCATGCACGAAGGCGGCGATGGGGAAAGCCGAGGCATGATCCAGAACCGCCTGCTTGATGTCCTGGGCGGCGGCGGGCGAGCCGCCGGTCGTGTCCAGGTCCAGGATCACGCCCGCCGCGCCCTGCCGGTAAGCCGTGTCAAGCTGCTGACGCACGAAGGTCGCCGTGCCCGGCCAGACCGTGCCGTGAATGGCAACGACGACGACGCGCGGCGGGTCGGCACGTCCCGGCAAGGTCAGCAGCAGGAGGAGGAAGCCGAGGATGACGCGGGCGCTAAGGCGTCTCATGGTGTCCCGCCTCGTGCAGCGCCTGATAAATCGGGTTCGGCCAGGGAGCGTCGTAAGGCGCATCGCCGTCGAGACCGAGCGCGAAATAGAGCGTGGCGAACTGGCCGTGTTTGTAGATGCAGTTCTGGATCATGTGGCAAACGAAGTCGCGGACGTTCATTTCATAGTCGTTGAACTGGTGACGCTCCTGCCCGAACTGCTCCGGCGTCAGGCCCAGGATGAGGGCGCGCCACCGCTCGGTTTCCTCGGCCAGCGCGTCGCACAGCGCGGCAGGGGCGGCGGGCGGGTCGGGAACGGGCGGGTGCTTTCGAGCGTCCGGCTCGGCGATGTGCCGGCGGTCGCAGATCAGCCACTGCCAGGCGTGCGTCGCCAGGAGGCGCGCCGTCGGCGCGGGCGGGGCGGGCGTCCAATCCCACTGCGCGGGCGTGAGTTGGCGCAGACGGTAGACCATCCCCTGGAGATGCCCGCAGAGCAGATCGGCATAGGCTTGGTTCTCGTTTTGCAGATGTCCATGCTCTTTCATGGCTTCCCTGTCAGCTTCCATCGTCTGCTATTCCCTTCCCTTTGCTATTCCCTTCCCTTGTCGGCGTGCAGCGCGCTCCAGGCGTCGTGCAGCAGATGCCGACTCAGACCGACGTGCGCCCGGCTTGCTAGCGCGTGCGTCCAGAGGATGACGCCGGCGCTGACCTGGGAAAGCAGCGCGCTCCAGTGCAGGCGCAGGCGCGGCGTGAGGCCCAAGCGCCGCTCGGCGCGGAAGGCTTCCACCTGCGGCGCGAACTCGCGCCAGATGTCCAGGACCGGCTCGCGGGGCGGCAGGCGGTGCAGCAGGGACAGGGTTCGCTCCAGACCGATCATCTCGGCGGCTGCCTCCGGCTCCTTTGCCAGAAACGCCTGCATCTCGTCCCGCGCGGCGGGGTCCAGCGCGTCTTCCAAATAGTCGGAATACCGCGCGCGCGCTTCATCCCGTGTCACTTTCGCTTACCCCCTCATCCCAGCTTTGGTAGGGACTCATGAATTCTTCCCGCCGCGCACTGACATTCACATCAGGCAAATGCGCTTCGACCAAGTCGAATGTATCCAAAGTAAGATCCCGCAGCTCCTGCGTACCGGCAATGGCATTTAAACGAAACACTTTTTCTAGTCGCGCAAAAAGGTCAGTAGGAACAATGGACATTTCAGAGGTTAGTTGCTGCGTCCATTTGTGACCAGGATAATAAATGCGATTGATTCCCATCAAAATACCCAGAATCTGCCGTATCCTGTGGCAGTGATTCTGGTAGAGAAGAGGGATCTCATTACGCTGCGCTAACATCTCCTGACCCCCGAATGAGCCGGAGGGCAAATGATCCATAACCATTGCAACAGCCAGTGCGATTGGATAATTTCCTGCTTCTTCCTGCCAAGACCTAATGATCTCCTCACCATATATGGGAATGCAATGTAAAATCACGGAAACCGTATTTTGTTTCATGAGTGAGGCATCCCCATTCATGACAACATCTGCCAAAACTTGTTCTAAGGTTGCCGTGGTCCATTGCCCGGTATCAATCTTAACGCCTCGAACATAATACTCTTCCGCCCACGCCTTCAAGGTCTCACTGTAGGAAAATGAAGACAACTTCCAAGAGGTGCCTCCTGCTCGAACGGCGATTGCTGCGAGTTCATCTTCTGATGGAGGCTCAGACCAGCACACAGCAAGCTCAATGTCGGAAAAGCGGTCTGCTGATCCATAAGCTGTGGACCCATGTAAAAAGACGGCAGTTACTTTCGCTTCTTCTGCATAAACAGACCCAATCTCTTCTCCGAGAGCCAAGCGCCATTGATTTGCTTGATGCATCAATCTGCTTCCTCATAGCCGTGATGAACTGTGCTTTCGATAAAGTTATAAGTCCAGTTCCGGGCTGACCAGGGCGAGGAACGGCTGGAACCTGCTCTTGAACGCCAGCCGCGCCCGATGCAGCTTGGACTTGACGTTGACCAGGCTCAGTTCCATGATCTCGGCGACCTCTTCATATGACAGCCCTTGCAGGTCGCGCAGCGTGATCAGCAGGCGCTGCTCGGGCGTCAGTTCCGAGAGGACCCGATCCACGACCCGCTGCAACTCGCGGACCTCGGCGATGCGGGCGATGTCCGCATTGGGATCGGCCGGCTCCTGGATGTAGCCCGGCGTTTCCGGCTCCTCGTCGAGCGAGCCTTCCTCGATCCCCGCCCGCAGCTTGGTGTCCCGCAGGTGGTTCAGGCAGACGTTGCGCGCGATGGTCAGCAGCCAGGTCCGAAACTTCGCGTCTCCTTTGAACGACGGCAGGGCGCGCAGGGCGCGCAGGAAGACCTCTTGGGTGAGATCATAGGCGTCCTCGCCGTTGACCATCCGGTAGACCAGGCTGAAGACCGGCGTCTGGTACTTGCGGAACAGAATCTCGAACACGGCCGGGTCCGCCGTCGCCCGGAACTGGCGGACCAGGGCGACATCGGGGTCCAGGCGGGGCAGGCTTGAAAGCGCGTCCGTCCAGCTTGGGCGTCGTTCAGGCGGCATCGAATGCTGATTCTTTCGCTTGTAATGTAAGACACGCCAGGGCCGGAAAAGTTGCAAGCGCGCTGCCCAGGAACTCCGCGCCCTGTGGGCGCGTTCAGGTATAATAAAGTGGTATGGCTATGAATACCGAAAATACGGTCCGGCGTAACGCGCCGGGCGATACCCTGGCCCTGCCCATGGCCGATGAGAAGGTCGTAACGCGCAAGGCCAAGGCGGAGCGGGCGCGAGTGCTGACCCTGGACCCGGACATGGCGGCGGCCCGCGCGGGCGTGCGCGTCGGCGATGTCGTCACCCATGTCAACGGCCAGCCCGTCCTGGACATCGTGGACTTCGCCTTTCTGTCGGCGGGCGAGCGCGTCACGCTGGACGTGGCGCGCGAGGGCGTCGGCCCGATGCACTTCCAGATCGCCAAAGAGTACGATGAAGACCTGGGGATCGAGTTCGGCGACGACCTATTCGACCGCGTCCACATCTGCAAGAACAAGTGCGTCTTCTGCTTCCTGTACCAGCAGCCGAAGGGCCTGCGGTCTTCGCTCTACATTAAGGACGACGACTACCGGCTGTCGTTCCTGCACGGCAACTACCTGACCCTGACCAACATGGGCGAGGACGAATTTCAGCGAGTGATCGACCAGAAGCTCTCGCCCCTGTTCGTTTCGGTCCACGCCACCGACCCCGAAGTGCGCGGGCGGATGCTGGGCCGGAAAACGCCGGAGCCGATCCTGCCGCGCCTCGAAATGCTGGCCGATGCCAAGATTCAGATCCACGGCCAGGTCGTTTTGTGCCCCGGCTATAACGACGGCGCGCAGCTCGAAAAGACCGTGCGTGACCTGGCCGCGCTGCACCCGGAGGCGCGCGGGACGTATGGCGGCGTCCTGTCCGTCGCCGTCGTGCCGGTCGGTCTGACCCAGTTCCGGGACCGGCTGGCCGCCTTGAAGACCTGTACGCCGGACTTCGCCCATGCGCTGGTTCAGGAAGCCGAAGGCTGGCGCAGGGGGTTCCGCCAAAACTTGGGGACCAACTTCGTGTTCCTCAGCGACGAGCTTTACCTGAGCGCGGGCCTGCCCGTTCCGCCCGCCCGGCAGTACGAGGGCTTCCCGCAGCTCGAAGACGGAGTCGGCCTGGTGCGTCTCTTCGAGGACGACGTCCAAAAGGTCGCCCGCCGCCTGCCGCCCCGGCTTTCCTCGCCCCGCTCCGCAACGCTGGTCACGGGCGAATTGGCCGCGCCATTTGTTGGGACGCTGGCCGACACTTTCAACCGCGTGGAAAACCTCCATGTCAACGTCTGCGCCGTCCACAACACCTTTTTCGAGGGCAACATCAGCGTCGCGGGCCTGCTGACCGGCCACGACATCGCCGGGGCTTTGAACAAGATGGGCGGTTCGGTCGGCCAGCGTGTCGTGCTCCCCTCCATCATGCTGCGCGACCCGGACCGGGACGTGTTCCTGGACGACATGACCCTCCCGGAGTTCCAAGACGCCGTAGGCCGCGAAATCTGCGTCGTCGAGCGGATGCCTTCGGCGGCGGCGAAAGCGATCTTGAACTAAGCCGCGATCTTGAACTAAGCCGCGATCTTGAACTAAGCCGCGATCTTGAACTAAGCCGCGATCTTGGCAAGCGGCTGGCGGTTAAGTTCCTCCTGCTGGAACTCGGCGATCTCCTGCATGTTTTCCAGCACCTCGTAGGCATCTATGACGCCCAAATCATCGGGATGGTCGTCTACCCACTGGTCCATCTCACGGGTCGCCGTTGCGATCTCAAGGTATGTTCTTGCCCGGAGTGCTTGATTCAGTATCCGTTCGCGCTCTGGGTGTTCCGTATAACTCATCAAGGGGCCTCCCTCAGAAGAGAATTTGCTTCCGAAAATACGGTCACAAATGCCACACGCTCATGACGTGTGAGCCTATTGCCGATGCCGAAGACATAATTTTGCCTCTGTTTGATCTCCGTAGCAAGAAGGCTAAGGTAGAACCTCAGTTGTTCTTCATGGCCGAGAGCGATGCGTATCCGCTCCAATGCCCGGATGTACTTATTGCCGGATGTACTTATTGAACGAGTAGTGTGCCTCAACTGACATGAAGATCGAATCGTCTATCTGTAGGCCAAGCCTTCAAGGACGACAGGGCGGAGCAGGCGCTGGGTTTGTTCAATCACTCCTTCTTCCCACCCGAGACAGGCTTGATAGTCAGTCATATTATAGCCTGCGGAGAACGAATGCAGCGCTTCATGGATAAGCGTCCGCCAGCGTACTGGCTGTTCTGCCAGGCGTTCGTTGAGGACGATGCGGCAGGAGAAGGGCTTGCGGCCTGACGCCCGAGGGTCCTGTGACAGTTCTACCTCGCCGCTCCATCGTGAGGTCAGCCCCGTCAATTTGCCTAAAACTTCGACAAGGGAGACGAGTTCCTGCTGAACCTGTATTTCTGCCTCGTTCACTTCCGTGTCTCCTGCTCCCAATCTGGACTCACTCGCTAGGCCGCTTGCTCTACCCGCACATCCACCTTCAAGGCTGTTTCCGAGGGGAGGGGGTTGCCGACTGCCGCCCGCACAATGCCTTTGGTGGGCGGCACGTCGGCATAGTCGCGGCCAACAGCGACTTTGATGTGGCGGTCGGCGACGAGGATGTTGTTGGTCGGGTCGAAGCCCTTCCACGCCTGGGCGTGGGGCAGGTACAACTCGATCCAGGCATGGGTCGCGCCTGCCCCCTGCGTCCCGTCGTCCTTACCGGCATAAACATAGCCGCTGACGTAGCGGGCGGGGACGCCGCGCGAGCGGGCGGCGGCCAGCATCAGATGGGCGTAGTCCTGGCAGACGCCGCGCTTCTGATGGGCGAAGTCGGCCAGCGGCGTGCTGATGTCCGTGGAGCCGGGGACGTACTCGAACTGGGTGTAAATCTCGTTTGAGAGTGCCTGCGCGTAGTCCAAAACGCCGGGCAGGGGTTCGGGGCCGCTCCAGGAGCCGAACAGGGGAACCAGCGGGGTCGGGGCTAGAAACTCGGCGAACTGCTCGTGCAGGGCAGGGTCCGCAAGCAGGGGCCAGTCTTCCGCCAGCAAGTTCAGGCCCTCGAAGGGGTTGTCTCGCAGGGTTTCGGCGACCGATTCGGCCTGGATGGACAGGAACTGGTGCGGGTCGCCGCGCAGGACGAAGTGGTTGACCAGGCCCATCTGGTGAAGCTGATCGTAGCCGAAGACAGGGGTGGGCGGGTCTACCGTGATGGCATAATCGCGGCAGACCTGTTCGCCGGGAACCGTCAAAGGGCGCAGGCGGGCCTCCATGAAGCACTCGCCGAGGAGCGGGGCATCATACTCGTAGCGCGTCGTGTGGGCGATGTGAAACTTCAAATCATCACTCTTAGCGGGGCACTTCCAGACCGTCCAAAATGCTCTCAATGACCCGGTCCGCGCTGACGCCCTCGATCTCGGCTTCGGGCCGCAGCAGCAGGCGGTGGCGCAGGGTCGCGGGGGCGATAGCCTTTACATCGTCGGGAATCAGAAAATCGCGGCCCCGCATGGCGGCCAGGGCCTTGCCGACGCCGAGCAGGGCGATGGAGGCGCGCGGGCTGGCGCCCAGCACGAGCTGCCGGTGATCGCGCGTGGCCGAGACCAGGCGCGTGATATACTGGAACATGGCCTCCTCGACGCGCACCTGCTTGATCAGGGCGCGGCAGCGCATGATGGAGGCGACATCGGCGACGGGGCGGATCCCAACGGAATGGAGGTCGTTGGCGTCGAATCCCTCATGGTAGCGCCGCAGGACGGTCTGTTCGGCTTCCAGCGGCGGGTAGGCGACCAGAATCTTGAGCAGGAACCGGTCCAGTTGGGCTTCCGGCAATGGGTATGTGCCCTCGAACTCGATGGGGTTCTGCGTCGCGAAGACCATGAACACGGGAGACAGGTCGTGCGTCTCGCCGTCCACCGTCACCCGATGTTCCTGCATCGCTTCCAGCAGGGCGGCCTGCGTCTTGGGCGGCGTCCGGTTGATCTCGTCGGCCAGCAGCAGGCCCGTGAAGAGCGGGCCGGGCTTGAACACGAACTCCATCGCCTGCTGGTCAAAGATGCGCGTGCCCGTAATGTCCGAGGGCATCAAGTCCGGCGTAAACTGGATGCGCTTGAACTCGCCCGAAACGGCCGCGGCCAGGGCGCGGACGAGCAGCGTCTTGGCCGTCCCCGGCACGCCTTCGAGCAGGATGTGGCCGTCGGCGAACAGGCCCGCGAGGGCGTTTTCGATGGTCTCGTCCTGACCAACGACGGCCTTGTGAACTTCCGCCGTGATCGCCTGCGCCACCCGCTGCACCTCGCCGCCTGTTGCCTGGTAGGAGGGCGTCGCCGCCGTTTCGACCGGGGGCGGCGTGAAGAAGTTCACCGAGGGCGCTCCCCACGAGGGCTGGGCGGGGGCGGCTTCGGGCGCACGCGGAGCGCCCTGGAGCGATGGGTTCTGGGGCGGAAAGCTCTGCGTCTGTGTTTGTTCCGATTCGTCAGGCAATGCCGATTTCCTTTCTGATGCTCTCCATTTGCCGGGTCAAGTCCAGCAGCTCGGCTTCGGTTACTTTCCCGCCGTCCAGCCGCAGCTCGCAGGTCGCCAGCAGGCGTCGGAAGCGCTCCTTGTCCACCTGCCCGCGCCGGGCGGCGACCTCGGCCAGCCGTTCCAGGTTCACGTCCGGCGGCAGGGCCAGCCGCCCGCAGATGTCCCGCAGGAACTGGCGGTACAGCGTTTCCAGAGCGGTTCCAGACGCCTCCGCCCGGCGGTACAGGCTTGCCAGCGAGGCGACATAATCCGCCGAAGACCGCGCCAAGTCCCGCGCCGCCGGAACCGGCGGGCCGAAGCGACCCCCCAGCAGGATCATCAGGCACAGCCCCGCCAGGAAGATCTGGATCAAGGCCAGTTGCAGCGGTCGGCCCAGGGCCTCCCAAACCGAGCCGCCGGCGTTTGCGGCGACATCGCCGTGGTGGTACTCGTCAAACAAAATGGCGCCGCCCGGATGGCCGTAATGCGCCAGCAGGTTGGCGAGAAAGACGGCGTTCTCGGACTTCGCGAGGTTCTCGTTCGAGAACAGCCCGCTGTCGGCGACGGCGATCAGCCGGCCCCGGCCCACGGGAAGTTCCAGTGCCACCGGCCCCGCGCCGTCGCCAAAGAGGGCCAGTCCGTCCGGGCGCTCCCGCTTGATCCGCGCATCGGCGGCGGAATGCAGACTGATCATCCCCTGCGTATCCGCCGTGGGCTGCAAAGGCGCGAACTCGACGCGCCCGGTGGGAGGCGAGGCCGACTCGACGATCAAGTCCAGGGCATCGCCAAAGGTGTCCTGGTCGTCGGAGGAAGGGGTTGGCCCGGTCTGACCGCTAGGAAGCCGCGACGTCAGCAGGATGGCCGTGTGGCCCCCGCCCGCTGCCAGCCACCGGCGCAGCACAGCGGCGTCACGCTGCGCCAGCAGCGTCCGGTCACCGCCGTTCTTTCCCCCGCCGGTGATGGTTGCCATCGGCTCCTGAATCTGCGGATCAATGACCAGGAGGACGCCCGGCTCGGACGGCGAAAGCCGGGACCAGCTTTGACGCCAAACGGCAGGCTGATAGCCAAGCTGTGCGGTCCATTCAAACGCGCCCCTGCTCCCCGAAGCGCGGTCGTTCGTGATCGATGGGTCGCGCCCGCCTTCCGCGCCGACGGTGCGCTTGGGGGCCGCGCCGCGCCCGCCCAGCAGCAGGCCGCCGGCGACGAACAGCGCCAGGAGGAAAAGAACGGCGACCAGGTCTCGACTGCGGCGCATCAGGACGTGGCTCCTGAGACGGGCCGGGGCGCGGCCTGCCCGTCCGCGCTGTGGGGGGCGGCCAGCAGCGCCCCATACTGCGCCAGGGCGCGGGCGTAGTGCGAGGCGTCGGTGACGGCGAACCCGTACCAGACCTGGTCGAACTCGCGCGTCAGCGGCGTTAGGGCGGCGTAGATGTCGCCCCGACCCGCCGCGCGCAGGGCGCGCAGGTATTCCCAGTTCGTCTTCGAGCGGTCGAAGCGCAGGACGCCGCCCGTGTCCAGCGCGACCAGGGCCGCGAGGTAAACCAGGCGGAAGGCGCGGCGGTAGTCGCCGTTTTTCGCCTGCTGCTCGGCCAGGGCCAGCAGGCTGTCGTTGTCCCGCGCTTCCACCAGGGTGGCCTCTTCCTCATCCAGCGCCAGCGGCTTCGCGCGGGCCGCCCGCCGCCCGATGGCCTGCACGATGACGGCGACGAGGACGGCGAAGGCGCCCGCCGCGACGATGATCAAAATGCCCAGAATGACCTTGGGGTTGATGCTGGGCAGGTTCACGTTGGGCGCGGACGGCTGCCGGGAAAAGACGCGGTCCAGCCAGGCGGCGATGCGCTCGGCCAGCGAGGGCGGCGGCGGCAGGTCGGAGCCGAATTCGGGACGCGACAGGATGGCGCGGGCGGAGCGGGTCACAGCGGCGGCGTTGGGCGCCGCGCCCGCGTGGGTGATCTGGTCCCGCAGGCTCGTGATCTGCCCGCCGACCGCCTCAAGCGCGTCCGCCTTTTTGTCTGGGTCCTTGACCGCTTCGGCCGCCTGAATGGCGGCAACCAGGCGCGACGAATCCACCGGGACAGGCGCGCGGCCCGGCGCCTCGATGCTGTGGATTGGCCCCAGCGTCTGCTGCGCCAGCAGGGACGGCGCTTCCCCCGACGGCACTTCCTCGGCCTGGATTGCCTGCGCCTGGCTAACGAGGGCGGCCTGCACTTGGGCCAGGGCGCGGTCGTACTCCTGCGGCGTGGCCGTCATACCCCGCAGGGCCGGAAGCACGACCAGCAGAAGGACAAGGGCAGGAGCGAGAGAACAGGCAGTTCGGGTCAACGCGGCTGCCCTCCATATCCAGGGTATACGGGGGGCGGTACGCCCGGACGAGAAGGCGCCATGCCTGGGCGGATCGGCCCGTAGACGGGCGCGGGCGGCAGAAACGGGCCGAGGGTCGTCAGGGGCGGGTAACGCAGGTCTTCGGCCAGCAGCTCGATGTCGAAGCCCTCCTTGCGAATACGAAGGTCGTAATACAAAACGGTCATCACGCAGACCACGAACGGCATCAGGAACAGGTGGGCCAGGCCGGTGCTGATCAGCATCACGACCTGCCCTTCCGCCGACTGCCCGACGCCCGCGCCGCCGTAAAGGCTCTGCGTGCCGGGCGCGAGGTGCAGGACGTTGTCTAAGAGGTAGGCCAGGGGGAACGTCACGCCCAGGCTGATGACCCAGGCGACCAGCCCCAGCAGGAACAGGCAGTTGAAGACCCGCCCGCCGTAGCCGCCGACTAGCCCGTTCGACCGGCCCAGCGCCTTGCCCGGCCCTTTTCCCTCGATGGCAAAGGCGTGCAGCGTGAAGAAGAGCTGCGTCGCCACCGGGAGCCAGCCGGCGAGGCAGCCCAGCAGGCCGAGGTCCAGCGCCGCCCCGACCAGCAGCACGGTCAGGAGCAGGCCGGGCAGCCGGCGCAGCCAGGCGCGGTAGACGGCCCAAACGCTTACCTCTCGCTCCAGGTAGCGCGCGCCGGCGGCCGACACCAGGGGCGCGACGGCCAGTATGAGCAGCGGAAAGAACAGCATCAGTCTGGTCAGGCCGACGAGGAGCCAGATCCAGAACGCATCCGAACCCGCCGTGACGCCGAACAGGTCGAAGACGGCGGGCAGGAGACGCGGGCTGACGAAGGCCAGCCCGATGTCGAGCGGGACGACCGCCAGGGCCGTGACCAGCAGCAGGAACACGAAGTTCCGCTTGTACAGGTCGAACCCCTCATCAAAAATGTCCCCCAGCCCCAGGGGCCGGAGCCGCTGCCCGTTCATGCGCCAGCCCTGTTCCTGCCCTAGCCTTTTTTGGCGACCTTGACCAGCGAGGGCCGGATGACCCGGTCGTGCAGCGTGTAGCCTTTACGCAGCTCGGCGGTGACGGTCTCGTCCGGCTCCTCGCTTTCCTCGTCCAGCATGACCGCCTCATGCACCTCGGCGTTGAACGGTTCGCCGACGGCGGGGATGGGCTGGACGCCCTGCTTGTTCAGCGTGTCCACGAACTTGCGCTGGACCGCGCCGACGCCGCCGATGAGCTGCTCATAGCTTTCGGTCTTGCGGGCGGCATCCAGGGCCAGGTCGAAGTCGTCAAGGACGGGCAGCAGCTCTTTGATCAGCCGCTCATTGGCGTCCCGGATGATTCGCAGGCGCTCGTCCTCGCCGCGCCGGCGGAAGTTCTGCAAGTCCGCCATCGCGCGCAGGTAGTTGTCGTTGGCCTGCTTGGCCTTGTCCTTCAGCTCCTCGATTTCCTGGGTGCTGACGGCGGGCGCCGCGCCGTTGGCGGGCGTCGTCGCCGCTGCTGGGGTCTGTGCCGGGGCGGGGGGCGGGGCGGGCGCGACGGGCGCGTCCAGATCAATCGGCTGGCGCTCGCGCATGTCTTCGTCATCATCGGCCATATTGTCGCTGATGCCGGGGATGGCGTTGGCGACCTCGAATGAATTGTCTCGGGTGGGATCGTCTGGTTCAGCCATGAGAATAAATAAATGCTCCTTGTCAGCAGTGAGGGGAAAATGATCGCCGTCCCTTTCGCCGGGCACGTCTCGAATTCCTGCCCTATTATACCAGACGGGTGGGGTTCTTACTCCCCACCGCGGGTGAACACCAGGGCCGGCGCATCTAAATTGAGTTGGCTGATGTTGAGGTATCCTGAGACATCTTCTTATCAGGAGTTGTCTTGTGGCTTCCTCCCTTTCTTTAACGGACTGCTTTGCCGATCTGCCCGACCCGC
>JAABUJ010002665.1_pt1 | contig 21436 bp, 19 predicted proteins | sample 5559131 | NCBI WGS metagenome assembly JAABUJ01 (sample SAMN10711875, study PRJNA513366) | rock metagenome | isolation source: Antarctica rocks | place: Antarctica: Victoria Land, Mt New Zealand nord | collected 2016-01-07
GGGTGGGGGCGGGGAAGGATGGGGGTGGTGGGGGTGGGGGTGGGAAGAGGCGGAAGAAGGCGTAGGTGCGTTATGCGTACAGCTTTCTGTAGCGTCGGTCGAAGATGGGGAGTGAGAGCTTTTGGTGCGCCGCGTGGGGCTTTATATGATTGGTGCCACGAGACGGTAGATTCCTACGTCCTCGTTTCTGCCAGTCTCACTTCGTGTTCTTTCATGAATGAGTCACTTCCTCCCCCGCGTCCGCGGCGCTGAAGGTAGGTCGGTCCTTGGATACTACTCGTACGAAGGACGGGAGTGGTCCCCGTACTATACCATACTATGAATTTGACGGCAATGATCTACCAATAGTCAAGTCTCCCACGGGCGACGGGTGGCAGAGTGTCGGGGAGCAGTAGAGGAGCGCCGCGTGTTTCTTACGCCGTGCGCAATCTCTACTGTGCTGTGACTACCATGAACGACTTGGTAGTTTTCAACATGTCTTTTTGAGAAAATGAAATTGCTGCCATGACCAACGGCCAGCCTAGATACAACGCAGCGACTCATCGCCGCGCATCCGCTCCCAAGAAGCGGCAACGCAGCTTCGCCTGTAGTAGGAAACGTTCATATATTCAACCGGTAAAGCCTTACCTCGCTCTCTGCTCTACGGCCTATGCACCCCCATCCACGCTCATGTCATGTCACGATGACCTAGACTGTCGTCGCCGCCAAGCACGAGCCGTTTCAATGGTCCCAGTTCTGAATCTTCATGCTGCCATTGTCGTTGAGCTCCTTGTGCATCTTGAATGCGTTCCACAACATATGCGGCTCGTGGCCCCACCCCTTCTTCAGGCATTCGTACTCGGCTCGGTCAAAGTAGTCTTGCAGAATCGGTTGGTAGTCGGGATGGGCGCACTTCTTGATGATGAGGCGAGCACGTTCACGGGGCGAGAGACCTCGGACGTCGGCCAAGCCCTGGTGTTCAATAGTTAGTGAAATGCGACTTCGGGGAGGGGAGGGCAGGGACGGGGTTGTACCTGCTCGGCCACGATGACGTCGAGGTCGTGCTCTGTCTGGTCGACGTGCGTGCACATGGGCACGATACAGCTCACGCCGGTCGGGTCCGTCTTGCTGGGCCTGGTGCTCGGGGTATGCATGATGCTGATCTTCGCACTGCGCAGGAAATCGGCCGAGCCACCGAGTCCGTTCAGCATGCGCGAACCCATGACGCAGGTGCTGTTGGCGTGCGCGTAAATATCGACCTCGACCGGCGTATTCATCCCGATCACGCCCAGGCGTCGGATGATCTCCGGCGAGTTGGAGACTTGCTGCGAGCGCAAGAGCAGCTTGCCGGCGTAGTTCTCCCAGCCGTCGTAGAAGCGTTTGAAGCCGTCCGGAGAGAATCGGATGGAAGTGGCGGTCGCGAAATCGAGATGTCCACTGTCGAAGAGATCGAGGAATGAGTCCTGAAGAACTTCGGTCCAGACTTTGAGATTGGTGAAATTGTTGCCGTGTGCAAGGCCGCCGACAACCGCGTTCGCAATGTTCCCAATGCCGGATTGGATGGGTAGTAGGTTACTGGGCAGCCTTCCCATGTCCACTTCGTGCTTGAGGAACTCGATCAGGTTGTTCGCGATGCCGCGAGATGCGTCGTCTTGGGGGGCGTTGGGCAACGTTTGATCGGCGTAGTCGGATTCGATAATTGCAACAACTTTCTCGGGGTCGATGGGTATATGCGGCGTTCCGATGCGATCTTCCGGTGCCATGATCAGATACGGTTTCCTTCGCGGAGGAAGGTCAGTCATGGTGATGTCGTGGAGACCTTCGAAAGAGGGCATGCTGGTGTTGACTTCGATGATGATCTGTACCAGGTCCTTAGCGCTCAATCGTCTGAGGATTCTGTCCAACCATACCTTGTTCGCCATCTGGATCAACTCTGGAGAGGCTCCGACGGAAGCACCGGGAATGATGCCGCCCTCCTCCGTAATGGCAGAAGCCTCCACGATAACCACGTCGAGCTTGTTGTTCGGCCGATCTTTCGTATAGTAACCCTATGTAAGGTGATGAGCACGGGTCATGATCAAGAGGCTCAGACCAGGAGGAGCTTACGTATACCAAGTCAACCGGAAACATGGACAGATGTTTGTCGAAGAACTTGATCCTGCCCTCATTGATGCCCTTGGCAATTTCCTTGCCGACTTGGTGAGGAGACCGCCTCTCGATCATATCAAGTCGTGCCCATCTGTTTTCCGTCTCGGCTCCAGACGACGCACCGACGAACAGCGAGTACTTCAGCTTTCCTTGCAGGTTATTCTTCTCCACATGATCGGCGAGGGCGGTGGGTACTTTCCTGAGCACCTTGATCAGTCAAGTGACATCACGTCAAACAATTGAGGTTCGGTTGCCTACTTGGGATATCCAACACCCGTAAAGCCCGACCAGCCGACGTAAGAGCCGTGCGGGAAGAGGTCGATGAGATCTTCGACCTTGGCCAGCTTGTCAAGCATTGACGGCCGGCGGACTCGACTTTTCAGCAATGCCGAAGCGGCCATGATTACTGCTCTTGCTCTCCTCGATTTACCCAACAATCAATGGCTTATATATGTGTAGGAAAGGTAAGGTAAAAGAAAAGAAAAGAAAAGAAAAGAGAAGGGAATTTCGTACATTTCAGTCTCAGTAAGGTAACCTGGTAATACCTTACCATGGTAGCAGCTGTGGAGCTTCGGCGCTAACTTAACTTACCTTCTTCCAGTATGGTGAAGACCGTTGTTCAAAACACGTCAAAACACGTCAAAACACGTCAAAACACGTCACAGCCGTACTTAAATGTTAGGTACCTGACCTTATCGATAAGGTAGTGATTACCTAATTTACCTTAGGTACGGTACCTTAAGCCCGCACATGGTACCATTAATAATACCTTAATAATCAGGTAACGGGCCGGTCATCTTAGCATCACGGTTCTGCCAACGAAGGAAAGGAAGATTGTAGCTGCGTCTTCCACAATACAGATGGCATTTGAGTATCACTCACTATTACTTCGTACCTACCTTGAGGTACTGTACAGATAAAGGACCTCTACGGTTTCTTATTCTCAGAGAATACATTGTCATCGAGATTAATGTACCTTGAACTGGATTCATATCTATTCAACATGGAAATCAAATCAGGATCAGAATGAACAAGTCAAGAGACCAATCCCATATTTACAGTCTTGTTGACCTGAGAAGTCGTAGATTGTCATACAAAACAAAGTTGATAATTACCAGGTAATAATGTTAATAAATGTTGAGGCCATAATCACTTTCCGACGCTTTCGGAGCCAATCTCGCAGATCGATGGGTACAGGACATCCTGTCGCCCAGCGGACTGTAGAAGTTAATCTTTCTTTTCTTTCTTTTCTTTTTCTTTCTGCTTGATGACGGTTGTAGTATATACGAGAATACGAACATATGCTACCGTTAGTTGTGTGTTGTTTCGGTCGTTCCCGCCTTGCTGCGAGCACATGCCCTAGACCTATACCTGGATAAGTTCAGATAGTATAGGATCAGGCAGGATCAGGCAGGGTGGGAGAGGATAGGAGGGACTTGGAGCGACGATTCATTGACTTGGAGATCAACTCCTACTTGAGTTTCCACCCATTCACTATCCACCATCTAAGGCTCCCCAAACACGTCCCTCAACCGGAGTGCAACTGCCTAGACTGCTTCGGCCCGGTCTTTGGTTCTGGTAGGCTCCAGCTTCAGACCATGGACTCACTGTGAGTTGCTCGCTTGCACCTTCTATCCGTTCCTCTGCCAAGTAGCGACTGACGATGCACATCAGCCAGCCCCTTATGGCAGCGCTACCCGAGAATCAGAGCAATGTCAAGGCACCACCTTCTCTCCTCACCATTCCAGGAGAGATCCGCAATCGGATCTATCATCACCTTCTCTCTGTTCGACGCGTGAACGTGTTCGACTGTGCTGCTTGCTGCACTGCTTGCCTCCCGGGCGAAACCGTTCCCGACCTCGCCATCCTTCGGGTCAACCGTCAGATCAACGGAGAGGCTTCCACATTCTTTTACAGCACCAGCACCTTCATCGTCTCCACCGGGAGAGATCTGGCCTGCTTCATGAGCAAGACCGACGACTTCTGTCTCTTTACTGCGGTAACGCAAACCTTCCCCAGCCGTGCAGCCATACGATCACTCGAGATCCGATTCATGGCGGACTACATACCGATCGAACTCCATGAGCAGCGCATGAAGGAGCTGTGGCATTCGGCACACTTCCGAGCTGAGACCCGACGACGAAAGGCGAAACATCTTCATGATCTCGACCGGACCGCCTCGGAGGCTGTGTGGGATGTTGCTGGAGAGCTGCTTTCCATGATGCACGGACTGCGCAACCTCACCGTGAACATTGAGCAGGCCTTCTGCCCCGAAGGATGTTGTCGGCTGGTCGATGCAGTGACCTGGTCATTGCGGGGACTTCGCCGGAGACCCGAAGTGAGGATCAACGTGACAGGCAGTCTGGACAATGGCGAGGTCAAAAGGATCACAAAGGCGTTCAAGCGTCAAGAAGCAAGGAATGCCACTTCGGAAAGTAGTACTGGAGCGAGTCACCTTTCCTCGGACGATAGAAGCGACGGCCAAAGCGACGACAGCACAACGAATGACGACAGAGATTGGACTGGAGGCGGCAGCGATGACGGGAGCAGTAACAACAGCGGCCATATCGGTCATGGCGACGATGGTATAGCTGGCATAGCTGGCAGCAAATGATGGAAGGTAGCGGAGAGTCCGATCCCACCGAAAAGGAGAGCTACATCGTCGATGCGGCATCAGTGAGAGAAAGAGAATAGAGAGATGCGGACGCCAGGGCAGAACCAATAAGAGTTGTTTAAAGCTCGCACAACTCCAATAGAGAGTTTGTTTCACGAATAATCTCCACCTTAACTCCAGCGAGGGCCAAACAACCCTAACAATAGTATTCTCATCACGGCAGCGAAGGGAAGACTTGTCCTCTTGACAGGTCTTGGGCTTCAAGCGGTGCTTTTCGCACGACACAGGTGTGAAATACCAAGTCAATGGATATGAAGTTACATTTGAGGCCTTGCAACGGCAGATCTGCTCTCCTTGAAAGCGGGACTGCATTGCTTTGTAGTTACCTTGTGTCTACTGGTTCAGTTCCGAGCCTCTGACGGCTGCGGCCTCGGAAGCATTGCCTAATCCGTCAACGACTGGACAGCCCACGCGTTCCTTAGTAAGGTATCTAGGTAGTTATCACAACCCCACTCCCCTCCATCAACACAAAGATGGACGTACACATTATATCTTTGTCACCAGTTCGGTGCAGCTTCGTCATGCTCGAATAGAGTGATCCATTACCATTACTAACAAACTTCAGTCTTAGTCCGGGAGGCTTGTACCCAACGAGGAAGAACGCGCAGCAGCGACGCGCTCGCGACTTACCGGTACCCTCGTGACCGTGACTCGACACTACAACATCAACATTCGCAAAGATCCCGCTGCCCGTGATATGACACACTTGCAGTATGCGGCTAAAACCGATGTCAAGGCATCATCGGTGAATCTGCATGAAGAAGATCCGGAACGCCCATTTTCAAGGGGCAATGCGGCAAGCCAGCGGTTCCACCACACCCGGGAGGAGGGGTCGCCCCGTGTATCAAACCTAGACATTGGAGACACACCTCAATCAAGAACTTCGATGCAAGCCAGTCCAATGGCGAGCAGCAACCTGCCCGAGAACCACTTGACATCGACCAATAACTCCCAGTCCACAGCCAACACTGGGACCACTCCTCCAACTTCTTCATCTGCGCCTTCCAGCCAGAATAACCCGCCACCAATCGATCGGAGGACTCAATTGAACACCATGAGCGAAGCTAAGACCACCGCGCAAGCTGGGGTCCTTTCGAGAACGGTCCATGCCGAGAGCCAAGCGAATGCATTGCATATACATACGACACCAACGAGTCCGACGACTGCAGACTTCGCGGTGCAAGCGCCCGGCCATAGTCAAAAGCGTACTGCAAATGGGCAAACCAAACCATCAAGCTCGAGTTTACCCACAAGCCCGGTTGAAGGAGCGGGTCGGTGTCATTCGCGGAATACCAGTGTGAACTCGAGCGGAACTCAGTTTGGGGAGGTGGGTCTAGCGTCAGTGATCGATGAGATAATGGGTTGCTAACACGAGTATATAGTTATCTCTCCAACTACGCACCCGCCTTTCTTACGCCATGGTAAAGGTACACAACGGCTGGCAGTCCCATTCCCTCGGTGAGGTGGAGGAGCTGGCCGCACAACATGTTTCCCCAACCTCGGATCCATCTGCTTTTCACCGCCCTCGGCGAGTCCAGCATTCTCCCGAGCGTAGTACCACCACGCCAGCAAAGGCACGAGATGACTTCTCTCGGTCTCCTGAGAGAGACATGGAAACCACTCGGCTACAGTATCATCCAGTCCACGACAATATGTCTGCCAACCCGGCAGTTCCAACCCATCTGTACCGGTCTCCACTCAACGAGCACACCTCCCCGTCATCGACCCAAACGCCGACGTACGAATCCTTCTGGCGCCAACACTCCGCAAGACCTGCGGGTGAGATGAACGCCCGAGTAAAGTCAACTAAAGCGGCCGGACCGTCACTCGAGCCGCCAGCCAATATTTTCTCCCGGAACACACGCCGAACCAACCCTCACCAAGTACAGCCCCCTACTCTGTACACCAAAAGCCTCAGCAATCTGAGCACGTCCTCGGAGACATCCGGGCAATCATTCATCCCCGCAACACCTCCCCCGGCCTCTCGGACACGCGCAACCACGACCCGAACACCAAGCCAGAATGCAGCAATGGAAAAGGACGCCGTCGAGACCCTGTTGTTTATGTCAAGCCCCGTCAACCCAGCTTATCACCCACACTCTCGGAACGGACTTTCGCCTGGGACACCAGTCGGGACCCCAGTCGGGACCCCAAGCCGGGCTGCTGCAAAGCGTGTAGGATTTGCAGCAATATCAACAGGTGGAAGCGTCGGCCTCGAAAGCAGCGATGAAGAGCCTAGAAGCTTGGCCTTGCCGAAAAGTCGCGTCTCTCGACTCCATAGCGGCCTCCGGGGTATTGACAAAGAGGACGACATCGATAGGATGCTGGACGCCATGGAGAGTAGTAGTGACGACGAAATCTAGACTCTCTTTTCTCCGTCCTTTTGTCTTTTTGTCAGGCACGCCAAGTCACGGCTTTTTGGCTTAACACTCGAGCATTTCTTGGATTGAAGTTATTGCGATTTTCACTTTTGCTGCGGGAAGATACCCTCATGCTTTGATATGTACGGCGACGATGCCATCATCGAGTGTACAGTACCTACCTTACCTCAACCTACAGTTTTCGGATGGCCTTCATCCTTCGCGCTTACGTGAATCATGCACTCTCGCGAAGCTAAACCCAGAATTGGCGGTTTCTCCGATGATCTCTGCATATAGTACCTTAATCAAAAATCTTAGATACCTTGAGCAAGAGTTTGGTTCAAGACATGCGCAAAATGTCACCAAGAATGTGTGTGCGGCTCTTCGTCAAATACGCCTTCGTCACATAGGCAACCTCCTTGGTCTACGAGTATCTTAGAAAACCGTCAGACTAAAAGCAATCATCTTCATCCGTCAACATCTAAACATGTCAAATGTTCTAATAGCTTAGGGATTTGCTGAAGCTTACGATCTCTGTCTCGATTAGGCTTTCTTTCACCGGACAGGCGCAAAATGACCTTTTACGCATTTCTTCACAACCCTACGCTTGGATTTCTCGACGCACACTCAGAAGGGTCTTTTTGTGTGCAAGCAATCTTCTGTGTACCTATCTCTCTCTCACTTGGCCTCCGTCATGCTGATCGTGTTGCACCGCGCCACGACCACTTTGATATCAAATTGGTTTCAGATCGAGGTCTGAAACAACAGGGATGGTGCAGGTAGCAGATGCGCGAGGAAGTGTATGGTGGAGATATTGATCTGCTCTACTTTCTCAGTTTGAAGATAATTGAGATCAGGACGTGATCTCCACTTTCATAAGTGAGCTGGCACCTTGCTTCTCTCCCATTTAACCTACCGCAGCGGCTTCCAAATTACACCATCAATCCATCATGACTCTTACCTCATTACTACGATACCTCTTCCTGCTCGTCCTCTCCGTCACCAACCCCACCAGCGGCTCAACAGTTAACCCAGCCTTGCGCGCAACATACCGATGCAACCCTGACCACAACGACCCTACCGTCAACCACCCCGTTCCTATGAGCTGCGCCATAGCCGTCATCCAGCTACCCGAGCCTAGCCGCGGCGTCGACTGGGACCACGGTCACAATGGCGTGATCGTATACCACCACCCGCTGACCTCGACCGGCGACCCCAGGTCACCGTACCACCTCCCGCGACAGTCAGTTGCGAGTCGGTGTCGAGTGAAAGTCGAGCTACGGCCGGGCGTCCAGTCGGTCGACATGGTCTGGTCGGATATCCGAATCTTCGCCCTGACGCTGGTGAGGAGGTGCGTGGGAGACGAGAGGATAACGCCGGGGAGGAGGGGGCAAGGCACGGGTGGGATTTGCGACCTGGATGCCGTGAGGATTACGGTCGGAGCGGTGGGGTCGCCGTCGTCGTCGAGTGACTCGTCGTGGTCCATGTCGGATCCGGCGTCGGATCCGTCGTCTTGGTCGTCGCTGGGTTCAACACCAGGGGATAGGATGGATACTACGGCCTAGAGGAGGGATCTTTCCGCTGGGTTCCTGACCTTTGGGACACTTGACCTGAGAGGTTTACCGCCCTGTTAGGAGTGTAGCAAATAAAAGTCAAACTCGTGGAGACTTTTCGCTGGCAACTGCGACATAGTCACAGTGCGCTGTAGCGATGAGTGGAGAATTTCATGAAGCCAATTGGATCACGATATGGAACGATTATCTGGTCTCATTCGCATGAGTATCCAAAATTGCCTTGTGCGAAAGGCGTTTCCGTGTCCAGAATTGCGCCTCATTGCATTAGCGATATCCGTCTACCTACGGAAGACTAAATCTACTACACATTACAGCGCGTGCTACAACTGTCTCAGCCGATAACTGATAGAGCTGTGATGCGATGCGGCAGAATGCAAGGCACCCGTCACCGTATAGTCCATGCAGTCCGATATACATTTATGGGAAATAGACATTTGGGCATGTCGAACTTGGGTCCACATTCTCAAATCAACGGCGGAATCGCTAGTATGGCCGTTTCTTCACAGTTTTTCTGATACGGAGACTATCCGCTCACATCCATAATAAGGAGGACCTCACACTGTTTTCACGCCTCAGATCAGGTGTTCGGCAGACAAGACCCAGAAAATCCAAGCCGTCCAAAAACTCCATCACTCCCCACCCACCTCCAACCCTCCCTCCTCTCCCCATGGCCCTCTCTTCCCTCTCATCCCTCCACCTCCCCACCCTTTCCCTCACCCTCCTCCTCCTCACCCACCTCACAACAAGCACATTCAACAACCCCTCCCTCCCCGCCACCCACGCCTGCCTCCCCCCACAACCCCCAACAAGCCCGCCCCAACCGACTGCGTCGCCGCCACCCTCACCCTCCCCTACTCCCACCACGGCATCGACTACCACCCCGAACGCCCCGGCTCCAGCCCCGGCCCCGCCCGTGTCGTCTACGACACCGCCCTCACCTCCACCGGCGACCCACTCTCCCCGTACCACCTCCCGCGCACCGCCCAGTCCGGCTCTTGCCGCATCACCGTCTCCATCGCCGAGGGTGTGCATTTCGCCCGCGTCCTCTGGATCGACGTCCGAGACGCCACTGTCGCCCTCGTTCGCAGCTGCGTTGGGGAGCCGGGGGGAGCGCTGGGCACGGTGGCGGGCGCTGGGGCTGAGGATCTAGGCGAGGCATATATATTTAGGTGACAGGCGCGCTCGGGGCGAATTGGCTATTCCTGATAAGTGAAGCTCGTCAGACTGTTGATATATAGGTTTATCAGCCATAGAGGATTTCAAATGATGATTTTTACTATTGTAGTCGACCGCCCTTGACCCCTTGACTGCCGCTGCTTCACCGCGAGCCCCGTTGCCTCATCACTGCCTTTTGCTGTTCCCACTGCCTCCTGCTGTCTTCTACTGCCTTTGCTGCTGACCCTGCTGTCTTTACTTCCTAAGTGTCCCTTGTGCATCCTGGCGGAAATTGTTGAATATCTTCACAGCCAGAGCCATGACCCGAACGATCAGTGCACACAAGTTCAAAAGATTCAGCTTACTGTAGCACATAAGTGTTGCTGTCAATGTAGACAATCAGATGCCCTAACATAGAACATTGTTTCGCTTCAAGCATCATAGACTACTATCTAAACACAAGGTGTATCTGATAATGCTCCATCCACTCCCCATGACCTATACACTTCCAAACTCCCCCCCTCCTCCGTCCAGAAAAGCAAAGCGACATGTGCGGTACGGGATATCAAAAGGATACTGTCGTTGTGACCTCCGGAGACCCGAAACACCGTACCAACTTTCGGCATGCTAAAAGTGGCCCAAAAGCAAAGACGGAACACTCTGGTCAAGAAAAACGCAGTTTACTGAAGCCTAACCATGAAACAAAAGGAGACTTCTGGTTAAATATAATATGCTCCCTGAGCTCGCTTGGAGCCTTCTTACACTGTGTCTATATCACCTTCTTCCTGGAGCTAGTCGGACCGCTCGGCCGTTGGACCTGTCGGCGACAGTGTGCCTGGTGGCGTTGGCAAGACGAGTGTCCCCTGTTTGACCTTGATGAGAGTCTCAATGTCTTCCTTAAACGACGTGGCGTTTGGGCCTAGGCCCCATGCATGAATCGCGTTGCTCCACTCGATATACCGCTTGAGCCCATCCAGGTCCGTCAAGAGACCAGTTGCAAGCTTGTATATGTGGTAGGAACTGTCCCGGAAGCGTGCTTCCGAGATCGCGTAGGTGAAATCCAAAATGGTGATTGAGTAATGTCTAAGGTCGACGAGGGAGAGATTGAGTGCATCGCGAATCTGTTTTCGCTGATGTAGCCATAGGATGGAGGCCGCCGCAGTCTGATTTGTGGCATGGCTACCCTTGCCAGTCTTTTCCGAACATTTGTATTCGACGGTCAAGTACGGACATCCCGAGCTCCCTTCGGCGAGCCAGTGTTGCCACGTTTCCAAACTCAGCTCCCTGCGATGCTCCACGTCAAACATGTTGATGGAAACGGCGTAAGTAGCATCAGGTTCCATGTCCCAATCATAGGTGTAAGCGTGACCAGGAATAGCTGGGCCTTCCTTATGCGGCTTCCACTTGTCCCTGCGAACAGAAACAATGACCGGTGGGCTGCCGCCAAAGAGGATCTTGGAAACAAATCGATCCCGTAGGATAACGGAATCGTTGCAGATTGTGGAAAGTGTATGCTCGTCGTATTTCCGCTTGAAGTGTTCTTCGAAGTCCTGCATGATCTCTCGCAAGTCCTTTATATCCTTGCGGATAAACACTCGAGAAGCTGGAATTTGGGTTTGTGAGCCAAATATATCGTTTGGGCTGAGGCCTGCTGGAACACACGTGTCCGGACCTAATCCACAAGGGATCAAGATGCACAACTCAAAGTTTGCATCTCTGGGGCCAACATATTTCGTCCCAAGCTCCTCATATTGCTTTCGTTTCTTCCGCGAAGGGGTTGTAGTGGTAGACTCTGTCGCCGAAGATGGGGTCCCGGAGGACATTCTCGCAATCTCTGATTCGTCCGTTACGTGAAGGCTCGGTAGATCAGGTGGGACTCCAGAGGAGGAATAACACCGCCAGCAAGGCAGCCCGCAGTTGGGGCAATGCCAGTTGTCTTCTGCTTTGAGAGGCTTGGGAGAGGTGAGGGTGGAAGCGGAGTCGGCGGGGAGCAATGCTCGTTTGCGATCTGTATCTGGAGGAGAAGGGGTTCTTTGTCGCTTTTGCCCTGCTCTTGGGCTTGAGATCTGTGAAGGCTTCATTTGGATTGAGTGTTCGGTCGGGCTTTGATTGCTCTTGCTCATCGTTGGGTGCACGGGACAGCCACACGGGTCGGACGGTCTAGCGGAAAAGTCCGTTGATCTTGACGGGGATTTATGAAAGACCATCTGAGAAGACTGAGATTGTCTGACTTCTCAAGATCAACTGAGATTCGATTTCTTTGTATATACGATTCGTATATATATCTTCTTTGTTTGTTGACCACCACATCAATCGATGTTGACCTCATGCAATCAACAAACATACAAAACTCACTCAAAATCAAACGGGATCCACCAAAACACTGACTTTCATCTCACGAATGGAAGTGTCTGATGAGGCCGATGAGCACGTTCGGTCCTATCCGACCCACTCAGACCCGACTACAGAGGTCGGTCATAATGGTGTCGATGGCAATATCAATAGCAGGACAAAATGGAGCGGCACGTATGCGGCACAGTTTGACTCAACAACCGTAAACGTAGACTGGCCCTGCGCAGGTTGCGGAGGTCGAGTCCCAGCATTGAGGAATCCGTTTGTTGATTGTCTAAACCTCACCGACATCTAGGCCACAGCGCACATTCATGAACTGCCCTGCTGCTTGCAACAAAGACCCAGGAACACCTGCATCTTTTCAACTTCTGGTTCCGGCCTGTAGCCATTACCCTCATCAACATTATGTTGAACAAAGAAGGAAGAACAGCAACAGAAGGATGAGATGGCGTCGCCTGCACCCATGGGTCACGCCGACATTATCTACCCCTCGGGTCTCAAGCTCGCGCTGATGATGTTTGTCTTTGTCGGCATGTTTCCTCGTGTCCCTTGTGCGTCTGAAGTAGCAGGCTCCTCATATATACCTTCTATACCTTCTATACCTCATATACATGCAACTGACCGGCCCTGCTTGCAGCGCTGCTTGCAGGACCGCCTTATCATCTTGACTGCCATCCCTCACATCACCAATGAATCCAACTCGGCCGGCGATGTTGGATGGTATAGCACGGCGTACCTTCTCACCAATTGTGCCTTCCAGCTGGTGTCTGGAAAGCTATTCAAGATTCTCAGCGTCAGAGCCATCTTTCTGATATCCATGTTACTGTTCGAGGCCGGGTCGGCCCTCTGCGGCGCGGCCCTAAACTTGGTTGCTTTCATCCTCGGCAGAGCCATCGCCGGCTTGGGATCTAGAGGAATTCTCTCCGGCGTCATACGTTGTATTTCTCTCCTTCTCAATCACCACCCTTCGACAACCCTACCTTTGTCTAGTCTGCTCCATCTTTTTCGTTGATTCGCTCACAGCATGGTACCTTAAATTGTCGTCATCGTCTACGCTGTTCCGCTACACAAGCGGCCCAAATACCAGAGCTTCTTTGGTGCCGTGTTTGGCATCTCTTCGGTGCTCGGCCCGCTGGTTGGCGGCGTCTTCACCACAAACGTCACCTGGAGATGGAGCTTTTACCTCAACCTTCCCTTGGGAGTCGTGATCCTGGTATGATTTTCTTCTTGCTTCAAGTCCATGACCGTCCTAGCACCAAGATTACTTCTAAAGACAAGCTGCGGCAGCTCAATGCCCGGGCCTGCTTGCCCTCCTGCGCGGAGTCATCCGCCTGTGCCTGGCTCTACAATGGGGTGGCACCACCCATGCTGTGAGTTTCGGGCCTGGACCTCCTTTCGCAGCGCCTTTTCTCTGCCTTGGACCGGTAGAGCTGACCGTATCTAGTGGAGCGATGGGCGTATCATTGCGTTGCTTGTGTTGATCTTTGTGCTTCTGATTGCCTTTGCCTTGATCCAGGTCTGGAAGCCGGAGCAAGCCACGCTGCCACTGCGCATCTTCATGCAGCGCAGAATCGCCTCCGGCTTCTGGGTGAGCTCTTGTCTCGGTGTGCATCAGACGGTGTTTGGTAAGTCTGTTACATCTTGAACGGGAAACAGTATCGCGTGCTAATGCCAGAACACCAGTGTACTACCTTCCCATCTGGTTCCAGGCCATTGACGGAAATTCGGCCGTCGAAAGCGGCATCAATCTCCTTCCAATGGTGATGCCCATCGTCGTGACGCCCATCGTCACCGGCCAGCTAGTCTCCCGCATCGGCTATTACACGCCCTTCATGATCTTCGGCGTCTCCCTCACAGCGACCGGTGCCAGCCTGCTCACCACACTCGGGATCGACACCTCGGAGGGCAAGTGGATCGGCTTCCAGATCTTGTACGCCTTCGGTCTCGGCTCCTGCTCCTAGGCACCCAACATGGCCGCGCAGACGGTGCTGCCGCGCGAAGACGTGGCTATTGGTGCATCACTCATGTTTTTTGGTCAGCAGCTCTTCGGCGCCATCTTCATCTCGGTTGGCCATGACGTGCTCGACACTCATCTGGCCAACCGCCTCGCCGGCATCCCCGGCATTAGTCCCCGGCTGTTCCAGGGCACTAGCGTCACCGAGCTCCTCAGCTTGATCCCCGCCGAGTAGATGCCGCGGCCCTGGAGGCCTATAACGACTCGCTGCGCGGGTGCTTCCAGGTCGGCCTCATCATAGCCTGCCTCTCCATCCTGGGCGCCCTCAGCATGGAGTGGCGCAGCATTAAGAAGAACCTCTCGCCCAAGAACCCTGCCGGTAAGGGGACTGCTGCGGAGGGCAAGGGCCAGGATGACTTGAGCTAGAAGGGGAAAGCACCGGACACCGGGCAGAGGCTGAGTTAGAAGTAGTCATGATGGCTGTGGCCGGCGCAAAGAAGGGCATCACGCCGACGTCAGCCACAGTAGAAAAGACTGAGAAGAGGACTGAGGACACAACGACCAAGGAGATGACCGCTTGAATGACGATTCATTAGACTTAAGGTAGAGAGAACTTCCTCCTGCTTGAAGGTTCAATTACTGTTTCAACAGATTGATACCTCGTGGGCCTGAATATAGGGCACTTCATTTGATTGGGCTGACTATATTTGTATATTCGAGACAAGACACCCTACTCAAACACTTTCTTTTTGCAAACTTAGCATAATACGTTCTTCCATAATTATACCATTATTACAAAAACAATTGTACAAAGCAGATCTCGCATTCAATTGAGCAAGTTTAGTGCTCTCAGAAAACTGAAAAGAGTTGTACACTACTGGTGAAGATAGAGAAGAGAAAGACTTAGATACACGCACATGCACTGCAGCAATGTCTTCACTTCAGCCTGCCACTTTCTTTCAACATAATCCCCAGGCCCCTGTAGTTGTGCGACCATCTTCCCTACTGCCCAGATTCGGTGCCCATTCTCTGCAGACGCAAATTAGACCACATTGCCAGTCCCACAGTCGGTTTTGGGGCGGTTGGGAGGAGAGGCTCTCCACTTCTTTGGTCATCATTTTGTCAACGACTGGACAGGACTCCGGCGATCTGCTGTGGAGATTATTGCACTGGCTGTAGGGGCCATCATGCAGGCAGATCCGTACGCTCGTTCTTGTGGGACCCGGTAACGAGCAATCACACAGGCCCCGCCATGAATAGCAGGCGTGGCCGACGGGTCCGGTGTTCCGATTGCTCTGCATGTCCGCCGTATTCTGCGGACACCCCTCACATGGTCCTCGGCAGGAACGATGCGTGCGAGCACGGGCCGCGTGCCGCGTCGATAGAACCGGCCATACTTCCTTGCGAAGTGGTCAAAAATTTTGTGCCAGGGCTGCAGATTCGAGGCGTTGTCGTCGCGGTGCAGGAACACACGCGCAGCATGCGAGTACTGCCACAGAATGAACCCAGGGAAGACGACGAGCTGAAAGCCGATGCACGTGAAGACGATGGCCGGGTACCCGGTGGCGATGCGCTTGGACAAGGTGGCTGCGACGGTATCGACCTCGGGCAGGGCGAGGGGGACTTTGCCCCACAGGTTGTAGGAGGAGCAGCGGTTGAAGACGCCGACTTGGGCGGCGATGATGCCGCCCATGGTGGCGATGGTGGTGAGGGTGTCTTTGGAAAAGGTGAACCAGAAGTGGCAGCGGTGGTGTGCGCCAAAGGGGATATAGTCGAGGGCGGCGCTGAGGAGCCAGGCTGAAGATACGAGGATCTCGGCGATGTGGCGGGTTTCGAAGCCGGCGGGCGGGATGAGGTAGGACGTCAGGATCGAGGTGATGCCGCAGGCGGCGAGGATGAGGAGCGGGAGGACGGGGGAGCCGGGCCGCAATTTCTTGAACTTGACGTATGGGTAACAGGCCCGTTGCCGTTTGGCAATCATGGATATGGTAGTGTTGTCGCTGGTAGAGCCTGCCTGAGAGTTGTTCCTTGGGTATGTTGGCTGCCAGGTGTATATGCCGCCGCTCCGTTTCCTCAGGGCGGTGTCGGGTCGGTCTTCCACATCGTCTGCCGTCAGGTGACTGTTGGGCAGGGACGACTTCCAGCTGGGAAATGCGCTGTCGATTTTTGTCTGAAACTGCTGCAAGATACGCGGAATGGCGTTTTCTGTCTGGGACACGCCGATTATCGACGCTAGAAAGACAGCAGGAATAATCCAGAAGTATAAAGCCGAGAAAGCGATACTGTGTGCTTCGACGTTGATAAACGTGGTCGGATTGGCGCCAGCCGAGGCAGCAGCAGTTCTGCCAAAGGCAATGCCTCTAGAGCCGACGTAGAAAGCCTGTGCAACGATGGCAGGGACTGCTGACTGACTCAGTCCGGTGTTGGAACCTAAATCCTGTCCGTTAGAGTCAGCCCGGTGCCGGGACCCTAAATCTCGTCCCTTGGTAAGGGGTCCTGACATTCACATATTCTAAGCTTGGAAATGTTAGATGCCTAGATTGAAGTAGGTAATCCCAGCGAGTAGGTCAAGATTGCAGTGATCATTACAGGTGGGGCTGCCAGTACTTTCTTAAGGATTAACCCCTTTCCACTTGGCCTCGATTATCGATAGAAGAGATTTCGGCGGCGCTCTTACCCCCATAAACTCGAACCTTGGATCAGCACGCTCGAACAGCGCAGCCCAATCACTAGCTTCACGCTCCTTTGAGTTTTGCAGCTCCAACATTGCCAGATCGAATGCCCTTGACATGTATGTTAGTGGACTGGATGGTTCATCGACAGTTCTGAAAGACATTGCAACACTGAAAGTGCCAACAATGACAACTACATACCTCATCATCCGTTCCTTCAACAATGAGACCATGCCCGGTTCTGGTAAGCAATATTCACTGATGACCACTCGTGCATTGGGCTTCAGCGCAGAAATCAGATTCTGTAAAATCTGAATACAATACTTATCTGACCAATCATGGAAGATCCACCGGAAGTAATACACATCTGCCCCAACGACAGGCTGCGTGGTGAAGAAATCGTGGGCCATAAACGTCACGCGATCTTTAAGTTCGGGGGGTGTTTGCGCCGGCCCTTTGGCGATCGTGTCAGGTAAATCTTGCACGATGCAGCGTACAGATGGAAAGCGTTGTGCTAGAGCAATGCTGACAGGACCATGCGATCCACCGACGTCGACGATGAGGCTGCCTTTACCATCGTCGAGGGAGGCCCAAGGGTAGGCATCCAGAAGATGGAAGGGTTCCATGCCTTCCCGGGAGTTAAACATACTCATTGCTTTGGCGAAGCGTTCAGCACGGGCGGGGTGCTTAGATAGATCGGTGAAAATGGCGTCAGGAGTGTTGTGACTGAGAGTGAAGCCCTAAGCCATGTTAGTTATCATTGGCAGATCATGACCAGAACACAAAGTAGTACAGTCTGTGTTGGCTCTTGCGAACCTGGCCATTTTACCAAAGCATCGACTGTCTGTAGCGACATGAGTCAATACATATGATTGCTGTTAGGGAATCGGTGCTTCAACTGTGTTGCTGAAGGCCACATTTCTTCACAGATCATCCCAACCCATTCTCCAAGCAAGGGGATCTCTGCCAGGGCTTTTGAAGGCCCTGTATGTGCCACATACCCTTTCCGTGGCTCTTTGAAAATGTGCCATGTCATAGAATATCGGATGATTCTTCGTAGATCTGACACGTTCAGCCCACAGGCTTGGGACAATTGCTCGTATGAGGTTTCTGAATTGACAGGCAGACTCGTTGCTATTTTGAAACGGTAAATGGCGTGGAGACTGATAAGGTGGCTATGCTGGAGCCAAGGTGTCAATGACTGCTGCAATCACAGCAACCACCACTGGTGTGAACATACAAATGCTGCGGCATGCTGAATGATGCCTACAGGCCCTTGGATCAACTCCTGCAGCTCTGTGCTGGCCTCAAGAATAGCTTCCCTCACTCCAGCGACGTCGCCTGGGAGTTGTACTTTAAGAGGCTGGTCGGCGTCGAAAGAGGGAGCTGGGAGACCTTGCGATCTGTAGTGTTCCTCGAACTTGGTAGCATTTTCCATGATCCGTGAGGCGAGCTCTACAACTTTGCTTGGGGCCATCTTCATGCCGTTGACAGAAAAGAAATATGAGCCTTTGGGGAGGATAGAGTGGTGGGCCTGTTCAAAGGGCGATGTTCTACCACGGTCAAGCAGAAGCAATGACAGGAGGCCCAAGATAACCCCTGCCAACATGATATTAGTTCCGATTTATCTTGCGCACATGGGAGGGATTGGACTTCAAAGTCTTCGATGATATTATCTCTTATGCAAGGCGGAGATCTCGAATTATCCATCAAAAGTGATCATCGTCTTGTCTGACTGAGCACGGCTCAAGGAGGTGGGCAGCATGAGTGAGACCAAATGCAACGCCATGTATTCACCTACCTACTAGCCTATAATTACATTTTACATTACACTACATGCGAGAGCCAACAAGTCAGCTCTCAAACTCTATGATATTTAATCTTATTGATGACATTGATGTGACTATGTAAAGTGATAATTTCATTAATTAATTAAGTATCTGCTTTCTGAAAAAGCCTTTCATCATTATGAGAAGTGTTTGTTTAATTTTAGCCTTATTCATTAAACTTTAATCAATAAATGTAGTTATGCTTTCAGTATCTAGACAAATAGTCATTTTCTGCTCAGCATTATGTAACAGTTTATGTCAAAATAGAGTTGCTTTGACAGCAATATATTTATAAACTAATAATTATAAAATGACAATAACATTCTAAAGAGCATACTCAATGTAATTAACTTACTGAATAGTCATCTTAATGATATTAAAATAAATATCAACTTTATATCAATTAAGAATATGATTCTAAAGGTTTTTGCTTGTTTCTAGAGGCATTTTACATAAATAACATAAATAAAGTGAATCATTATATTAAGTAGACTGTGTAGAGTCATTAAAGAAGACATTAGTGTAATGTGAAGATTTAGAGACATCAGCATGATGTAAAGACTTATTTTTAGTATTGTTATTAATAAATAATGTATTATTTAATTTATATACTCTGTATAACTCATTCATTTTAATGAAATAGATAAGATAAAATAACAATAAGACTTCATTTTAATGTTTAAATTATAATTTATTTCATTAATTATTTAAATACTCAGAACAACAAAGCTGTCAGTTGTTACTAGTAAAATTATATAATGATGTATAATTTAATTATTGCATTCTATAGTCTCAATTATTTATTTCATAGTCTTAATTATTCATTTTATAGTCTCAATTTGTGACATTTTTAAAGACATTATTTAACAAGTAGTCAAAGTGACAAGACTGTCAGTCATTATCAGCAAAATTGTATAATAATAATTAACTTTAAAGTTATTATGATATCACTATGTGCTCATACTAAATCATAGTTAAATTCTTTATACAATAATTGATAAGTAAAGTACTATATAGACAGTCTTTACATATAAATCTTTTAAGTTTCTTAGTTGTTAATTTTCATCAATATAAGACTTTAACATTGAAACTTCATTAAATAGCTGTTGTAATGTAGTGTCTCACATTATTACATATCTTACTCATCAGCCTCTTATAGATAAGAGACTTATAAATTCACAATTTTAACAACTTTATCTTTTTAAAGAGTGACAATTCATTACATTATAATATGCAGACTAAAAGTCAGCAAAATGAAACAAAGTTATTCTTTAATTATATTAAGACTTAAATGATCTCTGAAGAATGAGAATCTGTAGAGATTTAGACTGTTATTTAGACTATAAAGAAAAAGAATTAATATTTAAATGAATAGATCTGTCTAACTGAAATTAAACAAGTTAATGATGAGAAAAGACAATGATTTATGAAAATTAATTGTAAATTGCAAGTATTTAATATGCATAATGAGATTGACAAACTTCTGAGAGATAAAGATTCTTAAGTTTCATTTAAGAAAGAACTGTATACAGAATCTTTTTATGCTTTTATTAGTTCTTTAAGTTTAATAAAGCAATATACATTTAAAGTTATGTATACACTTCAGCAAAACAGATGCAATGACTGAAGAACTTGCTTATATATAATGAGAAGTTCATTTATAAACATACTAAATTTATATACAGTGCTGTAATAATGTTTTACTTAATTTCTAAAAACTTCTTCAATGACTGCAATAAAATTCTCTTTGTCATGCAGTTCTTAGTAGAAGAATCTTAAGATGCATAATTTCATTACATTAATGAGAATAAACTTCTAAATAATAAATCATAAATATTCTTTTTAAAGTTTCTACTCAATCTCATTAAGAACTCAGTGAACTGCAGACTTAATACAGTACAGAAATACTCAGAAGTTATATAAAAATTTACTTAATTAGTTTAAGCTTTTACAACATATTTTAATATGCTAAAGAATCAGCTCTCAAGCTATACAGAGAAACAGAGAATAAGTTATTTCTTTATAAAACTTTAATTAAAGATTTAAGCAGTTTTAATTAATTATTAAGATTTCTTAAAGACAAGAAAAAGCCTGATAGCTTTAATCATTAAACTAGAGATTACTCAGTAATTTATAGACAATTATATAATTTAAAATTATACTATTAAAAAAATTTATGAGCATTGCTTACATTCTTTCATTTAGACAGCAAAGCTACAGCAGAATAATTGTCTTAATTTTGAGACTACAAAATTAAGTTATTATGACAATATAAATAAATCTTATTTTAAGACTGATGTTAAAAAGAATAGCTACTAAAACTATGAAAGATCAGATTATTTTATAAAGAACTGTAGAAGTTTCTTAAAAAATCTTAATTACATTAAGATTAATGCAGTCAAGACAAAAAAAAGACAGAGTTTTGTTGACTGCACTTTAGTGACAAAAATTAGATTAAAGATCATAAAGAAATTTAGCATTATAAAGAAAAGTTAAATCTGAATTGAATTTAATTAAATTTCTGTTAGTGTATAATTAAACACTGCAGCAGAGATTAATGTGATGTTTTAGCAATACATTGTTACTCATTAATTAACATAAGTTAATGTGAAACTTCTGAGATCAGAGCTTCTAAAAAGACAATATGTTTACTGCTATAATATATATTTAATAAAGCATAGATTCATTAACAATTAAGAATAAGAGTAAATTGAAGAGCAGTTGTTCTATATTTTAAAT